>WNGP01001264.1_pt1 | contig 21469 bp, 19 predicted proteins | sample 5407671 | NCBI WGS metagenome assembly WNGP01 (sample SAMN13153381, study PRJNA577476) | soil metagenome | isolation source: 40 cm soil or saprolite under Garry oak tree replicate 2 | place: USA:California | collected 2016-06-15
GCATCAGCTGTCGAAGGCCGTCAATAGGGTTGCTTGCTAAGGCCTTAAGTTCGCGCTTATGGGGAATGCCGGCCGATAAGCTGCTCCCAGGTCTTCAAGTCATCGGCGAGAAGTTGCTCGATCAGCTCAATCACACCATCTCCATGGTCGCCCCTGGTTGTATAGTCAGCTTGCTCTTTGAGCGCAGGGAGAGCGTTAGCGACGGCCACCGAGAATCCGCACAGCGATAAGAACGAATGATCATTCTCAGCATCGCCGACGCTAACCACATTGTCCGCTGAAAGCTTCAGTTCGCGTAGTGCTATAATCAGCCCCGTACCCTTATTCACCCCTGCTGGCAGTATCATCACTGCCCCCTTATTAAAGATCACCTGCAGTTCAAGCCCCAGTTTGCGGATTACCTCAACCACCGTCGTCTCGTAGGGGTGCAAGGTAGCGACAATGACGCGGCCGGTTACCAAAGGCGTCACGCCGCGCTCCTGTAGCGCCTCAAGAAACTCCCTGGGAGGAGCCTCTCCCAGCAATTTCTCCGTCGAGTCAGCGGGATTATAGAGCAGCGCGCCATTCTCTGCAACGACATAGGCAAAAAGATCCAGTCGTGGAAAAGCGTTTTGCAAGTCCTCCAACAAGCGACCGGTAACCAGAAGTAGTTTGCGACCAGAGGCCTTGACGCGTTCCAGCGCATCTATCGTTCGTGGACTGACGACGCCGTCTTTGGCTAGCGTCCCATCATAATCGCAGGCAAGCGCGAGGTAATGCATGGATTGGTATCTCCTTGAGCATGGTCGCCTTCGGCGACCGGAAAGATTTTTTGTAGTGTTTGCGCATGGGGCATTTCCGCAGGAAATGCCCCATGCGCAAACACTACAATAGGGATGCGGCAGAGGCTTTGCCTCTGCCTGCATGGGACTATTGCCCCACAGTATGTAATACTGGGTGCATTGCTAGAAAGGATACACATATCTCTTTTACTGACAAAACGGCTAATTGCTTGCTCAGACATCTCCTGTGACCATATAATTACAGCAATTAAACGGGAGGTAAAGCGTATGGCAAATTCGCAGCATGTCAACCTTCTCAAAAAAGGCTCAACTGCCTGGAATATTTGGAGAGAGAAGCATCTAGAGATACAACCCAACCTCAGCGGGGCCCGTTTCATCGGAGCCCGTCTTATTGGGGCGAATCTCAGGGATGCAATCCTCAGAGGGACAGACCTCAGTGGAGCGGACCTCAAACAGGCGAACCTCAATGGAGCCAATCTCAACGCAGCCAACCTCAGCCTGGTAAATCTCAGTGGAGCAGACCTCAGGAAAGCGAACCTCAAAGGGACAAACCTCAATGGCGTAAACCTGAGTAGGGCCAACCTCAATGGTATATTTCTTAGCGGGGCCTATCTCTATCAAGTAGACCTCAGTGGAGCATGCCTGCAGGGAGCGAATCTCAGTGCAGTGAAACTTAACGGGGCAAATCTCGTTCAAGCCGACCTCAGCGGAGCAGACCTCAGGGAAGCCAGCCTCAGTGGAGCCAATCTTAACGGGGCCAACCTCAACGGAACGAATCTCATACAGGTAGACCTGAGTGGAGCCGATCTCAGGGAAGCCAACCTCAATGGGACAAATCTCAATGGCGTAAACCTTAACGGTGTAAATCTCACCGGTGCAAACCTCATCGGAGCCCATCTCATCGGAACAGACCTGGGGCTCGCGCGCCTCAATGGAGCCAACCTCACGGATGCCGACCTGAGCGAGGCTGACCTGAACGGAGCCAATCTCAGGGTCACTACCCTCACGAAAGCCGATCTCAGCAGGGCTATCCTCACGGATGCCGACCTGAGCGCAGCCAATCTCAGTCTTGCATACCTCAGTAGAACTAACCTCATCAGGGCCAATTTGAGCAGAGCGAACCTGAGTGGAGCCGACCTGAGCGGAGCCGATCTGAGCCATGCCATTCTCAACAAGACGGACCTGAGGCAGGTACATCTCAATGGAGCCGATCTCAGAGATGCATACCTGGCTGAAGCCATTCTCGAGGGAGCGAACTTTAGTCGTGTAAACTTCAGCAGTACAAACCTCAGCAGGATCAACTTTAGCGGGATAAACCTGAATGGGGCTAACCTGAGTGGAGCAAACCTCAACGGAGCTAATCTGAACAAAGCAAACTTGAGGGGGGCCTCTCTCTATCTAGCGCAGTGCACTGGAGCCGATCTCAGAAGCGCCAATTTGAGCGGAGCCGACCTCAGAAACGCTGATCTCAGCAGGGCTGATCTCAGGGCGGCCAACCTGAGCAGTGCCAACTTGAGCGGGATAGAGCTTAGTGGTACAAACATGGGCGGAGCTAATCTTAGCGAGACTAACCTGAGCAATGCGCACCTCGTTCAGGTCGATCTTAGTCAAGCCGACCTGAGCGGGGCCGATCTCCGGCAGGCCAATTTGAGCGGTGCGAACCTCAGCGGGATAGACCTCTATATGGCACAGCTCACCGGTTCGGACCTGAGCGGAGCCAATTTGAGCGGAGCCGATCTCAGAGGGGCCAATCTCAAAGGAGCCAACCTGAGCGGGGCGAATCTGGGCGGAGCACACCTGGAAGGAGCACACCTCAGCGGAGCGCTCCTGGACACAACTGTTCTCACCAATATTAAGGGCTAACTATATTGATGATTGTCTATGGAGAATTTTCCGGTTGATATATTATATAGCCATCAAGTATCAACCGCCGGTAATGCCCACTTGAAAGTATAGGATTTCGAACAGCCGCAAGGGCAAAATCAGACCTTGCAGGAAACACATAAGGAGCCTTCGAGTTGTTTGGCCAACTGACTTTTAGCCACAACTTTAGGGGTGAATGGGTGATAGAATAGATCAAGAAAAGATTGATCACGACCAGAGAAAGAGGGGAGACGATGAACGCACACATCTTGTTGTCGGCCCAGTCCTGGGCCGAGCAGACCTTTGGGTCGGTGCGCTTGGGCCACCAGAGCCGCACCGAGCGAGCGGTAAAGATGGGCGCCGCCATCGCCCACGATCCGGCCGCCTCCCTGCCCGCCCAGATGCAGACGGAGGCGGATGTGTATGCGGCCTATCGTTTCTTGGCGACGCCGGCGGTCAGCCATGAGAAACTGATCCAGCCGCATGTGCAGCAGACGCGAGCGGTGATGGAACAGGCGGAGCGGGTCTTGCTGATCCAAGATACGACCGAGATAGAGCGGGCAACTCGCTTCTATGAGGCTGCTGCTTTTGATCCCATTTAGGAGACCATCCAAAGACGGGTGCCGGGCCTCTCCTGGCTATTTCTACAAAAGTGCCAAAGTCGAGTCTCTCTGGAATTGTACCGGAGTACGCTCTATGATCAATCATAAAACATTGATTCGATTGAGAAATATTTTGTTCATTTCCATTGTCATAGTAATCTTTTTTGTTGCTTTTCCATTTCAGGTTGAGCCTCATGAGCCTGAGGTGAGAGTATGGAGCACCAATAGAAACGAGTTGTTTTCTGAGCAGCTCCCTATTCACTTTATGCCAGATAATAGGATGAACCAAAAGGTTTTACCAACGATTGAAGTAAATGAACACCAACAATTTCAGGAGATTGTTGGTTATGGAGCAGCTATGACTGACACTTCTGCGTGGCTCATCGGAACAAAGATGAGCCAGGATCAGCGTAATCGCGTAATGTATTCACTATTCGATCCTCGTGAAGGGATTGGTTTAAGTGTTCTGAGGATTCCAATTGGAGCCTCTGACTTCACAGTAAGTGGAATGTACTCGTATGATGAGCAGCAGGATCCCGATTTGAATAGGTTTTCCATTGCTCACGACGAAGCTTATATCATCCCTCTGTTAAAGCAGGCGATGAGGTTGAATCCCAAATTAAAAATAATAGCATCCCCGTGGAGTCCACCAGCATGGATGAAAACGAACGCATCCATGCTTGGAACTTCCAACGGTAAGGTAGGGACACTTGATTCGACCATGTACGATGTCTATGCAAAATACCTGGTAAAGTTCCTTCAGGCATATGAAGAACGGGGGATGCCGATATATGCCATGACAGTTCAGAATGAACCATTTAGTCCAGTGTCAACGTACCCGGGAATGTTGTTTAGCGCCAAGCAGGAAGCACATTTTATCGGATCTTACTTAGGACCTGCAATGGAAAACGCTCATCTCTCTACAAAAATTCTGGTTTATGATCAGAATTGGGATGGGGCAAATTATCCTGTAGAGATCTTAAGGGATAAGATTGCGGAACCCTATGTTGGCGGAATAGCATGGCATGGGTACCATGGTGATCCTTTGGTGATGGAAAATATACAACAAAGGTATCCCACGATAGAGCAGTACATAACTGAAAACTCACCTGGTATTGCTCCATGGTCTCCGGGTCAGTTGATAACCAATACAATGAGGCATTGGGTGAAGGGAATTATGCTTTGGAACCTGGCGTTGGACAGGAATGGGGGACCAAAGATAGGCAATGGATGCAACCATTGCACAGGTCTGGTCACTATTAACCAACAAACGGGAAGCTTCTCCTTTACCAAAGACTACTATGAACTTGCTCAAGTTAGCAAGATAGTAGATCCGGGAAGCTTTCGTATTGCTTCAATAAATCCAGGTAAACTCGATGTTGTTGCTTTCAAAACCACCCGCGGGAGGAAGGTCGTGGTTGTTTATAACGATTCTCCAACAAGCCGATTCTTACAAATAAGGTGGAGAAGCCAATCTTTCAGCTACAGAGTTCCTAATGGGATAACGTCTTTCAAATGGTGATATCTGTCCCGTCGTCAAATAAAAGCACCTCCTGCCTCTGCTTCCTGCCCCTGCGCCTTTTGACCACTACGGCCACGCAGCAGCAAGGCGAGAGCATAGAACACGATCACCGGGATGAGCAGCAGGCGGTAGCCGATCAGCATGCTAAAGTACTCCAGTCCTCCTCCGACCATGATGCCCAGCAGGTTCGAGGCGAAGGCGATGTCGGCGGTCTCGCTATCGCGGAACGAGTTCGTGAAAATGATGTTGGCCAGGAACACCGGCGTGAAGGCCAGTGCGCTCGCGAGGATATAACGAACGACCGGGTTGCTCAGTAGAAGCGCTTCGGGCGGCAGGAGGATGTTGAGGATGAGAGTGCCGAACAGCAGCAGGTAAATGGGGGCGATACGCCTGATCTTGAGTCGTCTGTTCACAAGTATGGCTAGCAGCACGCTGCTGAGGATGGCAAAGAAGACCAGCGAGTTGACCAGCCAGGTGCTGCCGAACAGGAGTGAGAAGGTGGTCAGGCTCTTGACCTCAAGGAGCATGAAGGCGGCCCCCAGGAAGAACATGTGCCAGTCGAAGTGGCGCAGCGCCTTGCGCGGGGCGAGTGTAAGGGTCCCTCCGAGGGCGAACGCGAGGACCATAGCAAGTCCCTCAATATAGATCAGCGGGAAACTGTGATCGACTAGGTAGAGGAACGGCCAATCGTCGGTGGCCGGGGTGCTCGTAGTAGTCAGCGGGTAGTAGCCCTCGCCGATGACATGCAGTCTATCATTATTCCTTGCCTTCGGGTCCTCGTGGTAGAGGCCGAATTCGCCCGGCGAAAGCTCCGTCAAGCGCGGTCCTGCCATGATGAGTGCACCACGCCCGCGCCCGCCGTAGGTCGAGATGAGTGGTTCCTGGTTGAAGGTATGTCCCACCATGTTCACCAGCTTGTCAAGCAGCCAGTTAGTACGGTAGAAGTTGTAGAGGATCAGCAAGCCATTCTTGGTCAGATGCGCTCGTGCTGTGGCAATGGAGTTCTGTGTCAGCAAGAAGCTCTCCAGGCGCAGGCTGGTGTTACTGGACGTGAGAGTGAGCGAATCGGGCAGCGCGAAGATGATCAGGTCATAGCGCTCGGTCGTATTCTCCAGGAAGTTGCGGCCATCGTTGACGACGAGCTTTACCCGCGAATCGCTATAGGGGTGGTCCGGATTGAATTGCTTTCCGAGTTGCAGGATAGTAGGGTCGATCTCCACCGCGGTGACCGACTGGACGCCGTAGGCCAGCGCGGTAGCAGTATCGGACCCGCTGCCTGCGCCCACGATGAGCGCGTGATGGAACGAACTACCAGGGAAAAGCTCGTACACGCGGCGGTAGAAGGGCTCCTTGTACTGCCAGGGGATCATCGACTGGTGACCTCCAGCATTGTTCACATCGACGATATAGCCGCTCGGAATGGCGGGGTGGAGGATGATCTTGTAGTAGGGTGACCAGTAGGTACCGATCTGGAGTTGCCAGACGATGACCATGCTTGCGAGGAACAGTGCAGCGGTCGCAGCCAAGACTGTTCTGCTACTGAGCAGCAGGATAGACGCCGCCAGGACAATAAACCAGAGGATCGGCGGTAGAGCAAGATAGGAAATGATAAAGAAGCAGGCGATTCCGGTCAGGCTGCCGATGATGTCAAAGGTGTAGGCGGTCAATGGCTTGACCTGGGTGAACAACTGGCCAAACGTGCGGGACAGGGGGATGAAGCAGAGGGTCACCATGCCGAAGATGAGGGGCAGGACGAGGAAGTTCTCTGCCTTTGCGCTTTGCGCTTCACCTGCTCCGTAATAGAGGACGTCGGTCGAGTTGATACGCAGGTCGAACTTGTTCAGCGCGACGACGATGACCATGATGAGCACCAGCAGGGGGAAAGGCAGGAACCAGAAATTCTTGCGCCGCGCCGAGAGCATGCCAAGGCCGATGCCCAGGAACGATGCCATCAAGATGAAGTTGTTGAAGTAGCTCAAATAGCGGACGTAGGATGGAATCCAGCGGATACAGAGCAACTCGAAGAAGAGCATCGCGAAGGAGACCAGGAAGATGCGCGCTCTGGGATCGGTGATGAAGGGCTGCTTCGGTGTATCAACACGCAGCCACGACCAGAGCCAGGACCAGATACGACTAGACGACACACGAGCAAATGCTTGACGCACGAGAACCTCCTTTATGCGCGACCTTTCTCTTATCTTGACTTCTCTTTGATGGATTCTATCACCAATTCACCTCTAAAGTTGTGGCTAAAAGTCAGGCTATCGGTCTCGGGCCAGCCCTTCACTATCAGAAAAATACGCAGCAATACAGCCAGCGCTATGATTACAAGAGCCGCTACCCCATAAGAACTAATTCTAAGACGCTTCAAAAGAATTTTGTTCCAGTGATACATAAATACCTTCTCTTGAGCTTACTTTTATTCAGATGAAATATAGAGTTCCATGTTCTTAGACGAAGTTGATGGGCGATATAGTTCTCTTGTGCCATTCAATGTGGGATAAGACATGTTTACAAAGTTTCTGAAGATGATTTTTTCACCGCTCTGTAGTATACTTGACACATAGCAAACAATGTTTTTAAGTGAGTGAGGAGAAAGAGAACTCATGGCTGAATCACGACAGGAATTTCCTATTGAGCGGCAACTTCGTAAAGACATCCAGGACGCGCAGCGAGCCCGCGACCAATTGAAGCTCGATACCCTGCGTATGGCCCTGGGTGCTATTCATAACCTTGAGGTGGCCCGCACAGACCGCAAAAACCCGGAGTATGGACAGCCCCTCACAGAGGGAGACAGCTTACGCGTCCTGGAGCAGGAAGTCAGGAAGCGCAGCCAGGCTATTCCATTGTACAAACAGGGAGGACGTACCGACCTGGTCGAGAAAGAGCAGCGTGAACTGGACATTCTCCAAAGCTATCTCCAGGTATCACAGCTTAGCGATGATGACGTGCGTGAAATCGTTGCCAGGCTGATTGACCAGCAGGGGAAGGAGTTCAAGCGCGTGATGCCCCTTGCCATTAAAGAGACGAAGGGACGAGCCGAAGGTGCTCGTGTACAACGCATTGTAAAGGAAATGACCCAGTAGCTGATCTTTTTATATATGATATAGCAGTCACATAACACTTAAGAAGAGGTCATATTGCATGACCTCTTTCATTTCTGTAAAAGTGCCCGCTCTCAAGTATTGCGACACGTAAGGTGAGAACCCCTCTCAGCATTTAGGCTAGGTAATCTTTTGGCATGCGTCCTTCCTTTTTGAGTAGCACCAGGTGTTTTTAGAATGGTAGGATAGTATCAAGCAGGCTGTCAACTGAACCATGCGTTTTTCCGCAACGTATTCGATAGCATCTAAGGTTTCCGTTACCAGATAGCAGCGAGTCTCGTAAGAGCAGGAGTGAGAGGGAAAGACTACCACATCTTCCCCTCTTGCGAAGAAGAGGTATATAGAGACAGAGCGAAGTAGGAGCATGACCATGAAGCAGCGTAACCATCGCCGCACAAGGCAGGACGAACCGCAGACCCTCACCAAGGCCGTGACCCATATCCGGCTGGAAGCAGCACCACGGTTGGCCGTAGTCCAACCGCCCGCCCAGTTCGTTCGTCAACGGGCGTAGGTTAAAGTCAGGAATGTAGGCAATGTCATAATTGCCTGGATTTTTGGCAACTATTTCTTGACAAGCGTTGAGAATAGCTCGTACCATAGAAATAGAATATCAGTTCAGAATACATGACCTTAGCTCTGTTAGATCATGGAAAGTCACACGCCGCATCATGAGAATATACAATACCCTGTCTCGAAGCATTGAAGAGATTGTTCCTATAGATCCTGGCAAAATCAAGATGTATTCGTGTGGCCCCACAGTCTACCGGTACATCCACATTGGCAACCTGCGCACCTTTACCATGGCCGACTGGATACGCCGCGACTTCGAGTATCGTGGCTTTGAGGTACTGCACGTCAAAAATATCACCGATGTCGGTCATATGCGCCAGGAGGCGGTCGATCGCGGCGAGGATAAAATATTGGCCCAGGCGCGCAAAGAGGGCAAGACCTCGCTGCAGATCGCGCAATTCTACACCGAGGCATTCCATGATGATGAAGCCAAGCTCAATATACTACCGGCCAGCATCTTTCCTCGCGCCACCCAGCACATTCCTGAGATGATAGCCATCATTGCAGGTCTGCTGGCGAAAGGCATTGCCTACGAAGTCAATGGCTATATCTACTACGATATTAAACGCTTCCCCGGCTACGGTAAGCTCTCCGGTAATCAGCTTGAAAACATGCTGGCAGGCGTGCGTGAAGGCGTAGATACTGACCGGCATAATCCAGAAGATTTCCCGCTGTGGAAACCGGCAGAAGAGGGCCGCGAAATGGCCTGGGATAGTCCCTGGGGGCGTGGTTTCCCCGGCTGGCATATCGAGTGCAGCGCCATGTCAATAAAGTACCTCGGTGAGCATTTTGACATACACACTGGTGGCGTGGATAATATCTTTCCCCATCATGAAGACGAAATCGCCCAGAGCGAGGGCTTTACCGGCCAACCATTCGTCAATTATTGGGTTCATGCTCAACACCTGCTGGCCGATGGGCAGAAGATGGCCAAATCCACCGGCAATGCCTACACCTGCTCTGAAATCGAGGCCCGCGGCTTTGATCCCATGGCCCTGCGCTACTTTTACACCAACGCACTCTATCGCAGTCGCCTGAATTTTACTTTCCGCGCCTTGCAAGCCGCCCAGACCTCCCTGGAGCGATTACGCGCATATGCCTATCACTTATTGACCCGGTCCGATAGGGCTCGCGTCTTCTCAGGTGAACCAATTGGAGCAAATCCCTGGCGCGATGCATTCCTGGCACAAGTCGAGAATGACCTGAATATCCCTCGTGCTATGGCCATTGTCTGGAACTTGCTGCGCTCAGGTGAAGAAGCCGCCACTACCAGGTTACGCCTGCTGCTGGATTTTGATCGTATTCTTGGTTTTGACCTCAAGAACTATTTGCAAAGCGAGCAGCCAGAAAGGAAGCGCGATCCCGAGGTATACCTGGCAGCCGTACCATCTCCTGTTGCCGCGCAAGTACGGGAGCGCGGCGTTCTACGTCATGGTAAAAATTACGAACCGGCCGACCAGATTCGCCACGAGCTTAAATCGGCCGGCTACGAACTGCGAGATACTGCGCGCGGCTCCCTGGTGGTCCCCCGCCGGCCAGAAGAGGAGTTCACCGTCATTTCCAGTTCTATCGATGTCACCGATAACACGTCGTCGCCTGATCTCTTTGAGTTTTCGGTGAACCTCCTGGCACACAATAGCCGGGAAGACCTCGAGCGATGTATCCAGAGTATCTGCCGGCATAGCGCTTCTCATCACATCGAACTTGTAATCATTGATAATGGCTCGACCGATGATACACTGGCCTATCTTCAGCAATTGGCACGTCGTGGCGATCTAAAAGGAGATTATGGGCAGAGCACCGGTCTACAGGTGATCTTCGCCGATCACAACCTGGGCTTTGCCGCCGGTCGCAACGCCACCATGCGCGCCAGTAAGGGCCACTACATCATTCTCATGGACACCTCTATTGAGGTCAAGGACAACATCTGGGAACCATTAGCGCAGACTCTAGCCGACAGCAATATTGGCGTGGTAGGTCCCTATGGCCTGGTGACGGATGACTTGCGCGACTTTCGTGAAGCAGCAGGCCCGGATGTCGATGCCATTGAAGGTTACCTGATGGCCTTCCGCCGGGAACTGCTGCCAGAAGTTGGCTGGATTGACGAAAAATTCCGCTTTTACCGCTTAATGGACATCTACTACAGCTTCTTTTTCAAAACTTCTGGCTATCGCGTCGTTACGACACCGCTGGTTGCGGAGCGTATCGAGAAGCATCCCCATAGAGAGTGGTATAGCCTGAGCGAGGATGAGCAGGCTACCAGGAGCAAGAAGAATTATGACATCTTCCGCGATCGCTGGCACCATGGCGAAAGCCTCCTGGTAGCGAACTACAACCATGAAGATCACTGGCCTGGTCATGATCAGCCCCACCATCTCGAAGGAACCCATACCCATCCAACGTATGAACTACCGCCAGCTGGTACAATGCACTCGCATGAGCATCGACACTGGCCTGACCATTCGCATACACACCAACATTATCATGAAAAGAGAAGTTGATGTATTATGTGGGTTGCCCTGCCGCCTGATTATATTCGCCCAATAGGAGTTGAACGATGTTTGCTGAAAAAGATGCCCTGGTTATCACTGCCCCACATTTATTAGAACATTTGACCCCAACTCCGGGACAGGTGGTTGTGCTCAATGGTGATATAGGGCCCATCAACTCCCACCAGGAAGAAGCGCTCTGTACTTTTGTTGAGCATGGAGGCGGATTGGTTTGCACCGGCGATGCAGCAGAGGCTTACCACGAATATGACCTGTTGGGCGAGGTACTGGGCAATATTCATGGCGCCTGTACGCCGCGTAGTGAAATTATCGCCCGTGTGGCCAATGCCAATCACTATATCACTCGCCGCGTTGATCCCTCCTTTGCCGTGCTTGAGGCGGTCTACCTGTTGGGCAGAGTTCCTTCAGATGCTGAGATCCTCTGGCGTACCTCCTGGCGCTATACTGCCTACACCCTGGCCTACACCCGCAGTCATGGTCAGGGCCGCGTCTTCTGCACCACCCTGGGCAGCCAGCCGGAGACACGTGTTCATCCCGTCTTCCAGCAAATGATCGCTCGTGCTATTCGCTACGTTTCAGGTGTGGAGACACAAGAACGTCCCACTCGTGTGGCTATGATTGGCTACGGGGTCATCGGCTTCGAACATGGTAGCGCCATAAGCAATGTGCCTGGATTGGAATATGCGCTTGTCTGTGATCGCAACGAGGAGCGTTTAGCCTTGGCGCAACAGGCTTTTCCAGGCGTACGTGCCTGTACTGATCTCCAGCAGGTAGCAGAAGATCCCGCTATCGATCTCGTAATCGTCTCGACTCCACCCAATACCCATGCATCTATTTCTATGCAGATGTTACGCGCAGGCAAACAGGTTGTCTCCGAAAAGCCCTTTTGTTTAACAACTGCTGAAGCCGATGAGATGATAGAACTTGCCAGAGAACGGCAGCGCGCTCTGACCGTCTACCAGTGCCGGCGCTGGGACCCCGACTTCCTCGCCATTCAGCAAGTGCTCAAGCGCGATGTCATTGGCGCTGTCTTTCATATGGAGACATTTATCGGTGGGTACGCCCATCCCTGTGACTACTGGCATTCTCACGAGCCAATTTCGGGGGGAGTCTTCTATGACTGGGGATCGCATTACCTGGACTGGATCCTCCAATTGATCCCCGATCCTGTAGTCAGTGTACGTGGTATTGAGCATAAGCGCGTCTGGCATGATGTCACCAACGCCGACCAGTCCAGTGTCTACCTGCGCTTTGCCGGTGGACAAGAGGCCGAATTTATGCACTCGGATATTGCCGCGGCTACGAAACCCAAATGGTATATTCTCGGCGAACGCGGAGCGATTGTCGGGCATTGGCGGCAGGAAATCGTCAAAACACGTCGCTGGTCGGGTGATCTCATTGAACAGCGCCTGGCTCCCTCTGAAGCGCTGCCAGATCTCCGCGTTTTTACTCGCGACTTGAGCGGGGCTATCCACGAACAACAATTGATGCTGCCAGCAGCTACTCTCTATGCCTTTCATCGCAACCTGGCCAATCATCTGCATTCCGGCGAACCATTAGCCGTACCGCCAGAGGAGTCCCGGCGAAATATAATGGTGATGGAGGCCGCGAAGCGCTCGGCTGAGCGTGGCGGAGAGACGATTGTTGTCGAGTGCTAGTTTTGAGTCATCTCGAATTTTTGAAACGCCCGTTCTTCACTAATATTGGTGTGGAGCGACATAGGCGCTCCACACCAATGGGTTGCCAGGGGCCGACAGCTACTCCTCGTTACTTGCCAGCCGCTGCATACTCAGGTTCGTCCACATCCTCAGCGGCGGCCTTGCCTGCATACTCCTTCAGGAGGGCCGTGGAGATGAACGAGACTACCGACATGAAAATGATAAACGCTGCAATCAACGTGTAGGACGGGGCGCCAGCTCCAATGAGGGATGTGGAGTTCGCTACCAGGTAGGTAGCGAGGATGGGAGCAGGCCCACCTGCGGTGATGGACGCAAGTTGATAACCTAGCGACGCTCCGGTATAACGTAGCCTGGTACCGAAACGCTCTGAGATAAGTGCCGCCTGTGGTCCATACAGCCAGTCATGGAAGAGGCTAACAGAGAGCACCATCGCAACGACAACAATCACAGCGATCTTCGTTTGCAGCAGGATGAAGTAAGGGAAGGCCCAGATTGCCATCAGCACACAACCAATCATATACCACCGCCTGCGTCCAATGCGGTCGGAGATGGCACTGTAGGTTGGCATCATCACAAAACTGAAGAGGGCTGTAACGATGAGACCGGTGTACAGTAAGCCGGAGCTCAACTTCAGCGTCTTCACACCATAGGAGAGGATAAAGGTAGTGAAGAGATAGAAGGGGGCCTGTTCAGCCGACCGCAACAGGGCAGACAGGATAATCTCGCGCCAGTAGTGGCGGAATACTTCAAACACCGGAATGTGGGAGACCCTTCCCTCCTGTTTTATCCGCCTGAAAGAGGGAGTCTCCAGGATGCGCAAACGGATGTAAAGACCAACGAGAATCAACAGGACACTCAAGAAGAAGGGGATACGCCATCCGATACTCTCGAAGGCGGTGCCAGGGAAGATCGCCTGAAAAGCTAACACAGCCACAGCGGCAAGGGCTAAACCGACTGGCACACCCGTCTGCGGCCAGCTGGTCCAGAAACCACGCCGCCGGTCATCGCCATACTCCAGTGACAGGAGTACGGAGCCACCCCATTCACCACCTACCCCTGCGCCTTGCAGAAAGCGCAAGATGGATAGCAGGATAGGAGCAGCGATACCGATCTGTGCATATCCTGGCAGGAAACCCATCAATGCCGTGGCGATACCCATGAGCAGGAGGGTCGCGATCAGCGTCGATTTCCGGCCAACGCGATCACCAAACCAGCCAAAGAAGGCGCCACCTATGGGACGTGCAAGGAAACCTACAAAGTTGGTCGTGAACGACGCGATGGTACCGGCGACAGGATCAAGCGTTGGGAAGAAGACTTTCGGGAAGACGGTTGCGGCAAGAAAGCCGTACAAGAAGAAATCATACCATTCGATGGCTGTGCCAATGGTGCTGGCACTGAGGATGGGGAGCATACTCCGTACACTAGTGTGGCCCCCTTCTGGGACAGTTGCCATAACTCCTCCTTAATGAAAAATGAGAACTGTGTAATAAATTGATGCGCTACAAAGCTACACAAGAAGTACGAGCGAGGGTGATGCCGGGGTAGTCGAACATTGACGATGAACAACGGGACTGCTCCGATCTCACCGTGTTTCCTCTGATCGAGGGTAAAAGTGGTCATACGTTGGCAAGGTACTGGTCCGGCTCCAACAGGTAACCAGGACAGGATTGTTCAGGCCCTTATTTTCAGGAAACAGGGGCAATAGTTATCCTGTATAAATAGTATGTGCCAAAACTTGTTGTTTTGCAAGGTTAACCATATGGACAGGTAATCCGTCAAGATTGCTGCCAGTGACTTCTTTTTGCTATGCTAAATAATGTGTATGAAGATGATTGGCGTCTAACAGAACTTCCTGGAAAAATTACGTTTGGTGTAGGTGACCTGCTTATTATTTGTATACCCAGAGGTGGCGGTTTCTTACCCGAGGAGGAAAAGAGCCATGTCGGCTAGCGCAATCGAGTTACCCTTATTTCCCTTAAATGTCGTACTCTTCCCAGGAGTGGTGCTCCCACTGCATATCTTCGAGCCGCGCTACCGCCAGATGATAGTCGATTGTCAACAACAAGAACAACCCTTTGGGATTGTGCTGGCGCGGCAAGACAGCGTCCATCTGCAAGAGGAGCCCTATTCCGTTGGCACCATGGCAGAAATACGTGATCTGAATCGCCTGGAAGATGGACGCTACGTTCTTATGGCTCTAGGTTTGCAGCGCTTCCGTATCCTCAGGCAGCATCGTCAGAAACCCTATCTTTCTGGAATAGTAGAGTTGTACGAGGATATAAATGACCCTGTCAAGGATCTTGAAATACATCTCAAGCTGGCGCAAGACCTCTTCGGCATGTACCTCGATATGTTGTTGAAAGCAGCAAATGAGGAGGAAAAAGATATTCGGGCGCATTTGCCGGCATCGGCCGAAGAACTTTCTTACTTCATCGCCTACTTCCTGGACATCCAGGACGAACAGAAACAACATTTCTTAGAAATGACCTCAACTCTACAACGTTTGCAGGAGGAAATAACCATTTTGCGTCGCGAAGTCCCCTTCATGCGTCAGATACTGGAAGGCCCCCGAGATGATGAACACAGCATGCTAAATTAACATGGGAGATGCTTCCCCTTCGTTCCTCAGGGCTACGGCTCACGCGCTCAGCATGACAATTTAGCCCACGATGATGATCACAGCATGGTAATTAACACGGGTCATCTTAACGAGCCTTTTTTGGCATTGCTTCAAACGTAATCAGTTGCAAATCTTGCAAGCGATAGAGCGTTTTATAGACCTCTTCTAAGGACCGTTTTGTCAGGTGAGATAAATCAACAACGGAGCGCCGTCCATTAATAAGCAAAAAAATAGTCCGGTCATGGCGGGGAAGATACGAGGGAGAATAATCCCTCCCATAGCTGGTGTGGGATATAATAACCGTTTCATGCGCGAGTGTAGTCGATGGATCACTCCTGGCAGCACCATTACTTCTCTCTTCTTGCCGGTCTGGCTCTGGTAACCCTTGTGTTTGTCCCTTATTACCCAGTGGCGGTTTTCCCTGGCGGATTCCTGCCTTTACAGAAGAATTATCGAACGGCCTGGTTACGGTAGGTAGCGGCTGAGTGACTGCCGGTCTTTGGCGAGGTGAGGCGCGCTTCACAGAGGATTGTGATAGCGAAGATTGTTCCTGTCGTGCTGTTTGCCCAGGGGCAGGCAACTGTAAATGTGACCCTGTCGCTAGAAACGAAAAGTGAATGGGCCCCCAGGAGTTTATCCATCCCAGGATAGTCTCGTTAGCATTTTCGTTATATGAACCCCAGTAAACATGTAAAAGACGTCCCTGCTCTATACTAATCCTTGCATCTTCTTGACCTGAACCACTTGCGCGCCAAATAGTAAGCACACCGGTAGGGCGATAGATCAGAAGTTGTTTGATAACTTCTACAAGCGAAGGCGCGAAAAATATACGTTCGTTCTGCAAGTGTTACCTCTTGGTAAAACACCATCAAAAAGGTGACAGACGACAAAAGCTACCTTGCGGTTCTGCAATTGTACGTATTTTATACACAAGAGTCAAGGATTTGCATGAAATAGTCCTATAGGTGAGCTGTAGTAAACTTATTACGCTCTTTAGCGTCAGTAAATTCATTGGCGAGATGCTCATAAAGCGCCTCCCACTGATCGAGAATCCGCTCAATATCATGTTCGGCAATAATTTGCAAACTCTTTGCACCCATCTGTGCACGCAGAGCTGGCTCAGCCAGGAGGATGTCGAGGTAGTGTGCCAGCTCGTCGCTATTGCCGCGTTGGAATACAAAGCCGTTTTCCCCATGATGAGCTAACTCTGGCAGCGCATATGAGTCGGATGCTATGACGGGAAGACCACAGGCCATTGCTTTCATCATTGAAATACTTTGCAGCTCCGCCTCAGAGGGGTTGACAAACACATCGGCTAGCTGGTGCAAAGGGTGAAGATCGGCGTCTTGCACAAAGCCCAGGAATGTCACACGGTCGCTGATGTTGAGTTGCCGGGCCTGTGCACGTAAGCCGGCTTCGGCGACGCCAGTGCCCCCTATGACAAGATGTCCATTGCCTGACATCTTCGCAAAAGCATCGAGCAATACATCAAGGCGTTTTTCGTAGCTAAGCCGGTTGACGTGCAATACAATTGGACAGCTTTGCGGCAAGTTAAAACGTTGACGGAGACGTTCGTCTCCTTTGCCGGGAGTAAACTTCTTGAGGTCGACACCATTGGAGATGACCTGCGCAGGAACACGTAAACCATGCTCATAGAGGAGATTTAAGGCTGTGGCTGTTGGTGCTGTCACGTAGTCACAGCGGTTATAAAAATGCACCAGATATGAGTGGATGATGTTGTTGAAGTACTTACTGGTCAATGGCTCGTTCGCGAGCGTATAGTTCACAGTGATAGGTAGATGATGATGCGTCACAATTACTGGTTTGCGCAAGCCGTCTGCCATCAATTGGGCGATATTGCCCAGGACGACGGGGGTGTGAATGTGGATGATATCAGGGTCGGCCTTTTTTAAGAGGATGCGAATGGGCAGGAACGGTAAAAATGGGATGCGCAGACCCCCAACTGGCCACTCGAACGAAAAGAAGCGATAGACATCTACCTTTTGCTCCAAAGAATCTACAATTCCTGCGCCATAGCCAGGTGCAACGACCCACACCTGGTGCCCACGGGCGGCAAATTTAACAGCAAGTTCTTGTGTGACGGTCGGAACCCCGCCGACCTGTGGCGAATATTGATCAGTAACGATCATAATACGCATGTTTATTGCTATCCAGGATCAGAAGCCAGCCCGCGTCCTGCTCCAGTCAGCGCTTGACGGCTGCCACTGCTTTTGAATGAAATTTACCATGTTCTTCCTTTATCTGTCAATTCTCACCAGTACTTTGCAGAAGCCGATTCCCTAGTGTAAGATGTGGCTATTAGTTCGTCGCTCAAAGCCATGGGAAGAAATGTCCATCCAGAGGAGCTTATGGATCAAGATATCGTGTTGCACTCTTCCAATGCTCATACTCGGCCAGGTATCTTTGCCACGCTTTCCACAAGCCGGTGGGAGCAGGTAGAAGGGTGGGCGAGGACTCAACGCGCATCAAGCAATGTCTGGCGTCCGACAACGGTGCAGGAGATTAGAGAGGTGCTCTCGCTTGCACGGTCTCAACAACGAACGGTTGTGCTTCTTGGTGGAGGCCATAGTTATCATGACGCGGCTCTCAATGCTGGAGGTATCACATTAGACCTTTCGCAGATGCGTCGTGTGTTGGCATGGAATCCTGAACAGGGCATCGTCCAGGTCGAGCCCGGTGTGACCATTGGAGACCTGTGGAGGGCAACGATGGCAGATGGATGGTGGTTTATCGTTGCACCAGGCACCATGGGGGCAACCTTAGGTGGTTGTCTTTCAATGAATGTTCATGGCAGAAATGCCTGGAAAAAGGGATCGATCGGTGAGCAGGTCCTTGCCATAGAATTACTATTAGCCTCCGGCGATCTCATAACCCTTACGCCTTCTTCTAACCCTGACCTCTTCCAGGCAGTCATCGGTGGCCTGGGAATGATCGGTATTATTACCAGCATTACGCTACAACTCCGGCCTATTCAATCTGGCACATTGTCCATGTACCTGCGACCTGCGCGTTTGCTCTCAGAGATGTTTGCCATCTTTGCAGAGGAGGCGCCAAAGGTCGATTACCTTGAAGGATGGATTGATGGCCATGCGAATAAACGACGCCTGGGATGTGGGCTTGTCACCTGTGCTCGTTTCATCGATGAGCCTGATCCTCAATCACTACAACTCCATACTCAGGCCAATGCGGGTATAGCCGGAATAGTACGCCCCGAGTTCCTGGGCCGGCTGATGCGGCCTTTCCTCACAATTGGGAGCAGGGTGGGCAATACGATATATTACAGGAAGGGTGTGCTGCGGGGAAGTAGACGTGTCTATCATATGTCTCTTCTGCAGTTCCATTTCCGTTCTGACGACGTCTTTAGCTTTCTCCGTGCATTGCTACCGGTAGGAGCCCGTACCATTCAACCCTTTATCCCAGCAGAGCAGGCACCTGCCGCCTTCACAGAATTGCTCGAGCGTTCCTGGCGTGCAGGGCTTGTGCCGATGTGGTGCTGCCTCAAGCAGCATCGTACGGATCCATTCCTGCTCACTTATCAGGTAGACGGCTTCTCGCTTGAGCTCAACTATCCTGTTACGGCCCACACTGCCAGGAAGCTTGCAGTGTTCTTGACCGAGATACGTGATTTAGTGATCGCCGCCGGGGGACGCCTCTATCTTGCCAAGGACGACGTACTCGACGCGGACTCCTATGCTCGAAGCATGGGCATAGATCGCATCGAGCGCTTCCTGGCAATCAAACGTGCCCATGATCCTGAAGGGCGCTTCCAATCAGCGCTCTTCCGGCGGATATTCGCTCAAGATTCGGGGGAATGACATGTATCGTCATCACAATAAAACATCCCAGGCCGAAGAGACAGAAACTAGCAAGGTTAAGATGTCTGGGAAAATCTGCATGGTGACCGGTGCTAATTCAGGCTTAGGATATGAAATATCGTTAACACTAGCAAATATGGGTGCAATCGTCGTATTGGTATGCCGGAATAGCAACAAAGGAGAAGAAGCAAGAAAAAGAATGATCGCTGCCGCAGGTAATGAGAATATAGAGCTTATCGTGGCGGATCTTTCTTCACAAGAGTCAATACGAGAGCTGGTGGGTCATTTCAAATCGAGGCACCAAAAACTACATGTTTTGGTCAATAATGCAGGACATATGAATTGGAATCGTCAAGAAACCGTTGATGGATTGGAAATGACATTTGCGGTGAATCATCTCGCTCCGTTTTTACTGACGAATCTCTTGTTAGGACCCCTTCAGAAAGCAGCTGAAACCGATGGAGAGGGGAGAGTTGTCAATATTAGTTCGTCTGCTCAGCGGATGGGTAGAATTAACCTTGATGATCTTCAAAGTACAAAGAAGTATCGTATCATGGGGGCATACGCGGCTTCGAAATTAGCCCTGGTCATAACTTCAAAAGAATTTGCACACCGGCTCCAGGGGACGGGCATTACAGTAAATTGTGTAGGCCCAGGAAATGTGAGGACCGCTTTTAACTCCAAAGCCGGCGGCCTCTCAGGAATAGTAAATACTTTTCCTCTGTCAAGATGGCTTATCCAGAACATCCTGGAGAAACCGGTAGCCGAAGCTGCGCTGACGCCAATATATCTGGCAACGTCTCCTGATCTAAAAGGGTGCACAGGTTTATTTTACGGGGATTATCGTCAACCAGAGGCTCCTTCGAGGCAGGTGAACAATAGAGAGCTTACCAGGCAGTTATGGGATATAAGTGCTCGACTCACCGGTATTCCACCAACGCTTACTTTTAATTGAGAGCATAGATAGAGGGCAAATATGCACAATACAAATGGTCTATCAATTATGTTATTTGAAACGCAGCAGGACTGGGAAAGATGGCTCACAGAGCACCATACTGCTACAGTGGGCATCTGGCTCAAGATAGCCAAAAAAGAAACAGGCATACCTTCTGTCAATTATTCAGAAGCCTTAGATAGTGCCTTGTGTTATGGGTGGATCGATGGCCAAAAAGCTTCTTTTGATGACCAGTACTGGTTACAAAAATTCACGCCTCGTCGCCCAAAGAGCATCTGGTCAAAAGTGAATTGCGACAAAGCAACAGCGCTTATTGCTGAAGGCAGAATGCAGCCAGAAGGGATACGGCAAGTGGAGCTCGCTAAGACCGATGGTCGCTGGGAATCGGCCTATGAATCGCAGAGCAAGATAACCATCCCCGCTGATTTTCAAAGTGAATTGGACAAAAACCAGAAGGCTAAGGATTTCTATAGCACCTTGAATAGCATAAACCGGTATGCAATCCTTTTCAGGATCCACTCTGCTAAAAAACCAGCAACCCGTTCCGCCCGAATAAATAAGTTTATCGAAATGTTATCTAACAACCAGAAAATATACCCTTAGCAGTCAGTCTGACCGTACTGTACATATCTTCACACGTGAGGGAGTGAAGGAGCAAATCCTATGGCCCCACAGCAACCCTTTTTTCATGGAGAGCTCCTTCTCCATACGCTATTCCAGGAGCGATACTTCATCATGAGTAAGGTTGGCGCGGGTGGCTTCGGTTCGGTCTACAAGGCCACGGACAGACAGAGCGGAGACCGCCTCGTTGCTATCAAGGAAGTGCGTCTTCTGGGGCTGCTGCATCCACAGGCGATAATTGAAGCCACCAGCGCCTTTCAGCGTGAAGTCAGCGTGTTATCGCACCTGGATCATCCCCATCTGCCACGCTTATATGAGCACTTTCAGACCTCTGGACATTGGTACCTGGTCATGGATTTCATCGTAGGCGAAACACTTGAAGAATACCAGAGCAAAGCACCTAACAGACGCCTTCTCCTAAGCGAAGTGCTCAATATTGGGATTCAACTGTGTACAGTTCTGCATTACCTGCATTCACAACAACCAGCCATCGTCTTTCGCGATCTCAAACCTGCTAACATCATGCGCACTACAACGGGACAGCTCTACTTGATCGATTTTGGGATCGCACGTTACTTCAAGCCAGGACAGGCGAAAGACACCGTCGCCCTCGGGTCACTTGGATATGCCGCCCCAGAGCAGTATGGCAAAGCGCAAACCACTCCGCGGGCCGATATCTACAGTTTAGGGGCTGTTTTGCATCAATTACTGACGACGAGAGATCCCTCAGAAGCGCCGTTTCGCTTTCTACCGCTTCGTCCCAAAAGCCCTCAAAGCCACTCCGACCCCGGATCACTTACCATGA
>WNGP01003753.1_pt1 | contig 21458 bp, 16 predicted proteins | sample 5407671 | NCBI WGS metagenome assembly WNGP01 (sample SAMN13153381, study PRJNA577476) | soil metagenome | isolation source: 40 cm soil or saprolite under Garry oak tree replicate 2 | place: USA:California | collected 2016-06-15
AAATGACCTCCTACGATGGGAAGCCAAGGAAGGCCAAAACAACAAAAGGAAATCACACTTATGAAAACAAAATTAGTTAAGAGCATAATGGCTCCCTTGGTAGTCGCCTTTGCGTTACTCCCAATGGTTGCCGCACCGGCAATCAGGCCGAGCATGGAAGGCGGAAAACTTCAAGGAACCTGGGAGATGCAGATAACCCTAACCGATTGCGCAGGTCACGTGATAAGGAGCTTCCCGTCACTAATAGAATTCGCGGCGGGAGGCACGGTGGTGGAGTCGAACGGAGGGACACCGCAAGCTCTGAAGACGCCTGGAGAAGGTGTTTGGCGCCACACCACTGACAATAACTATGCGTTTCGCTTCAAATTCTTCACGTTTAATCCTCAGAACGTCTTTACGGGCTGGACGATTATTGCGGGCGAAACAACCGTGGATGAGACGGGAAACGCCAATACGGGGTCCGCAACCGTCAAGGTCTATGACCCAAACGGCGTGTTACTTGTAAGTCTATGTGCTGAGACTGCTGGCACGAGATTCGAGCTGTGACGGAACCATGGGATTTGGCGCGTTCCATCCACGCCAAATCCCCATTGTCGCCGAAGTGAGCGGATATTCGGTAGCGGTACGGGGGCGAGGGTTGGAGCTAAAAAGCGGCGCCAAGTCGCCGCATTCCAAAGCGCTACGCGCGAAATTCTGACCTCCGGCTACTGACTTCTGACTTCCGTCGTTATTCGTGTCTATTCGTGTGCATTAGTGGTTGAAAATCCCGTGTGCTTCATGATTGTGCAGGGACGGACGGATGCGCAGGAAGAATTGGAACGCGTAGCGACCGTCTCTGATTGCAGTCGCTTGAGGCTGGTGGTACGCTCTACGCACCATGGGATTGACGAAGGTTACAACCAAACTCACAAGCTTAGTGGATTCGCAGAAATCGTTCGAGTCACTTTTTCTGGTAGATACCGGAGCGACGGACTCGATGGCCCCCTCTGATGAACTCGAAAAGCTTGGGGTCAAGCAAGAAGGGAAAATGGCGTACGAGTTGGCCGACGGCACGGTCAGGGAGTACCCCTTTGGTCTCGTCCGGATTGAATTCATGGGAGAAACGACTGCGGGCCGCGTGATCTTCGCTGCTCCTGGAACAGAACCGCTGTTGGGCGTGACGGCGCTCGAATCCGTCGGGATTATCGTCGACCCAACCAACAAGACGTTCAAGCGCCTTCCAGCTATTCCGCTTAAGTAGATCAAGGCGCACCAAAGAGGCGCTTCCAAATTGTCAGTCTCAGAATCTCGGCAGTTTTTAGGCCCGCCGATTCCCTGCCGACAGGTAACTAAGCGCGCGAATCGGATGTGGACACGAGCAGGCGGGCAGCCTGAGCTCCCCGATCCGTTATATCCGCTGCCTGCCACGCCGTAATCCAGCCGCTGCCGCGCCGAAGCCGGGTAATCCGTGGCCTGCCACGCCTGCCTGCTCGCGAACGCTTCCGGAGTAGCCTCGGCGAACGCAGGTCTTTCCGATCTAACGCTTCCCTGGCTCGCCGTGGGTTCAGCGAAGGTGGCAACCCTTCAACGATTTAAACGCGGCGAAGCCAATTTTCCGCGTAAGGGATCGCGAAATTTTACGCAGTACATTTGCCGAGCAAGAGGCGAAGATTGCGGAGTTGAAATCGGCTGATGCTGAGCAGCGGAAGGAAATCAGGGCGCTCACAGCAGCTCTGAAAGAGCAGGCCGCGCAAATCCAAAAGGTGAGTTGCCGGGTTGAGATGAGCCAACCCGCGACAAGGATCGTGTCGAATCGTCCGTAAAACATTTACTGTCCGCACTGTCAGCTGTATCGGCCAGATTTAATTGGGTCCCTCGTCGATAATCCGCGAGTTGCATACAGCCATAGCGCTTTAGCAGCGTGGGGGCTTTTGTTTTAATGCGTGAGCATTCAAATTTACGTTTGAAAATATGGACGAATCGAAAGGCGCGTTGCGTGTCTTCGTTCTCGCCGACACGCACAATCGGCTCCCGGATAGCGTGAAGGAAATGGCCAAAGATGCCGATGAAATCTGGCATCTTGGCGATGTTTGTGCGGAAGCGGTTCTTGACGAGTTTCGCGCGATTGGTCCGCGCGTGATCGTCGTGCGCGGAAATTGCGATACCAATTTTGAGTGGCCGCTTGTCGTTGATCTTCTGCGAGGCGGTTTGAAATTCCGACTGCAACACGTTCCACCCGATCATTCGCCGGATGATATAGATGTTCTCTTGCACGCCCATACGCACGTTCCGCGCAATGAAAGACGCGGTCGTGTTCTGTTTCTCAATCCCGGCTGCGTGACCCGGCCTAATCGCGGCGCGCCTCCAAGTGTTGCCTGGCTGGAAATAGCGGATGGAAAAATCAGCTGGAAACTCGTGCCGCTGTCGTGTCACCGTTAAATCGTTGAAGCGTTTGGCGCGCGCAGCGCGCTTTGAAATCAGCGGCTCGACGCCGCTTTCACATCTGCGCACTTGTGATTCGCTCTTGATTAAATCAGCGGCAATGGCTTTTCTTGCCGACAGATGAGTTCGGCGCTTGACCAAATCTTTGTTCATCTGAAGGGATGGCTGCTTTTCTTGATTGCCGGTGCGCCAAGTTGGCTGATCCAAATCGTCTCCAGCCTCATCAACATTGTTGCGATGCTTGCGGTGTTTCTCACGCTCTTTGCGCTTATATCGGTGCTGGAGCGGAAAATTCTCGCGCGGATGCAGAACCGCTATGGCCCGAATCGCGTCGGCCCATTCGGTCTGTTCCAACCCATCGCTGACGGCATCAAAATGTTGATCAAGGAAGATATCGTGCCCGCGCGTGCGGATAAGGTGGTGCATTTTCTCGCGCCGGTTATCCTCGCCGCCATCGCCATCCTCACGCTGGGCGTGATTCCGTATGGCCGAAACATGACTCCCTTTACCATAAACGGGGGCATTCTCTTTTTCTTCGCCGTGGGATCCGTAACGGAACTTGCAGTGTTCATGGCCGGATGGGCCAGTAACAACAAATTTTCCATGCTTGGCGCGATGCGCGCGATCGCGCAGATGTTCAGCTATGAATTGCCGCTGATCATCGCTGTGTTGCCGGTCGTGATGGTGGTCGGCTCGCTTGTGCCGGACCGGATTGTTGCGGCGCAAGGTGGATACACGCTTGGCGTGGTGCCGCGCTGGTTTGTCTTTACGCCATGGGGCGCCACCGCGTTCCTTCTGTTTTTTGTATCAGGCCTCGTAGAATCGAACCGCACGCCGTTCGATGTGCCCGAGGGCGAATCGGAAATCGTTGCCGGCCACATGACCGAGTATTCCGGATTCAAATACGCCACTTTCTTCATGGCGGAATACCTGGGAATGTTTGCCGTCAGCGGATTAGCAGTGACGATGTTCCTGGGCGGTTGGCGTGCACCCCTTGGCGTGCTCGAATTTGTTCCTTCTTACGTCTGGTTTTTCCTAAAACTGAGCGCGCTACTCTTCGTTTACATCTGGCTCCGGGCAACGCTGCCGCGCACGCGTGTCGATCAGATGATGAACCTCGCTTGGAAATTTATGTTACCGATGGCGTTCACCTGCGTCATTGCCGCTGCTGTGTGGCATTACGCCGGGCGCGGCTTGCGAGGCTGGCTGTGGGCGTTGTTGGTGATAGTGGTTGTTTACAGCGCGCTGTCGGTCCTGCTCGACACACGAGGGAAATTCGCGCGGCGCATTTACCGTTTCGCTGAATGAACGTGCCGGTCACCGCTTTTATTTTTCCAGTCGATTATGCCCGCCGTTGTAGGGCAAGCGCTCCGCTTGCCAACTCGTCACATCCTGCAGGCGATGCGCGTGCCCTACAGTTTGGCTGCCGAAGATCTCGTTTCACGGAATGAACAGCGTGGCGTTCGTCATCATCGCGATTTTCACGCTGGCTGCGGCGCTCGCGGCAGCAACTTTACCAAACCTGATGCACGCTGCGCTCTGTCTCGTCCTCGCGTTGCTTGGGCTCGCGTCCTTTTTCTTCCTTCTGGGCGCAGAGTTCGTCGGCCTGGTCCTCGTGTTCATTTATGTCGGCGCAGTGGCGGTGCTGATTGTTTTCACCATTCTCCTGACGGGCCGTGATTCGAGGGAACATCGTGGTTTCAACTGGAGCGGTGTTGTCATCGCGCTCGCCGTGTTTGGCTGTTTGACGTGGGCGATTCTCAAGGCGCAGTCGTTGACGATCGTCCCGCCACACATTCGCGCGCTCACGGTGAGGCAAATCGGCCAAGTATTGATGGCCGGCTACGTGTGGCCGCTGCAATGCGTGGGAGTGCTCCTGACTGCCGCCCTGATCGGCGCACTCGTCCTTGTGCTCGAGGAGAAGCGATGACACCGACACTTCAAGCTTTTCTCATCGTTTCCGCGGGGTTGTTTTCTATCGGCTTGCTCGCGGCTCTGAGCCGTCGTCACGCCATTTTCATTCTGATCGGGATTGAGATGATGCTCGCGGCGGCGAATTTGAATTTCATCGCGTTTTGGCATTTTGCTCCGCCACCGCACCCGTCAACGGGCGTGATGATCGCAATTTTTTCCATCGCGATTTCCGCTGCTGAAGCCGCTGTTGGTCTTGCAATGGTAATTGCCGTTTACCGGCATTATCGGACGACGAATGTCGATCAATTCAACCAGCTCAAAGGATGAATCCAGGGATCCTAAGTAATCTCTGGCTCTTCCCGGCGGTGCCCTTTGCGGCTGCGCTCCTGACTTTGAGTTTGCCGAGCGCCCGGCGCAAAAGTACGGCCGTACTGGCAGTCGCCGGACAAGTCACGGTGCTTGCAATGTCCATTGCGGCATTCCTTCCGACGCTGCAAACGCACGGCTTCCGTGCGATCCAAAATTTCACCTGGTTCACTTTCGGGGATCAAGCGCTGCGCCTGGGGTTTGTTCTCGATCCGCTCGCCGCAGCGATGCTGCTAATGATCTCACTCGTCGGCCTGTGCATTTTTGTCTTCAGCATCGGCTACATGGCCGACGACAAAAATTTCACCCGTTTCTTTGCGTATTTATCGTTCTTCTCCGGCGCAATGCTCGGCGTTGTCATTGCCAACAGTTTGCTCTTGCTTTTTATCTTCTGGGAACTTGTCGGGCTCGCTTCGTATTTGCTCATCGGATTCTGGATCGAGCGACCGGACGCTGCGGCCGCTGCAAAGAAGGCATTCATTACCACGCGCATCGGCGACATGGGATTTTTTCTCGGGATGCTCTGGCTCTACAATCGCAGTGGCACACTGCTCTTCTATGATGGCGGGCGCGGTTGTCTTGAAAGCGCAGGTCTTGCCATGCTTGGCGCGAGCGCAACTTTCATCGCCCTTCTGATTTTCTGCGGCGCAGTTGGAAAATCCGGCCAATTCCCCCTGCACGTATGGTTGCCGGACGCGATGGAGGGCCCTACTCCGGTCAGTGCGTTGATCCATGCGGCCACAATGGTCGCGGCCGGCGTGTTTCTCGTCGCGCGGGTGTATCCGCTCTTTTCGTTAGGCGCGATCAATGGCGTTACGTCTTCCCTGACCGTCGTTGTCTGGATCGGCGTGACCACGGCGCTTATGGCGGCGCTTATCGCCATCGCGCAGCCGGACATCAAGCGGATCCTCGCTTATTCAACCGTATCACAACTCGGCTTGATGATGGTCTCGTTAGGCGTGGGCGGTGTTGCTGCTGGCATCATGCATTTGCTCGCACACGGCTTCTTCAAGGCGCTCCTGTTTCTCGGTTCCGGCTCCGTCATTCACGGATGCCACGGCGAACAGGACATTCGCAAAATGGGTGGCCTGCGGCAGCTCATGCCAGTGACGTTTTCTACTTACGCAATTGGTATGATGGCGCTTAGTGGCATCCCGCTCTTTTTCTCCGGCGGTTGGACCAAGGAGGAAATTCTTCACGCCACCGCGCATTGGCCGCAATCATATGCGCCGTATTACCTCATGTTAACGGGAGTCGTTCTGACGGCGTTCTACATGACTCGGCAAATGATCTACGTGTTCTTCGGAAATCCTCGCAGTGGCGCTGAGCACGCGCACGAAAGCCCTCGCGTGATGACGATACCGCTGATCGTGCTGGCGATTGGCGCAATGTTTTTGAGCGTCGTGCTAACGCCCGCATGGCCATGGCTGCATGATTATCTCACGGGTGAACGGGTTCAGTTTGACTTTGCGCACCTGATTCAGCCAATGCTTTTCATTTCGTTCGTGCTCGTCGGCAGCGGAATCGCCCTCGGAATATGGTTTTATCGGAAAGCTGGCGCGAAGGATCGAGATCGACCCGCTGACGTGGATCCACTCGAATATGCGCAACCAGCGGTGTTTCGATTTCTCGCGAACAAAATGTGGATTGATGAGCTATATGCACGGACGGTCATCGCTTTCGCATGGGCGAGCGCGCGTTTGTCCGACTGGATGGATCGGTATTTCTGGGATGGTTTGGTGCGTGGCTTCGGCGCAATCGGCCAGCTCATTGGAATGTTTACAGCCAGTGTGGACGAGCGTGGTATCAACGCCGGGGTGGACAAAACGACAATTGGCGCTCGCGGTTTGGGCCGTCTGTTGTCCAGCGCACACTCTGGACAGATTCAAATTTACCTCGGCGTCGTGGCTGTTGGAATGTTGGCACTCCTTCTTCTGTACGCATGGTTGGCTTAATCACCGCGATTATTTTGATCCCACTGCTCGGCGCAGCTGCGGTGTGCGTTTGGCCGCCCACCTCGGCCGGGGCTGCAACGGGCAGCCTGCGGAATGGACGCCCGATCGCGCTGATGTTTACCATCATCTCTGCCGGAAGCGCGGTGGCGTTGTGGCGAAATTTCGATGTTACAGCCACCGGACTCCAGTTCGTGGAACGTCATGCGTGGATCCCGGCCATCAATGCCGAGTATCTGGTGGGCGTCGACGGGCTAAGCCTGCTGCTCGTATTGCTCACGTCGCTGATTATTCCATTCGCACTGCTCGCACAACCGGCTCCAGACGGAAGCCGCGCGTTTTACGCGACGATCTTGATCATGCAGTCTGCGCTCTACGGGACGTTCACCGCTCAGAATTTCGTTCTCTGGTTTCTGTTTTACGAAATGAGTCTGGTTCCGGGCTTTTTGTTGATAAAAATCTGGGGCGGCGAAAACCGCGATCGCGCCGCAACCAAATTTTTCCTGTACACATTTCTCGGAAGCGTATCCATGTTGCTTTCGTTCCTTGGGATTTACTTGGCCAAAGGTACGTTCGACTTCGCCGCTCTGGCGAGTCTTGGGAAGACCGGCTTGCTCTCCGGAAATCTCGCGTGGGTCGCGTTTGCCGGAATTTTCCTTGGGTTTGCGGTCAAGGTGCCGCTGTTTCCGTTTCACACCTGGCTGCCCGACGCCTACCAAACTGCGCCTACCGGCGTGTCGATGGTGCTGACCGGTGTGCTGTCAAAAATGGGCGTTTACGGATTCGTGCGCCTGTTGCTTCCATTGTTCCCTAATGAAATCAGAGTCGTCGGGCCGTGGCTGCTTGCGCTGGTCGTTTGCTCGATTGTTTTCGCGCCGCTGGCGGCGTGGGCACAGCGTGACTTGAAACGCATGGTTGCGTACCTGTCGATAAATCACCTTGGCTATTGCATGCTTGCCCTCTTTTCGCTCGCCGCGTCACCTGCTATTGCTGCAGGAATCGATGCGCATGCGGCATTAAGCGGTGTGTTCATGCAAATCTTCAATCACGGGATCACCGCGGCTACGCTCTTCTACTTTGTCGGATTACTCGAACAAAGGCGCGGTCTGCGCGGCATCGACGATTTCGGAGGTTTGATGCAGCGGACACCGCTGCTCTGCGGCTGGATGAGCGTGGCCATGTTCTCGTCGCTAGGCTTGCCGGGCCTGAATGGATTCATAGGCGAGTTTCTGATCTTCAAAAGCTCATTTGCGATGTCAGCCGTGTTCACGGGCATTGCTGTGATTGGTCTTTTGGTCACAGCCATTGTTTTCATGCGAGCGATGCAATCTCTCTTCAGCGGACCACTGGCAGAAAGTTGCAGCGCGCTGCCGGATCTTTTGAGGAGCGAACAACTCATCGTGGTTCCTGTGGCGCTGCTCATGTTTGCCATCGGCGTCGCGCCGCAATTCGTGTTCAACATTTTCAACACGACTGTCGTTCACATGGCGCGGCTGCTTGGCTGAGATTCACTACGAATGAACAAAGAGATCATTCCCGTCGAGCGTATTGCTCGCCTGATTTATGTCTTCCGAAAACAAAAGGTGATGCTGGACTTCGACTTAGCCTCACTCTACGACGTGACGACTGGAAATCTCAACAAAGCGGTGAAACGCAATGCGCAGCGTCTTCCTTCCGACTTCATGTTCCAGCTCGCTGCTGAAGAGGCGGAAGATTTGATATTCCAAGTTGGAAGATCAAAAGGACGGGGTGGCCGACGTCATCGCCCTTACGCCTTCACGGAACAAGGAATCGCGATGCTCTCCAGCGTGTTGAACAGCGATGGGGCCATAACCATCAACATTGCCCTCACGCGCACATTTGTGAGTCTCCGTCAGAGGCCCGACGCGAATCGCGAACTCGCACAGAAATTTTCGGAGCTCGAACAGCACGTCGGAAAGCACGATGAGGAAATCGCTGCGATTCTGGAAGCAATTCGGCAGCTGATGGCGCCGCCGGAAAAACCGCGACGGGAGATCGGCTTTCATGTACGCGAAAAGACGCCGCGATACCGGGTGCGTAAACGCGCATGATCGCCTGGACGATCTACGTCACATTCGGCGGCGCGGTCCTGTTGCTGTTTCTGAGGCGCGCGTTTGCTCGCTGGATTGCGCTGCTGACAACAATCGCAGGCTTGGCTATCTGCCTCGTCACATTCGTCCGCACTCCAATTGCGGATCTGGCGCACTTTACAACGATTGTGCGCGTTCCGTGGGTACCGGCGCTGGGGATGAACTACCATCTGGCGATTGACAGAACGAATTCTTCTTTTGGTTGCTGCTGGTCGTGGCGGGGTGCTACGGCGTCTTCCTCAGCGCCGATTTGTTTTTGTTCTTCGTGTTCTACGAGCTGGTGATTGTGCCAAAATATTTTCTCATCGCCATCTTCGGCTCGACCAACAAGGAATACGGCGCGATGAAGCTCACGCTGTATTCCTTTTTAGGCGGTATTTTCGTATTTGTGGGAATCCTTGTTGCGTATGTAAGTGCAGGCTCGCTGGATCTGAATGAGCTCGCGCGGTTCCAATTTTCACCGCAACTGCAATCGTGGGCGTTTCCGGTGTTATTTCTCGGTTTTGCCGTCCTCGCGGGTATCTGGCCCCTGCACACGTGGGCGCCAACCGGTCACGCGGCTGCGCCGACTGCGGGTTCGATGTTGCTCGCGGGCATCGTGATGAAGCTCGGTTCTTACGCTGGTCTGCGCGTTGCGATGAATCTCTTTCCGCAAGGATTTCACATGTGGAGCAAATGGATTGCGGTGCTTGCTGTGATCGGGATTGTCTATGCAGCGGCAGTGGCTCTTCGTCGAAGTGATCTGAAATTTGTAATCGGCTATTCGAGCGTGAGCCACATGGGTTTCGTGCTACTCGGTTTTGCCACGGCCAACGCGCTGGGTGTTTCCGGCGCGGTGCTGCAAATGTTTTCGCATGGCGTCATCGCAGCCCTTTTGTTCGCGGTGGCAGGTCGGATGATCTATCGACGCACCCACACGCGCGAGCTCGACGCGCTCGCGGCAATGAATCTAAGTCGGGCACTGCCGTTCGCGGCGTTTACGTTTGTAGTCGCGTCGGCCGCGTCGATCGGCATCCCGGGTTTCAGCGGGTTCGCAGCTGAGATCACCATTCTTATCGGCGCGTGGAAAACCTATCCGCTTGCTGTTTGGATTGCCGGCGCAGGCATGGTGCTGGTCGCTGCGTTCACATTACGCGCGTTAAAGGAATCGTTCTTCGGTGAGATAGGCGCCGAAGGCGACATTAGAAAAGCCACAGCGATTACAACTTTGAATCGGGAGGAGTTCAATCCTATCACGGTCGCGGAGAAAATCGGCGCTTGTATGCTGATGGTCGCAACGCTTGCCATCGGCGTTTATCCGAAACTGCTGCTCGATCGCATTGTGCCGGCTGTCGAAGCAATGAGGTTTTTGAAATGAAAAGAAATCCTCCGATTCAACCGTTTAACGCTTCGACGCTTTAACGCTTTAACCATGTCTTACCTGGAGCTTCTCAAATTGGCTTCGCCCGAAGCTGTCGTAGTTCTCACCGCGCTGGTTGTGCTTTCGATTGGCCTGTTGGCCAGTCGGCCAGCTGCGGCCTGCGCATTTACCGCTGCATTTGGAATTCTGATTTCAATCGGCGCAATTCTGCTCTTGCCGCGGAACGCGACCTTGTTCGGCGGGATGCTGGTGATTACGCCGTTGAACTCGCTTTTCAAGATCATTTGCCTCGCGCTTGCATTTTCCACGGTGCTCTTCGCGCAGGCAGAAAGGGCGTCGCGACATCCGGGCGAATATCTGGCGCTTGTTCTTCTGGCAGCGGTCGGCCTGATGCTGCTTGTCGGCAGTGAAGAACTGCTGATGATCTTCATCGGCCTCGAGTTGCTGGGCCTGTCGCTTTACGTGATGGCCGCATTCGATAAAGCGGATGTGCGATCGGCGGAAGCCGGTCTGAAATATTTTCTGTTCGGCAGTACGTCAAGCGCATTCACGCTTTTCGGAATCAGCCTGATCTACGGTATGACGGGAACAACCGGTCTCGCTCCGATTGCAACGAAATTGGCGAGCATGTCCCTGCAGCCACTGCTTGCAGTCGCAATCGTCATGACACTCGTCGGTTTCGCGTTCAAGATCGCTGCGGCGCCGTTTCATCTGTGGGCGCCCGATGCATATCAAGGTGCACCTGTTCCGAGCGCTGCCTTCATCGCTTCCGGTTCGAAGGTTGCCTCATTTGTTGTCTTGGGAAAGATCGTGCTGGTCGGGTTTGCCCCAGTGCATGGCAGCGCCGCATGGCATGCGATGGTGGCGGGCTGGTCGCCTCTGCTCGCGGCGCTTGCAGCGCTATCGATTGTAATCGGCAACCTGCTGGCACTGGCGCAATCGAACGTGCGCAGATTACTTGCCTACTCAGCTGTCGCACATGCGGGTTACACGTTGATCGGATTCGTCGCCGGCGATCGCGACGGCTTTTCCGCAGCTTTGTTCTACATCACCGTTTACGCCGTGACGCTTGTCGGTGCATTCGGCGTGGTCGGCGTGGTACGCCGCGAAACCGGCGGCGACGATTACGCTAATTTCTCCGGGCTCGTTTCCCGTTCTCCATTGCTCGCCGGCTGTATGGCGATTTTTATGTTATCGCTCGCGGGTATCCCGCCGTTGGCTGGATTTTTCGGAAAGTTCTATCTGTTTAGCGCGGCGCTGCATGCCGTCGGAAATCAAGGGCTTCTTTGGCTTGTCGCACTGGGTCTGGTTGGCAGTTTCGTCTCGCTCTATTATTACCTTCTCGTGTTGAAAGCGATTTTTGTTGATGAACCGTCAATCGCGGCGGCGCCGTCTGTCGATGGCATCGGCATACTCTCTGAGATTGTGCAGCAAGCTACGGTTAGTCTGCTTGCCGCAGCAGTTGTTCTGCTCGGCGTCATGCCCAACGTCCTTGCATCGCAGATTCTCGCCGCGACTCCGTAGGTCATTTCAAAAAAATTGCAATTAACACTTGACTGGCGCGCTGTAAGTTTTGCATCAAAAACAAGAATCCTCATGCGAAGTTCGTGATGTGAAGATGAGCAGCATCAGCGAGTTCATTCAGCGTAATTACCGGCATTTCAACGCAGCCGTGCTCAAAGACGCAGCCGACGCTTACATCGCGCATCTGAATCGTGGCGGAAAAATGATGATCACGCTCGCGGGCGCGATGAGCACTGCTGAATTGGGCGTTTCGCTGGCCGAAATGATTCGTCGCGACAAGGTGCACGCGATTACCTGCACAGGCGCGAACATGGAAGAAGACCTCTTCAACCTCGTCGCGCGCAGCAAATACGAACGCATTCCCAATTATCGAGAGCTCAATGCGCAACAAGAGCAGGAGCTGCTCCTACGGCATCTCAATCGCGTCACTGATACCTGTATTCCGGAGGATGAAGCGATGCGACGAATCGAGCATGCCGTGCTCGACGAGTGGGTTGCTGCCTCAGAGAGCAAACAGAGAAAGTTTCCTCACGAGTTCCTTTACAAGATCTTGCGCGAATGCCGCCTCAAACGGTTTTATGAGATCGACCCTGCCGATAGTTGGATGATCGCCGCTGCGCATAAGGATCTGCCACTATTCGTGCCTGGCTGGGAAGACTCAACCCTCGGCAACATTTACGCCGCCCGCTGCATCACCGGCACGATTGACAACGTGCTCACGATCCGTTCTGGGATCGAATACATGATCTATCTCGCGGCGTGGTATCGCCAGGTATCACAGGATACGTCGGTTGGTTTTTTCCAAATCGGCGGCGGCATTGCGGGCGATTTCTCCATTTGCGTTGTGCCGATGCTAAACCAGGACGTGGTCAGCACGCCCGTGCCGGAATGGGGTTATTTTTGCCAGATCAGTGATTCCACCACCAGCTTCGGCTCATACTCCGGAGCGGTGCCCAACGAGAAGATCACCTGGGGAAAACTGAGTGTCGATACCCCGCGATTCATCATCGAATCGGACGCCACGATTGTGGCACCGCTGATTTTTGCGAAAGTCCTTGGCTGGTGATCGATTGCCGGCGCGGCTATTGCCAATGGCCAGGGACCCATACCCAGCCGTTGTAACGAGGCACCCAATGACCTGGCACCCAAACTGCGGTTGGTCTTGGGCGCACTACCCAGGTTCCCGGCGTCCACACATACGTGGTTCCCGTCCATCGCCAGTAGCCTGTTGTCCAGACGTACCCCGGTCCCGGTGCGACTGTCTGAGTCTCAACGCGCACAGGCGGCGGCGGCCGGGCCACCACGACCTCTCGCGCGGGGCCCGTCGTGGTGACTTGCTGTGTCGTCGTTGTCGTAGTCACTGAGGTTGGTTCTTCCGCACAACCGGCCAAACCTAGAACCGCCAGCGCCGATAGGTAAAAATTTAGTCTCATGGTTATCCTCCATTAGGAATTCGTTTTGTGTCATGCCGTCGGCTTTGTCAGGAGTCAATCTCACTGTCGTAGCATCACGCTGACTTTGGACGATGATACGGAATGCTTTACGTCGTCGCCACGCCGATCGGTAACCTGGCGGACATCACGTTGCGAGCTCTCGAGGTCCTGAAAAACGTCGATGTTGTCGCGGCGGAAGATACGCGGCGTTCGGGCTTGTTGCTAAAGCATGTCGGAATCCAAAAACCTTTTGTCAGCTACCACGAGCATAATGAGGCGGCGCGCACTGCGCAGCTAACCGAGCGCCTTGCCCGTGGTGACAACATTGCGCTGATTACCGATGCGGGCACCCCCGCGCTGTCCGACCCCGGGCTGCGACTGATTCGCGAATGCATCAATCGCGAACTGCCGTTCACGATCATTCCCGGGCCGTCTTCGATCTTGACCGCTTTGCTCGGGTCCGGATTTGCGACTGAGAAATTTTCGTTCCGTGGATTTCTTCCGGTGAAAAGCAGCCGACGCCAGCGTGAATTGCGTGAAGCGGCTGACCGCGAAGAAACTACAATATTTTTTGAATCGCCTTATCGGCTGGTGAAAACGCTTGCCGCTTGCCTCGACACCATGCCAGAGCGCCAACTTTGCGTTGCACGCGAACTGACAAAGAAATTCGAGGAATTCCGTCGCGGCACCGCTACCGAACTGCTGGGACATTATCAAGCACATCGCCCAAGAGGCGAAATCGTGCTCATGGTCTCTGGGCCATAGAAGTTTCGCCTGTCTGAGACGAATAAAGGATTCCAAACGCCCGTCCAATTCAGCCATCGAAATTCAACCGGAAACGATGCGAACCGACATTTCCTCCCCCGCAAGATTGACGACATTGTGGCGTCCTGCCGGGTTCATTGTTTCTCTCCACTTGTACAATGCGATGGCTGAACCGAATCGGAGCCGTCCGCCCCGGTCTTCAGACTTTCGCAAGCAGATGGCGTGGCTTCTGCGATTATCAATTGATGATCCGCCTGCCGCGCTTCCTTGCACCTTTGCTGGCGGGACTCGGCGTCACGCTTGCGCAACTTGCAATGGCAGTGTGCCTACTGGCTCCAGAGGAGCCCGTGACAGAGCGTTACTCCGCACTGATCCAACACGATAGTTATTGGTTTATGAACATCATTGATCGTGGCTACCACACCATTGTGCCGCCGATTGATCATACGGTGATGGAGATCTCGAATGTGGCATTTTTCCCGGCTTATCCTGCGATCGCAGCGCTGCTTCAGCGTGTATTCAACATCGGCACCGGAACCGCGCTGTTGGTCACAGCGCAGCTCGCCGCGTGGGGTTTTTGGACTTATTTCTTTCTGTTCTGCAGACGCTGGAAGCTTCCGCAGGTCCTCAGGTTTTGTGGGGCGCTCCTGATCCTCGCCAACCCGGCAGCGTTCTTTCTGGTTTCTGCCTACTCGGAGTCGCTCTTTCTGATGGCCCTCCTGGGTTTCATTTATTGGAGCACCGCTAAGGGCCCTGCGGCGAAAGCTCTCGCGGCAATTCACGGAATGGGAATGTCCGCTGCCCGAATTGTTGGAATCGTGTGCGCTGCCTTTCCTGTGGTGCGGTCGGTTTTTCGAACCGGATGGCGCGGTTTGCTCAAGTCCCTGAGCTGGATTCGAGAGAACAGGGGAGCCATCGGATTGACGTTTGTCGCGGCGAGCGGCGCGGTGCCGTTCTTCGCTTATTGCCAACTACGATGGGGCCACTGGGACCTTTACATGCTCACGCAGGCGGCTGGCTGGGGCATCGTGCCCGATTACCTTGCAGTGTTTAGACCCGAAAGTTATCGCTGGCCCGTTCCTGCACTGAACAATCCCACAGAAGCGAGCCAGTTGTCCATGACACTCGGGGCTGTACTTCTTGTTCTTGTTGCATTTTGCGAATTGATTCCAGCCATTCGGCGCCGCGCCGGCATGCCAGTGCGGGTCGGGATCTATTTCTGTGCGGCCGCGATTTATTATCTCTCCGTTAGCGGAGTCGCCTGCGTGGAGATGGAAAGTATGCTGCGTTATGCGTTCGGCGCGTATGCTTTGATCGTACTGGCGTTCTTGAATTTTCTGGGTCAATTTCGCACGCCGCCAGTATGGGTGCGGGCATTAGGGACCGCGGCAGTAGCGTTGATCTCCGCTGCGGGGCTGTGCGTACAGGGCTGGTACGTCTGGAATTTTACCCGGGGCAACTGGGTCGCGTAAGCAGAACATGAAGACAAAGGTCGTTGTAATCGGTGCAGGCCCGGCAGGTCTTACGGCCGGCTATTTGCTTTCGAAAAACGACGTCGATGTCGTCGTCGTGGAAGCCGATCCCGTTTATGTGGGGGGCATTTCACGCACGGCAACTTACAAGGGCTTTCATTTTGACATAGGCGGCCACCGTTTCTTTTCAAAATCCAAAGCAGTCGAAGACTTGTGGACCGAGATTTTGCCTAACGACATGCTGACGCGACCGCGCTCGTCGCGTATTTTTTACGGAGGCAAATTTTTTTCGTATCCTCTGAAACCGGTTGAAGCGCTGCTGAAGCTGGGCGTCTTCAAATCGATTCTGTGCATTCTTTCCTGGCTAAAAGCGCGTTTGTTTCGGATGCGAAACCCGCGGAATTTCGAAGAATGGGTGACGAATCAATTCGGCAAACGGCTATTCAATACGTTCTTCAAAAGTTACACCGAAAAAGTGTGGGGGATGAGCTGCAAGGAAATTTCCGCTGACTGGGCGGCGCAACGGATCAAAGGTCTTTCATTAGGTAGCGCAATCAAAAACGCGCTGATCCCGCAGCGCTACAATGGTGACCGGAGCAAAGTCATCAAAACCTTGATCAATTCTTTCCGTTATCCGCGACGCGGCCCCGGCATGATGTGGGAGGCGTGTGCGCAAAAGATGACGGGCCTGGGCGGAAAACTGGAGATGGGCTGTAGAGTCACGCGCTGTTCCTACGACGACTCGTCCGGTCAATGGAACGTTGAGTACAAGAACGGCAACGGAGATTTGCGGACAATAGAAGCCGAACACGTCATTTCATCGGCGCCAATGCGGGAGCTGGTCTGCGGTTTGACACCGGTCGTGAGCGAACGAACCGGGCGCGCAGCCGAGAGCCTCAAGTATCGCGATTTCCTGACCGTGATGTTGATCCTGAGAGATCGAGAGATGTTCGATGATAACTGGATTTACATTCACGATCCGAGCGTGAAGGTCGGCCGGATCCAGAACTTCCGTTCCTGGTCGCCCGAAATGGTGCCCGACGCCGACAAGGTCTGTTACGGCCTCGAGTACTTCTGTTTCGAACACGACGGTCTCTGGGTCTCAACCGACAAGGACTTGATCGAACTCGCAAAGCGTGAGCTCATTCAGATCGGCCTGGCCAAAGAAGGCGATTTCATCGATGGCTGTGTTGTTCGTCAGAAGAAAGCTTACCCTGTTTACGATGACAACTATGCGCGCCACGTCGCGACCATTCGCGAAGAATTGGAGACGCGCTACCCAAACCTGCACTTGGTTGGTCGTAACGGCATGCACAAGTACAACAATCAGGATCACGCGATGATGACAGCAATGTTGTGCGCGGAAAATATTCTGGCTGACGCGAAGCTTTACGATCTGTGGCAGGTCAACAGCGATGCGGAATATCACGAAGCGGGGGCCGCGCCAGCAGAGGAAGCAAATGGATCCGCCCTGCGCCTTGTCCCAACCCGCGTCGTTGCCGCGCCTGAACTGGCGCCTGAAGGGTAGCGCGGTCAAAGCGCGAGCGCAGGCTAACCGTTCTCAAATTCTTCCAGTGGCGGGCAGGAGCAGAAAAGATTTCTATCGCCGTAAACGTTGTCGATGCGTGCGACAGCGGGCCAGAATTTGTGGTCGCGTGTCCATGGCGCCGGGAAAGCAGCTTGCTCGCGTGAGTAAGGGTGGTCCCATTTGTCGGATGTAATTTCGCGAGCAGTGTGCGGCGCGTTTTTGAGCGGATTGTTTTGTTGATCCTGCTTTCCTTCGGCGACGGCTTTCATTTCCACATGTATCGAGATCATCGCGTCACAAAAACGGTCGAGCTCGTGCTTCGGTTCGCTCTCGGTTGGTTCGATCATCATCGTCCCACCGACGGGCCAAGAGATCGTCGGCGCATGAAAGCCGTAATCCATCAAACGTTTTGCCACGTCTTCGACTTCAATGCCTGCGCTTTTCCACTGGCGCAGATCGACGATGCATTCGTGCGCGACCAAGCCGTGCTTCCCTTTGAACAGGACTGGAAAGTGCGGGTCGAGCCGTTTGGCGATATAATTTGCGTTTAGGATAGCGACTTCGCTTGCTCGTTTTAATCCCTCCGCGGCCATCATCCGGATGTACATCCACGTAATGGTCAGAATACTGGCGCTGCCCCAGGGCGCGGCTGCGACTGGACCCACACCATTTCCGATTGCCGATTGAAACTCGCTCGCTTCCCTCGCTCGCTCGCCGCTGCCCGTCGCGGCTCTGCCTTCTGTATCGGAGATCCCTCGCCTCGGCTGGCGATTGGCGATTGAAAACCGTGCCGGGAGAAATTTAACCAGATGCTTGGCCACGCCGATCGGTCCCACGCCAGGCCCGCCGCCGCCGTGGGGAATACAAAAAGTCTTGTGCAGGTTTAAATGGCAAACATCGGCGCCATAGTCGCCGGGACGGCAAAGACCGACCTGCGCATTCAAATTCGCCCCATCCATGTAAACCTGGCCGCTGTGCGTGTGAACGATGTCGCAGATTTCACGAATCGTTGGTTCAAAGACGCCATGTGTTGACGGATAAGTCACCATCAGTGCAGCAAGATCGCTTGCGTGCTCTTCTGCTTTCGCTCGGAGATCGGCAAGATCGATGTCGCCGTCTTTTAAGCACGCGACGGAAACAACCTTGAACCCGGCCATGACCGCGCTTGCGGGATTCGTGCCGTGCGCCGATGTCGGGATGAGACAGATATTGCGATGCGCTTCGCCGCGCGACGCGTGATATTCGCGGATGGCCAGCAAACCTGCGTATTCACCTTGCGATCCGGCATTCGGTTGCAGTGAAATTGCTGCGAACCCCGTGATTTCTGCGAGCCAGTTTTCCAGTTGCCGAAAAATTTCCAGGTAACCTGCCGCCTGCTCGATCGGGGCGAGCGGATGCAATTTGGAAATCTCGGGCCACGAGATTGGAAACATTTCGGCAGTTGCATTGAGCTTCATGGTGCACGACCCGAGTGGAATCATTGATGTCGTGAGCGAGAGATCGCGCGATTCGAGCTTCTTCAAATAACGTAGCATTTCTGTCTCGGTGTCGTGCGTATTGAAGATCGGATGGGTGAGAAACTCGGAAGTCCGAACCGCGAATTGCGGTATGCGGATTGGGGGTTCGCCAATGTCATCATCGTCGAAATCGCGCACTGCCGTGCCGCGAAAGACGGACATCAGAAGTTCGATATCGCATGGAGCTGTCGTTTCGTCGAATGAAATGCCCACTGCCTGTGGACCGAGCGCACGCAGGTTGCAATCCGCTTTCGCCGCGTGTTCCAAAATGACCGCGCTGGATTCGACCTCCACCCGGATCGTGTCGAAGAAATGTTCGTGTGCAATCGTGTACCCAATCGCGCGCAGACCATTGGCAAACCGACTCGTTAGCCGGTGAACCCGCTCGGCGATCGCGCGTAGTCCTTTTGGGCCGTGATAAACCGCATACATGGACGCTATGACCGCGAGAAGGACCTCTGCCGTGCAGATGTTGCTTGTGGCTTTGTCGCGGCGGATGTGCTGCTCTCGTGTTTGCAATGCAAGTCGATATGCGGGGCGACCTTCAGCGTCGTGCGACACACCCACGAGTCGGCCGGGCATGTGGCGCTTGTATCGATCGCGCGTGGCGAAGTAAGCCGCGTGTGGTCCGCCGAATCCCAGCGGCACTCCAAAACGTTGTGTATTCCCGATGGCAACGTCGGCGCCGAATTCGCCTGGCGGTTTGATTAAGGTGAGCGCAAGAATATCCGCTGCGACAACAACCAGAGCGCCGGCATCGTGGGCCTGCCGGACGAACTCGGAGTAATCATCGATTGCGCCATCGGTCGCCGGATATTGTACGAGCGCGCCGAAAACTGGGATGTTGAATTTGAATCGCGAATAATCGCCGATTTTAATCTCGATCCCGAGTGGCTTCGCGCGTGTTTGAACAACGGCAATTGTTTGAGGATGACAATTATCGGCGACAAAAAATACTTTCCTGCGACCGGGGTCAGCGCCCCCGGCTACAGCCTGACAAAGCGCCATCGCTTCAGCTGCGGCCGTCGCTTCGTCCAGCATCGATGCATTGGCAATGTCGAGCGCCGTCAGATCCATGATCATTTGCTGGAAATTTAGCAGTGCTTCGAGCCGTCCCTGTGCGATTTCCGCTTGATAAGGCGTGTAAGCGGTGTACCACCCGGGATTCTCCAGGATGTTTCGCTGAATGACGGGCGGTGTGATGCAGTCGTAGTAGCCAGCCCCGATGAACGAGCGCGCGATCTTGTTCTTCTGTGCAATCACCCGTAGCTCAGCCAGCGCTTCGCCTTCCGATTTCGCTCCAGGCAAATTCAGTTGCCCCTCGAGACGAATGTCCTTCGGAACCGTGGCGTCGATGAGCGCACAGAGACTATCAAAACCCACGTCGCGCAACATCGCGCGAACTTCTTCCTCGTTCGGCCCGATGTGTCTGCGCGCGAACGAATCAATGTCGAAAATTGGTTCGCGCATTTGCATCGGAAGAGACTACGGAGCGCGACATACGCTTCAACTCTCGAGCGCTGCTTGCGCCGCAGCTAAGCGCGCGATGGGAATTCGGAACGGACTGCAACTGACGTACTCGAGACCGAGCCGGTGACAGAATTTTACGCTGTTTGGTTCGCCGCCGTGCTCGCCGCAAATTCCCAATTTGATGTCTGGCCGGGTCTTTCGGCCGAGGTCGCAAGCAATTTCCATCAAGCGCCCAACACCTTTTTGATCGATTGAAGCGAATGGATTCGTATCGACGATATCAAGCTCGGCGTATGCGGGGAGAAAAGAGCCGGAGTCGTCGCGGCTCATTCCCAGTGTGGTCTGCGTCAGATCGTTCGTGCCGAAGCTAAAGAACTCGGCGTCGCGCGCGATCTGGTCAGCGAGGAGCGCCGCGCGCGGGATCTCAATCATTGTGCCGACTAAATATTTGAATTTTGTTCCTCGCTCCTTCGCCACTTCGCTCGCAACGCGCCGGACGATGTCGATCTGAAGCTTTAACTCGCGCGGGAATCCCACCAACGGAATCATGATTTCGGGGTGGACACTGATCCCTTTGGCTTTTACCTGGGCGGCGGCTTCAAAAATCGCACGTGCCTGCATTTCGGAAATCTCTGGGAAAGTGATACCCAGGCGGCAACCACGATGGCCGAGCATTGGATTAAATTCGTGCAGCTCATGCACGCGCCGGGCAATTTGCTCTACCGAGACCTTGAGTTTGTTCGCCAGTTCGTTTTGCTGCGTGTGATCGGCGGGCAGAAACTCGTGCAGCGGCGGATCAAGAAACCGAATTGTTGCAGGCAGACCCTTTAGCGCCGTGAAGATGCCAATGAAATCTCCGCGCTGATAGGGAAGCAATTTCGCCAGTGCCCGGGCTCGCTCATCCTTGGTGCCTGCGAGAATCATTTCCCGCATCGCGTCAATCCGGTCGCCTTCGAAAAACATGTGCTCCGTTCGGCATAGCCCGATTCCTTCCGCGCCAAATGCGACCGCGTTCTTGACTTGCTCGGGCGTATCAGCATTTGTGCGAACACCGAGGGTGCGGAATTCGTCAGCCCACTTCATCAATTTGGCGTACTCCTGATAGGTGACGCTTTTCTTCGCATCTAGCGACCCATCCACGAGCACCTGAACGATGTCCGAAGGCGCGGTGGCGACTTCGCCGGCAAAGACTTCGCCCGCCGTGCCATCGATGGAGATGTAATCAGCCCGATTCAACTTCGCACCGCTCGCGCTGAGTGTGCCGTTCTGATAATCGATTTGGATCCCCGTTGCTCCGCAGACGCACACTTTCCCCATTTGCCGCGCGACAAGCGCCGCGTGCGATGAAACTCCTCCGCGCGAAGTGAGAATGCCTTCGGCGGCGATCATGCCGCGCAAATCTTCCGGAGACGTCTCGATCCGGGCGAGCACGACTTTTTCGCCCCGTTCCGCGCGCGCCACAGCTTCTTCGGCAGTAAATACGACGTGGCCGCATGCCGCACCCGGCCCCGCCGCCAGTCCGGTCCCAATCTTTTTTGCGTTCTTTACGGCCTGCCGATCGAAAACCGGTGCGAGCAGATGTGAGAGCGAATCGGCCGGAACACGACGGACAGCGTCCTTTTTGG
>WNGP01003872.1_pt1 | contig 21458 bp, 10 predicted proteins | sample 5407671 | NCBI WGS metagenome assembly WNGP01 (sample SAMN13153381, study PRJNA577476) | soil metagenome | isolation source: 40 cm soil or saprolite under Garry oak tree replicate 2 | place: USA:California | collected 2016-06-15
CTCGCCGTCCGACGCGGTGCCGTACCTCGACCGCGTCCCGCACGGCGTGGTCCAGCTTATCGAGGGGTTTGGCGGCCGCGTCGTGTCGTCAGGCGCATTGATCACGCGCTTTGCCGCGCGCTGGTCGGCGAGCGAGCTGACGGGACACAGGCGCGCGGCCGAGGCGATCCGAGAGATCGCGCACGACGCGTTGCGCTGGGCGGGGAGTGAGTTGACGCGTGGCGCCGAGGTGCGGGAGACGACGGTGCAGTCCCGCGTGATGGCGTCATTCACGCGCGCCGGGCTTGTCACCGACCATGGCCCGATCGTCGGCTTCCAGGCGAACGCTGCCAATCCGCATTATGAGCCGCAGCCGGGCGCCGACCGCGTTCTCGCTGCCGGCGACCTACTGCTGCTCGACCTCTGGGCGGGGGTGGCGCTCGGGACCGTGTTTGCCGATCAAACCTGGATGGGGTTCGCGGGACGAGAGCCGGGAGAAGACGTGCGTGGTGCGTGGGACGTGGTGCGTGGGGCGCGCGATGCGGCCGTCTCGCTGTTGCAGGATCGATGGAAAAAGAAGGAGCCCGTGACGGGCGCAGCGCTCGACGACGCGGCGCGCGGCGTGATCCGCGCCGCGGGGTTCGGGGACTATTTTGTGCATCGCACCGGACATTCGATCGACCGCGATCTGCATGGCTCGGGTCCGCATCTCGACAACTTCGAGACGGCGGATGAGCGGACACTCATGCCTGGCGTCGGGTTCTCGATCGAGCCCGGTGTCTACCTGACGGGCCGGTTTGGCATTCGCAGCGAGATCAATGTGTATCTCGGAGAATCGGGTCCCGAGGTGACGCCGAAACAACCGCAGCAGGATCTGCTGCTGGTGTAACCACTCAACAGCAGGTCCTTCGCTGCGCGCGCGTTCCGCGCGCTCCGCTCAGGATGACAAGCGGTGACTCGTCCCTTAAAAAAAATGGGAAGAAGTTTCTCTCTCCCCTCCCCTCTATATTTTTCTCCTCCACGCTAGCGAGCGAGCATGTCATCCTTCGCCCCGCAGGGGCGAAGGACCTGCTTCTTCTTTTGTTAATTCAATTTTGCGTGGGTTGACCGCCGCGATCACCATCCCCCCCCACACGCCCGCCCCCACGGCGGCGTGCGCGGCCTGCAGCGCGCCAGGAAACCCGAGCTCGATCATCGTCGCCGCAATCGTGATCTGTAGCAGGACGATCCCCAACACCCATCCAGCTCGTCGTTGATCGCGGGCCATCCACCAGATCAGATAGCCGGCCAGCGAGTAGGCGAGCAGGCGGTGAATCCACTGAATCCAGGCGAGCGGGCCGGCGGTCGGGATCAGCTGGCCATTGCACAAGGGAAACCCACCGCACGATGCCATGGCGCCCAGATTCGCCGTGAGGGCGCCGAACAGCACGGTAGCGAAGGTGAAGCCGAGCGGGAGCCAGGAGCCTGGAGCTGGGATCCAGGGCGCACGCGCGGCAGCGATGAGCGCCGCAAGCAGCAGCATCGCGGTCGCCAGATGCAAGACTACCAAAGCCGGCGTTAGTCCGGTCTTCACCGTCACGCCGCCGAGCAGGACTTGGATGACGAGCAGCACAACGGCAGCGTACGCAGCAGCCCTGGCTCCCGGCTCCAGACTCCGGGTTCCTCTCCACGCCAGCGCAGCGAGTGCCAATACCAGCACCGAGACCAGCGCAGCTAACAGGCGGTGGCTCCACTCGATCACGGTGGGTATGTCGTTAAGGGGAGGAACGAGGTGGCCGTTGCACAGCGGCCAGTGGTCGCCGCAGCCCATCCCCGAGCCGCTGATGCGCACGATGGCGCCGAGGACGATGAGGAGGTAGGCGCAGGTGGCGTCGATCCAGGCGAGGGTGACGAAGCGTCGTGGCATGGGTGGTAGGATATGCACGGAAATACCTGTGTTTCAAGACGACCAAACCGTTAACACGATCCCCCTTGCGAGACTCGCGTCCGCTGGCCAGAATCTCGTTAACAAGTCGAACTGGCTGGTCCCGCCGGCCGCGCGCAGGTAGGCCGTCACCTCGAGCGCGCAGCCCTGTCGTGGGTCCTGAAAACCGCAGCTGAAGGAGGAAGTCCATGACCGACAATCGTTGGTTCTTTCGCTCCACCCTCATCTTTGGGCTTGTCCTGCTCGGACTGAGTCCCGCCGCCCTGCGAGCGCAAGAAGGGCCGACGGTGTCCGGTCAGGTCAAAGCCGGCGTCGGGGGCGCGCCGCTCGTCGGTGCGATTGTGAGCGTCCCCTCCCTCCGCCTGACCGCCACCACGGATAACGAGGGCAAATACCGCCTCGTGCTTCCGGCCGGCACGGCCGGCGCGGTCACGTTGACGGCGCGCCGGATCGGCTTCCAGACCGGCGTTCTCCAGGTCACCGTCAGCGGCGCTTCCGTCGAGCAAGACATAACGCTCCAGGAAGGCGCCATCGAGCTGAACCAGGTCGTCGTGACGGCGCTCGGCATCGAGCGCGAGGCACGTAGTCTCTCGTTCGCTGCGCAAACGCTCTCCGGCGAGCGCCTGTCGGACGTCCCCACGAACAACGTCGTGTCGGCGCTCCAGGGCAACGTCGCCGGCGTCCAGATCACGAACTCCGCGAACCCGTTCGGCTCGGCGCGCATCGTCGTCCGCGGCGCCAGCTCGATCCTCGGTCAGAACCAGCCGCTGATCGTCGTCGATGGGATTCCGATCGACAACTCAGCCGCCTCGAACAGCGGCTACGGTCCTGGTGGCGGGTCGTCGCTCGGTGGTTACGACGTCGGCAACGCCGCTTCTGACATCAGTGCGGACAACATTGCGTCGGTGACCGTGCTGAAAGGTCCGAACGCCGCAGCGCTGTACGGCGCGCGCGCGGCCAACGGCGCGATCGTCTACACGACGAAGAGCGGCAAGGGCGCCCCGCAGCAGGGCTTCGGCGTCACGGCCACATTCGGCGCGAACACGGAAACGCCATTGCGGCTTCCCAACTACCAGAACCGCTATGGCCAGGGATTCTATGGTGAGTTCGACTTCGTCGACGGCAACTTCGGTGGTGTCAACGATGGCGCCGATGAGAGCTGGGGGCCTAAGCTGGATGGACGGACGACCGGATGCGTTTATGTCACGGACTCCCTCGGCCGTCCGGATTACGGCGCGGGCTACGACCAGACGCACCCATGCAATCAGTTCTTTGGTGTGGGCCCGTGGTCTGCGCACCCGAACAACGTGCGCGACTTCTGGGACACCGGTCTCATCATCAACGCCAACGTGGCGGTGGCTCGGGCCAGTGACCGCAGCAATGTCCGCTTGTCGGTCGGCCGCACGAATGAAAGCGGCATGTACCCGAACAACACCAATAATCGGACCGACGTCGCGCTCTCCGGGGGCACGCAGGTCTCCGATCACTGGAGCGCCGAGGCATCGGTCAACTACATCAACGACGGCATGCAGAACCAGCCGGCGCAAGCGTACGAAGAGATCGATCCGATGCAGGGATTCATTTGGTTCGGGCGGCAGGTGGATACGCGGATTCTGAAGAACAACATCTTCCGGGACCCGAACAATCCCCTTACCCAGCAAATCCTGGCGGGCGTTCCTGGTCTCCGCAGCGATGCGCCCATCCCGTACAGCTGGAACTACAGCTATCACCCGAGCCCGTACTGGATGACGAACGTCAAAACGACTGCCTACTCGCGCAACCGCGGGCTCGGCCATGCCGCTGTCACCTACAAGGTGAACGACTGGATCAGCGTGACCGGCCGCACGGGGCGTGACTGGTATCAGAACCAGTTCCGCGCGAATTATCCCGTCAACGACATCTCGCCGTTCAACAACGGCGCATTGCTCGATGTCGGCGAGACACGCAGCGAGACCAACAATGACTTCCTGCTCACCGCCAATCGCACGCTCACTCCCTCGCTCAGCCTCACGGTGAACGCCGGCGGCAACCAGCGCAAGAACGACATCAAGAGCAGCATCCAGCAGGTGAACGCGCTGGCGGTGCCGGGCAACTACACGCCGAACAACTCCGACGGGCAGCCCGTTACCTCGACGCCGGAGTTTCACAAGAAAGTGAACTCAGTGTACGGCTCGGCGAACTTGAATTACCGCGACTGGCTCAGTGTCGATATCACCGGCCGCAACGACTGGTCGTCCACGCTGCCGAAGGGCAACAACTCGCTGTTCTATCCTTCGATCGGCGCGGCGGTCGTGTTCACTGACGCGCTCGGTCTGCAGAGCAGCTGGCTGTCGTACGGCAAGATCCGCGCAAGCTGGACCCGCGTGGGGAACGACACCGATCCCTATCAGCTCGCCGCCGTCTACGACTGCAATCCGTGGAGCGGCCGGCCGAGCTGCGACGCTTCCGATCGCCTGCCCAATCCGAACCTCAGACCGGAACAGACGACCGGTGAGGAAATCGGCGCCGATCTCGGCTTCCTGAAGGACCGGGTGATTGTCAACGCGACGGTGTACCAGAAGTCCACCACGAACCAGATCCTGCCCGTGTCCATCTCCGCGACGACCGGGTACTCCCAAAAGGTCGTGAACTCCGGCGAGGTGCGGAATCGCGGCATCGAGTTGGCGGCGAACTTCACGCCGATCGAGCGCGGCGACTTCCGCTGGAATACGGTGGTGAACTGGTCCAAGAACAGCAACAAGGTGCTGTCGCTGTTCAGCGGCGTGTCGCAGATCATCGTGGGCTCGTACTGGAACGTCAATGTGACCGCTGACGTGGGCCAGCCGTACGGCAACCTCACGGGCTACAGATGGCAGCGGGACGCGCAGGGCCATATCGTCGTCGGCGACGATGGGCTGCCGATCCGCGACGCGACGCAGCGCGCCCTTGGCAACTACAACCCCGACTGGGTCGGCGGCATCAGCAACACATTTACATACAAGCGCATGAGCTTCTCGTTCTCGATCGACGGACAGATGGGCGGCCAGGTGTACTCGGTCACGAAGTGGTTCGGCCAGTATTCCGGCGTGCTCGCGAACACGCTGGCCGGCCGCGAGATCGACTGGGACAACCCGGGCTACATCGTGCCGAACGCCGTGTACGGCAACGGCCAGCCCGACACGACGCACGTGTTGGCGCAGGACTACTGGCACAACACCTTCTACGCCCAGGAACCTGGCATCTTTGATGCCACGTACTTCAAGCTGCGCGAGGCGCGCCTTGCGTTCGCGCTCCCGCCGTCGGTCACGCGCTTCCTCGGCTTCTCGGACGCGACCTTCGCCGTCGTCGGGCGCAACTTGATGCTGTGGGCCAAACAGCCGACCATCGATCCCGAAACCGCGTTCGACACGAGCAATCGCCAGGGTGTCGAGAACGGCCAGCTGCCGACCGCGCGCAGCATCGGCTTCACCATGTCCGTGCGGCCGTGAGGAGATAGATCCCTATGCGATATAAAATCCTGAGCGTCTTCGCCGCCGCGGCCGCGCTGGCCGCGTGCTCCGATTTGACGTCGATCAATAACAACCCGAACGGGCCAGAAAACGTCGATCCGCCCTCGCTGCTTGCCAGCTCCCTCGACGAGATTGCCAGTGGCGTCAACGGTGTGAACAGTTTGAACATCCGCGGCGGCGGACTCTGGGTGCAGTACTACGCGGAGATCCAATACCGCGACGAGGACAAGTACATTCTGCGTTCCGGCAGCTCCGGTGGGTGGGGGTTCTATAACGGCGCGGCGGAGAACGCACAGCGTATGATCGCCAAGGGCCAGTCAGCCGTACGGCCGAACTGGTCAGCGGTCGGCCGGATCCTGAAGTCGTACGTCTTCAGTGTCATGACGGACGCGATGGGCGACCTGCCCTACTCGCAAGCGTTGAAGTCAGACACCGTGCTGCAGCCGGTGTACGACACGCAACAGTCAATTCATAATGCTCTATTCACCGACTTGGCGCAGGCGACTTCGGAGATCGATGTTGCGGCCGCGGCGCCACCGGGCGATCCGACGGGATTCGGGTTCCCCAATGGTGACATCCTGTTCGGCGGCGCCATGAGTCAGTGGCGGAAGTTCGCCAACTCGCTGCGTCTGCGGCTCGCCATTCACCTTTCCAAGGTGGATTCGGTGAAAGCGGCAAGTGAGGCAGCCGCGGCCGTGGCGGCCGGCGTGTTCACATCCAACGCTGATAACGCGACGCTCGAGTATTTGGCGACGGCGCCGAACCAGAATCCGATTTATCAGGACGTACACGTGGGGAACCGCGACGACTACGGCTTGAGCAAGACCTATGTCGACTCGCTCAAGAGTTGGAACGATCCGCGGTTGCCGATATTCGCTCAGCTCAACCGCGATACGGATACGGTCGCGATCACCTACCGGGGACTGCCCAATGGTCTGAATGACGGCGAAGGTCCGAAGCTCTTCTACATCTCACGCATCGGGGCGTTGTGGCGTGAGACTCCGAACGCGCCAATGCACCTGCTGACCTACTCCGAGGTGCTGTTCCTCGAGGCCGAGGCGGCGGAGCGGGGTTGGATCGCGGGGAACGCGGCGCAGTTGTACATGGACGCGATCACGGCGTCAATGGAGCAGTACGGCATACCCGCGTCGGATATCGCGACGTACGAGGCCGTAGGGAAGGTGGCGTACGATTCGGCGGCCGATTCCACGGGCACTCCCCTTGGAGCGACGCGAGCCGGACACCTGCAACAGATCGCCTATCAGAAGTGGGTCTCGATGTTCATGCAGGGAATGGAGGCATGGACCGAAGTGCGCCGCACCGGCGTGCCGGTCCTCGTGCCGGGTTGCCGCGCCGTCATGCGGCATATCCCGGAGCGCTTGCCCTATGACGACAACGAGTCGGTTTTGAACGAGACGAACCTCACGGCGGCCGTGACTCGTCAAGGGTTCAGCGCGAGCAACGACATCAGCAAGCCCTTGTGGTTCACAGGACGGACGACCAGCGTAGACCATCCGCCGCCGGCGGTCTGTCCGTAATCACCGGGATCGCATGGAGGTTGGGCCCCCGGGAAGTGATTCCGCTTCCCGGGGGTTCTGTTTCAGGTGCTGTCGGCGGCCGTATCCGCGCGCGCGAGGAAGATAAGGATCAGGCCGTGCCCGCTGCTCGGGTAGCCGGCCCGCGACGTCATCCCCATCGGATAGACCTCGATCCGCTCCGTCGACACCGCCTGGATCGTGACGAGGGGGCAGGTGTCCGAAGTACGCGTGCCATCTACGTAGACGTCTGGATCGTTCTTGCCCTCGACGCTGTCCATGCCGCGCAGTTGGAGCATCGGGCAGCGCGTGTACTGCGTCCACCCGGATATATGCAGCTGCGGCATGGCATGTCGGATCGCATCGAGGACGGTGCGGCCCGGATCTGCGGTGAGTGCGCGGCCCTGGATGATCAAGCTGCCGGTCGTCGTTCGGGACAACGGCCTGCCGCCGGGGTCATTGGTCCGGTCATACGCGTGTGACGTCTGGCAACTCAAGGCGAGCACGGAGACTGCGGCGAGGCGCGGGAGCGAACGGAAATGCGGCATGCGGAGTCCTCCAGGTGAGCCGAGTCCGACCTTTTCAGTATGCCCCCCGGGCAGGCGCTGTCAAGGTATAATTTGCGAACCTTATGTCCGCACCCATGATCTCCCCCCCCGATCGTTGGGGCGAGCGCCTGACGCGCCGCCTCGGCCTGTGGAGCGCCGTCGCCGTGCTGGTGGGCTCGACGATCGGCAGCGGCATCTTTCGCACGCCGGCGAGCGTCGCGCAGCGCATCGACGATGTCCCCCTGTTTCTGCTCGCCTGGGTGGTGGGTGCCGTGGTCGTGCTGTGCGGCGCGCTCACGTACTCGGAGCTCGCGGCGGCGTTTCCCCGTTCGGGCGGCGTGTACGTGTTCGTGCGCGAGTCGTTCGGCCGGCTGCCGGCGTTCCTGTTCGCGTGGGCCGAGCTGTGGGTGATCCGGCCGGGCGCGTACGGCGCGATCGGCATCACGGCATCGGCCTACACGCTCAGAACATTTGGTCTCGATCCCGCGGCCATCGTTGCGGCCCTCGGCCCGATTGACATCCGCGCCGAGCAGCTGCTCGGCGCGGGGTACATCATTCTGGTCGGCACGGTGAACTATTTCGGCATCCATCGCGGCGCCGTGCTGCAGAACCTGAGCACCGTCTTCAAGGTCGGGGCGCTCGCGCTGCTCGTCGTGCTGGGCTTCGCGCTCGGCACCCGCTCGGCGGCGTTGCCCGAGGGCGGGATCTTCGCGCAGCGCGCCGCGGTCGGGCTGTCGCCGTTCTTACTCGCGATGGTGGCGATTCTCTGGGCCTACGACGGCTGGGCCGATCTGGCGTTCGTGGGCGGCGAGGTGCGCGACCCGCAGAAGACTCTGCCGCGCGCGCTGCTGCTCGGCACCGCCACCGTGGTGGTGCTCTACCTCGGCGCCAACCTCGTGTACCTCTATCTGATTCCCATCGAGCAGATGAAGCACGCCGAACTGGTCGCGGCGGACGTGGCAAAGCTGGTGATCGGTCCAGCGGGAGTCGTGGTGGTATCGGCGGCGATCGCGGTCAGCACATTCGGGACGTTGAACGGCTCGATGATGACCGCGCCGCGGATCTTCTTCGCCGCGGCGGAGGACAACCTGTTCCCCCGCCTGATCGCGCGGGTCGATCCAAAAACTCACGCGCCGACCGCCGCCGTGGTGCTGATGACCGTGATGGGGATGATCTTCATCCTGGTGCGTACCTTCACGGCGCTCGCTGACCAGTTCATCATCGGCATCTGGCCGTTTTACGCGCTGGCGGTCGCGGGGGTGTTCGTGCTGCGGCGCACCAAGCCGGGACTCGAGCGTCCCTACCTGACGTGGGGCCATCCGGTGGTGCCGCTCGTGTTTCTCGTGGCCGCGCTCTTCCTCCTTGGCAACTATCTCGTGCGCGAGACGGCCAGCTTCGCCGTCGATATCGGGATCATTCTGAGCGGCGTCCCGGCGTACATCCTGTGGGAGCAGTTTCGCCGCCGCCGCGGCGTATCCGTCGGATAAACAACAGTAGGGGCGCAGCATGCTGCGCCCCTACCGTTTCCGATCAACCGTCCGACAGTCCGACCGTCCGACAGTCCGTCAGTTACCAGTTGAACATGTACCGCACGCCGAGCTGCATCCGCCAGACGTCGAGCGTACTCACGTTCTTCTGGAATGATCGCGAAATCAAACTATGACCCACGTTTGCGAGTGTGTATGTTGGTGCGCCGAAGGCGTCCACTCCGGCGGAGGTCAGCGGCCGCGTTGTCACAAACCCTTGTGAGACACCCCAGTTGCTGCTGAGCAAGTTGCTGAAGTTGAAGATGTCCAAACGAATCTGCAGACTGTTCCCCTTGCCGCCGATGTTCCGGCTCACATCCTGTGAGACACTGAGATCCGCGCGAGCCACCATCGGCAGGAATATCGCGTTCCGCTGCGCGTACTCGCCGCGATGGTTCTTGAGGTAGGGGTCCTGGTTAATGAACCCTTCCCATGCCGCAACCTGCTCCGCGGGCGTCCACACAGCGGTGTCCGCGGCGGCGGGGCTGAATCGCACAAACTTCCTGACAAAGTTCATCTCGCCTGTGTTGCGCGGGATGTAAATCAAATCATTGCCCGACGCTCCATCCCCATTCATGTCGCCGTTGTAGGCGTAGCTACCGTTGCCGATGCTGCGATCCTCGAAGTACACGCTGATGCTCGTCGGCCCGATGCGGAGGAAATCGCGCGAATAGCTCACGGCGGCGAAGACCCGGTGGCCCGGGGAGAATTGCGAGTACCCGGCTACCGGATTGTTTGGGTCGATCGCGATCGGGTTGCCGGACCATGAGCCCGATGCGATCGAGCCGGGATCTACGGTGTTCTTGCTCCTGCCATAGCTATACCCGACCTTCGCGAACAGGCCGTCTGTGAATGGACGCTCGAGCGAAACAGCGAAGTTCCAGGAGTGCCCGATTCCCTGGTTCGTCAATACAGTCGCGTCGCTGACATTCTGATAAATGCGACTCGGGATACACCCAGGGGGGGTCGAGCAGACCCAACGCGGGCGCCCGTCGGGACCCGAAAAAGAGGTCTGCGGGGCCGGCAAATTGGCATTGATGTACGCAATGCCGTTTACGTCCTTCGAGTAGAGATACTCGGCCGTGCCCGTCAGGTCCCAGGGCAGCTTCTGGTCGATTGCGAGATTACTGCGCCAGAGCTGCGGGAACTTGAAGTTGGGATCGGTGAGCGCAAGGTTGAAGTTGGTCGCCGGTCCGCCTTTGATCGATTCGGCGGGAGGCTTGTAAGCATCGGGATTTGGATTGAACGGGTAGGCCGTGGTGTTGGGCGCCGAGATGAAACCGGTCAGCACCCCCGTGTTCCCGATCTGGTTCGAGATCCACACATACGCGGGACGGCCGGTGAATATGCCGGTGCCGCCGCGAATCTGCGTGTTGTGCTGGCCGCCCACATCGTAGTTGAAGCCTACACGTGGCGAGAACAGCGGGTTGACTCCCGGAAGTGCGCCGCTGTTGTAATGAATCGGTGCGCCGGTCGCATCGCGGAACGTCATCGTGTCCGCTACGCGGTTGTCGTACGCGGTGTTCTTGAATTTCGGCACATCCACGCGCACTCCGCCGGTGATCGTGAGATTGGGACCCGGCTTCCATTCATCCTGCAGGTACGCGCCAGCATACAGAACATCGAGCGGCTGGACCGGCTCCGTCTGCCCGGGGATGTTCGAGTAGCGGTACTGGAACAGCCGCATCGTGACCGGCGACGTCGTGCGTGCCGGATTCGCGAGGAAGCTATCAGCGGCGGCGTAGAAGTCCCCGAGCGAATTGAAGACGTAAATACTTTGCGCGCCTTGGAAGAACACGTTCGTCGAGTGATACTTCTCCACGCTCACCCCGAACGTCACCGAATGTTTCGGCAGATAGAAGGTAAAGTTGTCCTGCAATTGATAGCTATGGTAGAACAGCTTGTTCTTCGGAGTAAACGGCTCGAACCCGAATGTGGTGTAGCTCCGGCCGCCCTGAAGAATCTCAACTTCCGGGAAGTACGGCCCGTCGACATTCTTCCGGCTCTCGTTGCTGGTGTTGTATCCGAGGATCAGGTTGTTGGACTTGTTCCCCAGCGTCGAGTTCCATTCGCCGACGACCGAGCGCAGGTTTTCCAGAATGGCGTAATTCGAGTTCGCGAAGTTCAAAGCATCCAGACTGGTCCTGCGGTTCCCGAACCCGAGCGAGTTCGAGTTTGAGACCAGCACGTCGGTGGTCGAATTCAGCAGTGTGTAGCGGAGGTTGAACTTATTGTGGTCGTTCAGGTTGTAATCGAGCCGCGCAAGAAAGCGTTCTGATGGGGTCTTGAAGTCGTATCCCTGATACGGACCGGTGACATAGTTGAAGCTGTTCTTCAGGAAGCGGCTGAGCGAGTCGAGGTCTGATGCCAGCACTCGCGTCACGTTTGAGCCGGTATCGGCGGGACCGGCGGACGCCCGGAAGGTCGTTCCCGGGTTCGTTTGACCGTCGTTCTCGTAATTCCCGAAGAAGAACAATTTGTTGCGAATGACCGGTCCGCCGATCGAACCGCTGATGTTGTGGTATTTGAAGGTGCCGGGCTTGAACTTGTTTGGTCCTGCCTGCGTGCCGACGAAAGAGTTATCACGAGTACTGAAGAACATCGTGCCACTGAAATCGTTCGTGCCGCTCTTCGTTACCATATTGATCCCGGCCCCGACGAAATTGCCCTGCCGCACGTCATAGGGCGCGACGTTTACCTGCACCTGGTCGAGCGCATCCAGGGAGATCGGTGCGACGTTGGTGCGATCGCCGGGTTCGCCCCCCAACCCGAACGAATTGTTGAAGTACGATCCGTCCACCGTCATGTTGTTCAATCGGTTGTCCTGACCGGCGAACGAAACGAACGAGAGGGCACCCGACGATGTGGGTTGCTGGGTGGCAGTGTACTGCGGCGTGAGCCGCAGCAAGTCTTCGACGCGCCGGCTGATCGTCGGGAGATGTGCGATCTGCTGCGTAGTCACCGTCGTAGCGGCGCCGGTGCGCTCCGAGCTGAAGACCGAGCCCGCCGCCGGCGCGGTGACCGTGATGGGTGTCAGCTCGACGGTAGCGTGTGCCAGCACGAAGCGCACATCGGACGTCACGCCCAGGGTCAGGTCAATGCCGTTCTCAATTGCCGGCCGGTAGCCCACCTGCGAGACGCTCACCCGATAGGGGCCGCCCACGCGCATGCCGGGAATGGTGAACCGGCCGTCCGCCCGCGAGACCGCCGAGTACGTCGTGCCGGACGGTCGGTGCACGGCGACCACGCGCGCGCCTTCGACCGGCGTGCCGGCGGAGTCCGTTGCGATGCCGGCAATGGCAGAGGTCGTGACGCCTTGGGCCAGCGCCGAGCCCACCACGAACATCGAAAAGACCGCCGCAGCCCCGAGGGCGCGGCCAGAGCCAACGATCCAGCGCATGGATGAACCTCTCCTTCGAAGAAACGGATGCAGGTCGCAGGTGCCCATCGAGACCGGGAGAAGGTGTTCCCGATCCCAAACCGCGTCAAGCTCGTTCCCCCTGATACACGGCCGCGACACCGACGAGAAGATTCGGCGTCCACGCCGCGAGCATCGGAGGCAACACACCACCCGCGCCGACCGCCTTCGCCAGCTGAAACATCAACAGCACGATGAAGGTGGTCGCCAAACTCGCGGCGACGCCCCAGGCCGCGCCGCTCTTGGGGCTCGAGATCGCGAGCGGCGCGCCGAACAGCGCGATCAGCAGACAGATGAAGGGAATCGCGATCTTGAGCGCCAGCTCCACCTGCAGCTTCTTGGCATTCGAGCCGCTGCGCGTCAGCGCGTCGATGTAGCGGCGCAGCTCGCCGTAGCGCATTTCGTCCGGCCCCTTGGGCTCGGCGAGAAGATCCACCGGCCGCTCGCTCAGCGTGCGCGACTGCAGCGAGTCGAACTCGAAGGCGGACTCGCCGCCCGGCTCGTTCCCCGCGAAGTAGCGCAGCGTGCCGTGATGCAGCGTCCAGCGGGGCGGGCGCGTCTTCACGGTGTCGTGGTACACGGCGCGCTGGGCCGCGAGCACAATCGTGGGATACGCCAGGCCGATGCCTTCGCGCTCCAGCATCACGTCCGTCATCTCCTTCGTGCGCAGCTCGAGCGCGCGGATCGCGTAGACCCAGCCGCGGTCGGCGCGATACACGAAGTTGTAGCGCGAGCTGGTGGAGCGAATCGCTTTCTCCCCCAGCATTTCCAGCCGGTGTGACGTCGCGACCGGCGCGATCTCGCCGAGCAGGAGGGCGGCCGCGAACGCCGCGCCGGCCGCGGCGAACAGCGGCAGGACCAGCCGGTGAAACGAGATCCCCGACGCCTTCGCCGCCGTGAGCTCGGAATGGCGGCCGAGCGCGCCGACCGTGAACACCGTGGCAAACAACACCGCGACGGGCAGCACGAGGAACATCTTCTCCGGCAAATCGAACACGTATGAGAATGCGACCGTCCCCGGCTTGATCCCTCGCGCCATGTACTGGTCGAGTTTGTCGGTCAGATCGATCACAATGACGAGAATCGGGAAGCCGAGCAGCGTGATGAGGAGGACACGCAACCACTCTCGGAGCAGATAGCGATCGAGCGTTCTCAACGCGAAATGCGGAATGCGAAATGCGAAATGGAATTTCATTGTCAATTTCGCATTCCCCATTTCGCATTTCGCATTTTGTGCACCCAGCCGAACAGCGCCTCTTTCAGCTCATCCCAATCGCCGCCATGCGCGGTGCCCCCGGCGCGCCGAATGCTGAGGAGCAGTGGGAGCGCGACGAGCAGGAAAATGATATTCGGCCACCACATCGACAGGAACGGCGGAAGAATGAGCCGGTCGCCCAATTCCTCGCCGCCGATCAAGCCGACGTAATAGACGGAGAACACCGCCAGGCTCGTCCCGATCACGAGTCCCACGCCGCCGCGCGGATAGCGGATCGCGAGCGGCATGCCGAGCAGCGCGAAGATCACGCAGGCGGCGGAGATCGCCAGCTTCTTCTGAATCTCGACTTCGTAGACCGCCGCGCGCTGGCGGGCCGCGCGGAGCCGCTGGTTGTATCCCGCTGCCGTCTGCGCCGTGTACGCGAGGTTCGTGACGGCGCTGGGCGGCAGCCGCCGTCCGCCCCCGCCCCGAGGCGTTGCCTGGGCGGCCTGGGCGGTGCGCGGGCCAACGAGCCGCGCGATCGTGCCGAGCACCGCGCAGTACGTGATGAGTGGCGGGGGAGTGGTGTCGGCGGCTGGGACCGCGGCGGCGAGCGGCGCGAGCCTGGCGACCTGGCGCAGCTCGGCGGAGACCGCCGCGAGCGCCTCGACGCGCACGCGCTCCTGATCCTGCCGGGCCCGCCCGACGACGTCCTGCATCGCGCAGATCGTCATCTCGCGATCGCCGCGATACTCGTCGTTCTTGGTCGGCTCGAATGTGTTGCTGACGCCCACGACCTTGATGCGATTGACCGTGTAAAACGTTCTATTGAAGTGCTCCGGATCGGTGCGCTTGATCTCGTGCACTTCGCCGTCGCGGAGCGTCAGGTACAGGTCGGTCCCGCCGCTGGTGTAGGCCATGCGGCCGGAGTCGGCCAGGATGATGCGCCGCCGGTCGGGGTCCTCCAGATCGTAAATCGTCACATCGCTCAGCGTGTTCGCGGCAGGGTCGATGCGGGCGGCGCGCAGGAAGAACTGGCCCGCCACGACTTCGTTGATCACCTGTTCTTTCAACTGAAACGTCGGCTTCTTCCGCTGGATATCGACGAGGAGCGTCCGCAGCGTGTGGTTCGAGCGGGGCAGGATCTGATCGTTCCAGATGAGCGCGACGACGGCGATCAGTGTCGCGCCGCCGAGCACGGGCGCGAGCACGCGGCCGACGCTGATCCCGCTCGCTTTCATCGCCGTGACCTCGTTGTCGGCGGCGAGATGACTGAACGTGTACAAGACGGCAACGAGCACCGCCATCGGCAACGTCATCGCTACAATGAACGGAATCGACAGCGCGAACACTTCGAAGATGACGCCCCAGGGGAGGCCTTTGCCGACGAAGTTGCCGAACTGCTTCGCGATCTGATTGACGAGCATCGCGCACGTCAGCGCCGAGAGCGCGTAGAGGAGCGGAGGAATGTGTTGCCGCAGGATGTAACGGCTCAGGATGCGCACGGTTGGTCGCGCCATTATATTCGGAACCCCAAGTCTCTACAAGGGATGCGGCGTCTCGCCCAGCTAGTTGGACTCGCCCTCACGCTCGTCGTACCCCGGGTTCATGCGCAGGCTCCTGTGTACACGTTTGGCGTGCCGCCACTCGCTCCGCCACGCCATCCCGCACTGGCGCCCGGCGGCCGCCTCGGCGCGCGGGTCCCCCCGGCCCTCGTCGCGCAAGCGTGGGCGGAACGCGTGCTCGCGCAACGACCACCGCTTTTTGGTGCGCCGGGAACCGTCTCGGCAGCGTTGTTGCCGCCCTCCGCCGCCCCTTCGCCGCCCCTCGCCGCCGCCTCTTACGCCGAGCTCGGCATGCAGCTCAACCTGCGGCTGGAGCTCAAGGCGGATCAGTTCCGCAACCTGCGATGCACGTCGCAGGAGGTCCAGCTCACGCTGTCCGGGTGCAATTCGGGATTCCCGACAATAACGCCGAACCCGCAATACGCGATTCGCAGCGCCGGCGTCGTCGGCGAGCGGCTGCACGTCGACGTGGACTTCGACAGCCAGCGCGAGTTCGACGCCAACAACAATCTCCACGTCTGGTACGAGGGACTTGAAGACGAGGTGCTGCGCCGCGTCGAAGCGGGCAACGTGACGTTCCAGGCGCCGCCGTCGCGGTTCATCACGGCGCAGGTTCCGGCGAACAATTTCGGCATCCAGGCAATCGCGCAGGTCGGCCCGCTCGAGCTGCGCGGCATCCTGGCGCAGCAGAAGGGCAACATCGTCAAAGACCGCTTCTACAGCGTCGGCGACGTCACCAGCCAGCCGCTCGACCGCGAAGCGCGCGATCTCGACTATGAATCCGGCCGGTTCTTCTTCGTCATCGATCCGGCGGCTGTCCCGGGATATCCCGCCCTCGACATTCTGCAACTCGACCAAGTCTCGAGGCCCGATTCCCTCACGGTCGGTGCGCTGCGCGTCTATCGCCGCCGCGCCGTGGCGCCCAGCGCGACCGGGAACCAGAACGTCGGCGGCGTACGTGCGGTCGCCTGTGCGACCGGCCTCCGGGCGGTCGATTGCAGCATCCAGCGCGAGGGCCCGTTCGAGTGGGAAATCCTGCAAGAGGGCAAAGACTACTACGTCGATCCCACCGGAACGTGGTTTGCGCTGGCGAATCGGCTGGACCAGAGCGACTACCTCGCCGCTTCCTACATCTCGGCGAGCAGGACCGATTCGGTCGGCACATTCCCTGTAGACGCGGCCAGCGACACGGCGGTTGTGGACACGCTGCGACTGTTGTACGACCCCAAACCGGCAGTGACCGCTGCGTCGCCCACATTCCGGTTCGAAATCCGCAGCGCGTACCGCGTGGGGGGACGGGAGATCGATCGCACCAGCGTGGCGCTCACGCTGAGCGTGAACCAGCGGGAGCGCAGTGCGGGCGGCGATACCTATCTCCAACGCCTGGGCCTCGCGCTCCAGAACGACGGGACTCTATTCGATCAGTACAACCGCCTGTTCCCCCGCACGCGCGACCCCAACCAGGGCGATCCGGTGCGCGATCTGTTCATCGTCTTCCCGCACCTCATTCCCTTTGCCGACTCGACGCGCCTGTCCCCCACAGAACGGAACGACTCGCTGTATCGCACGCCCCGAGCGTATCTGGCCACGCAGGGACCGCCGTCGGTCTTTGCGCTCCGCCTGCACGCCGACGCGACGGCGTCCCCCGACCGCTCGCTCCTGTCGTTGAACAGCTTCCAGATCCGCGAAGGGAGTGAGCGCCTCTACCTCGGCACCAGGCTGCTCACGCGCGAGACCGACTACACGATCGACTACACGACGGGGCAGGTGCAATTCAAGAACCCCGATGCCCTGTTTCAGGGAGGGTCGGCGCAGATCCGCGCCCAGTTCGAGGAACGCGCCGCATTCTCGCTCGCGCCCACCACGACATACGGGCTCTCGGCGCGCTACGACCTCGGCGCCGTCGGGCAGGTCAACCTGCTCGGCATCTTCCAGAACGAGCAGAGTACCTACACCCGGCCGCCGCTCGGCGTCGTCGGGATTCATCGGCGGCATATCGACCGAGCTGCGCTTCCAGCCCGAGTGGATCACGCGCCTCATGAACGCGCTCCCCGGCGTCCATACGACAGTCCCCTCGGCGCTGAGCGTCAACGGCGAGCTGGCCATCTCGAAGCCGTCGCCCAACCGCTTCGGCCAGGCGTACATCGAGGAATTCGAGGGCGGCGACGCCCGCTCGATCAGTCTCGCCGACAACACGTGGCATTGGAGCAGCATTCCGACGTCGGTGCGCGGCGTCGAGCCGCTCGGGTTCACCACCGCCTTCGACCCCAATCAGGCCGCGTTTCTCACGTGGCAGAGCCTCCCCTACCAGCAGAGCGGCGGCCAGCTCGCGCCGCTGCAGTTTCTGCCGCAGCAGATCGATCCGACGCTGCGCTTCACGGGACAGACACAGGCCGCCGAGCCGGTGCTGTGGCTGACACTCAAACCCGACAGCATCCTCGGCCTCGCGAACACCGCCGGGATTCCGAACTGGACTCGTGCGCCGCAAAACGCGCCGCGCTGGCGCTCCATCACCCAGACGCTGTCGGCCACCGGTGTCGATCTCTCGCGCGTCGAGTTCCTGGAGCTGTGGGTCTGGGAAGACGCGCCGCGCACCGCCCGCGCCAACGGGACGACGCTGCTGTTCGACTTCGGCAGCGTGTTCGAGGACGCGCTCGCGTTCGTGCCGGAGACCGTGAAGGTGAGTCTCGCGGGAGACACGAGCTACGCCGGCGTGCGGCGCGCGGGCGCCGGCCGCCTCGACTCCGAGCGCGATCCTCGGACGCAGACCTGGAGCGCGACACTGAACGATGAGGGTATTCTCTCCGACCGCGTTGTGGACGGTATCTTCGATGCCACGCGCGGCGTCGTGGTCGATACGCTGCCGCTCTGCTCCGCCACCCAGAATGGCCAGCTCGTCCCGTTTACCTTCGGGGATGTCCGGTCGCGCTGCGGCCGGCACAACAACGCCGTCGATACCGAGGATCAGGACGGCGACTTCGCGCTCGACTCACTCACCGGCGTGCGAACGTCCGAAAGCTTCGTGCGCTACGTCTTTCCGATCGGCGACCCCCGCTACTTCGTGCGTGACGGCGGCATGACCGCCGGCGCCGGCTGGCGGCTGTACCGGATTCCGTTCCGCACCGACACGCTGCAAATCGGAGCGCCGAGTTTGCGCCAGGTCCAATCGCTGCGGGTCACCGTCGTGGCGCCCGCGCCGACCGGAGTGGAGGCCGAGTTGCCCTTCGCGCTCGCGCGGGTGCGGCTCATCGGCAGCTCCTGGGTGAAGCGCAGCGACACGCCGCTTCCCGGAATCGCCGGCGATCGCGGCACCGGGCTCGGCGAGGTCGTCGCCTCCGTCATCAGCACCGAGAATCAGGATCTGGGCTACACGTCGCCGCCCGGTGTCACCGATCAAGCCGGACAGCGCAACGCCGGGTTTCAGCTCACGGCCACCGAGATCAACGAGCGGTCGATGCGCGTGCTCGCGAGGGGCTTGGCACTCGGGACTAGGGCCGAAGCGTATCTGCGTTTTACGACCGAAGGCGATAAGAACTTTCTCAAGTATCGGACGCTGCGCGTGTGGGCGCGCGGCCGCGGCGTCGGTTGGGAGGACGGGGATCTCGAGTTCTTCATCAAGGCGGGAAAGGATCAGGACAATTTCTACATGTATCACGCGCCCGCCCGCACGACGACCTGGGAGCCCGAGGTCGTCGTCCAGTTCGAGCGCTGGGTCGCGCTGCGGGCGCGGATCGAGCAGGCGTGGCTGAGCGGTGACAACCCACACGTCTATGCGGGTTGTCCCGACTCCACACTCCTGATTCCCGATTCCTCGTACGTCATGTGCGACGGGCCCTACATCGCGCACGTGCACGATCCAGGCACCGCGCCGCCGAACTTGGCGCGCGTGCAGGAAATCGCGGCGGGCATGTGGCGGATCCAGACGGGCGTCGTGATCGATCAGGCGGAGCTGTGGGTCGACGACATCCGGCTGGGCGACGTGGTGCAGGAGACCGGCGCGGCGGGCGCGCTCGATGTCGCGGTGGCGGCGGCGGATGTCGCCGACCTGGCCATCAGCCTGTCGCGCCGCGACGGGCAGTTCCGCCAATTGACCGACGATCCCTCATACGTCACCGACAACAGCGCCAATGTCAGCGGTACACTGCGGGTGGATCGGTTCCTCCCCGACCGCTGGGGACTCTCCATTCCGGTGACCGTGCAGCGCACGCTCGTCTCGAGCGACCCGTTCTATCTCGCCGGCACCGACCTGCGCGGCGATGCCCTCCAAGGGCTCCGCACGCCGCGCACGAGCTCGGCGAGCTACGCGTTTTCGGCCCGCCGCGTCCGGCAGGCGACGAGCGGTCTCGCGCGCTGGATGCTCGATCCGGTGTCGCTGTTCGGATCGTATGCGAACGGCGATACGCGCACGTCGTTGTCCCGGGCGAGCGCGTCGAGCTACGCGCTGAATCTCGATTACACCATGGCGCCCACCGCCACGGTGACGCGCGTGGCAGGAGTGGCGCTGCGCCTCAATCCTTCACGGATCCATTTTCGCTCCGGCGTCGTCGGCACCGATGCCGAGCGGTTCACTTTCGTCGTCCCGATTCAGCAGGCGGGGGACACCGCGCCCCCGGCGGTCTCGCAGACCCGGGCCTGGCAAAACTCGGGCGGAGTGCAGCTCACGCCTGTGCCGGGAATGTCGGTCGCTGTCGACGCCGTCTCGACGCGCGATCTCCGCGACTACGGTGACTCGACGACAATGGGCCGCCTGATCCGGCAGCAGCACAGCACCCTGTTCGGGAGCGATGTGGGCCTCGAGACACAGCGCCTCGTCACGACGTCGATCGCCCTCACACCCAGAATCGGAGCGTGGATCCGGCCGCGCGCGTCGCTCGGCTCGTCATTCGCGTTCAGCCGCGATCCGAACGCGCGCGAGCCGGCGCGCACGGTGGGTGACACCGCGGGAGAGTTCCGCGTACCCGCGGCGTTCACGAACGCGCGCCGGCTCGAGACCGGTGCGCAGGTCGACGCCCGGCGTCTGGCCCAGGCGGTGTTCGGCGACTCGTCGGACGTGGCGGACTGGCTCGGTCATATCACGGGGCTCGACGTGACCTACAGTGCCCAGCAGGGGTCGAGCTTCAGCCGCGCAACCGATACGCCGTCGGCAGGCTACCAGCTGGCACTCGGCGGCTTCGGTGCGTTCCGCCAGGCGGATGGCCTGCTGGCGACCTCGGCGACGCAGACCACGACCCTGTCGACCGGTGGTGCAGCGGTGCTCCCGCTGGGGCTGCGCGCCAACGCCACGTACCGGATCACACGCGGCATCCTGTGGACGCTGCGGACCGACGAGCAAGTCCCGATTCGCACCCGGGCGGAGGAATGGCCGAACGGGTCGATCAGCTGGTCGTTTACGCCGGGACGGCGGGTCGTCGGCCGGCTGTTCTCGAGCGTCACCGCCCGGGTCGGCTACCGCCGCGTGGAATCGCTGAACGAGCAGCCCACATTCGGGGGGGGAGCGTTCGCGGTGACCGATGTCGCGGTGAACAGCACGATCGAGAAAACGTTCACGCCGTCCGGCGCCGTGACCTGGATCGGCGGCGTGTTCACAAGCTACGACCTGTCGCGGACCACGTCCGACCGGCTAAGCGCGGGCAATCTGTTTCGCAGTGTGCGGGATGCCCACAACGCCACCGTGACGTTCTCATTCCGGCCGCCGACCCGAGGCCGCTGGCGGTCCAACATCCGGACGACGGCGGGGTATTCCGTGGCCGACAACACGACGTGTCTGCAGCGCGCGGGGCAGGATACCTGCGTGCCGTATGTGGACAGCCGCCAGACCCAGGCCCAGCTTACCATGGATACCGACCTTCCCACGAACATGACCGCGGGGTTGCAGATGGCATACGTGCTCAACGAGGAGCGCCAATCGAACCGCAAGATCTCGCAGTTTGTGATCACCGCCTTCGTCCAACTATCCACCAGCGTGGGACAACTCCGATGACGTCGTCCGTCGTGCGTGGTGCGTCGTGCGTGGGACTCGTTTTCGCCTTGGCGTGTCAGGCGCGCGCGGGCGACGGTGGAGCGGCTGCCCGGGAGTTCAAGGGCACCACGGCGTTCTCGTATGTCGAGAAGCAAATGTCCTTCGGTCCACGGATTCCGAACACGCCAGGTCACGACAAGATGGGGGACTGGCTGCTCGCGGAGCTGCGTGCCCGCGCTGACACCGTGATCGTGCAGGATTTTCAGCAGCGTACCCGCAGAGGGCAGACGCTCAAGCTGCGCAACTTCTTCGCGCGCTTCC
>WNGP01003590.1_pt1 | contig 21443 bp, 15 predicted proteins | sample 5407671 | NCBI WGS metagenome assembly WNGP01 (sample SAMN13153381, study PRJNA577476) | soil metagenome | isolation source: 40 cm soil or saprolite under Garry oak tree replicate 2 | place: USA:California | collected 2016-06-15
GCTGAGCAGAAGACTGCGCACCCCAGGCACCGGGCTGCTGTTGTTGAGCGCCCCAGGCACCGGGCTGCTGCTGCTGCTGAGCAGAAGACTGCGCACCCCAGGCACCAGGCTGCTGTTGTTGAGCGCCCCAGGCACCGGGTTGCTGCTGCTGTCCCCATGCACTATCGGCAGAACCCCCCATACCGGCTTGATTCCATCCACCTGGCATCGCCTGCTGTTGCCCTTGAGGCTGCCAACCTGACGCACCGCCGGACTTATCGGCATTTGCGCCTTTGTTTTTGCCAGGGCTACGGAAGAGCAGAATGGCCCCGACAAGGATAACGATCGCTACTACCAGACCAGCAATGATCAGGATACTCGTTGGCACTGGAAAAGCTGCAAAAACTATGAACGCAAGTTTCTCTGTCATGTCGTTCACCCCTCTGAATCGTACGAGCGGCTCCTCTTTTCATTCACCGCTCACGGATACCCACAAAGGATACCCCTACACTGCGACACAGTGCGACTCAACACCACTTCTATCGCAATTCAAAACGCACCTCAACACTGCCAAAGCGTAGAATATCGCCATCTTTGAGCGTACGTTCTTCGTGTGGCGTTAAGGTTACTCCATTTAAGCGAGTCTTATTTAAAGCATTGAGATCCTCCACTGTGTACGTTCCTTGCTGATTTCTCAGGTAGGCATGACGCCGCCCAACCGTCTTGTCCGCCAGGGGGATATCCGGAAAAATTCCCAAAATCGGATCCTGGCGTCCAACAACCATCAGTTCACTCATTAAAAGATGGGATTGTCCATTTGAGAGAACCACGAGGCGGGCATGTTTTGGTGGAGCTACCGGAGACTTGGCTATCCCGATATTTCCTGATCTTGCTTCGTGTCCAGGCTCTGGAACTCGCTTAGGCATTGCCTGGATACGTTCTTGTAACTGGTCAAGTGCTGCAATAAACTCTTGTGGAGTTGCATAGCGCTCTGCCGGAGATTTCGCCATAGCCTTCTGCATGAAGATATCCATCTCCGAAGGCAGGTCGTGCCGCTTCTGGCAGATCGATGGAACTTGTTCGTTCATGTGTTTTATGACAATATCCACAGCGGTTTCCCCCTCAAAAGGAGGGCTGCCAGTCAACATCTCAAACAAAACAGTAGCAACTGAATAGAGATCAGAGCGGGTGTCCGCTGAACGCCCACTTTCTGCCTGCTCAGGCGAGATATAGTAGGCCGTACCCATGAATACATTGGACTGTGTGAGGGTGACGGTTTCCCGACTCCGCGCCAACCCAAAATCAGTGATCTTCACATCGTCCTTATTGTCGATGAGAATATTCTGCGGCTTAATGTCACGATGCACCACACCCTGTTTATATGCCGTGTCTAGTCCCTCAGCAATTTGACGGGTGTAATTCAGCGCGCGCAATGGCTCCATCGGGCCCTGGGTAATCATATGGTACTTCAGGTTCTGCCCATCGATATAATCCATCACAATAAAGGGCATATTGGTATCGTTGCCATAATCCACGATGCGCACGATATGCGTATCATGGAGGTTCAAGAGAATATGGGCCTCTCGTTGGAAACGTGCCAGTAACTCCCCATCATTCGACAGTTCAAGGTGCATGACCTTCACCGCATAGATGTGGTTGTTTTCCGTGTCACGTGCGACATATACGGTGGCAAAACTGCCTCGCCCTCGTTCATCGATGAGTTTATACCGATTTTTGATGACACGACCTATCATGTCACCGTTCATTCTGCCAACTCCTAACTGAAAGCCTACTCTTCGCGGCTATTATAACATCATTTACTACCAGATGTCATGCTAGCTTTTTTTGTGGCTGTCAGTCCCCTCGTGTACTACAAACGGAACAGGTAGCCAATAGGTCATAACAATGGGTAGACTCTCCTAGTCACCTCATCGTTTCATATATTATACGTCTCAAAGTGACCTTTCCCTTGCGCCTCTTCTCTCGGAAATATATACTTCTTGAAAGAAAACGATAGCCAGATGTAAAATGTGAAAGAGGACTATATGCAACCTATCCGTGGCATTCTCCTTGACCTTGATGGCGTCTTGCATATCAGTATGCAGCCCATTCCAGGCGCGGCAGAAGTACTGTCCTGGTTAGAAAAGCAAGGCTACCCGACCGGCTTTGTGACAAATACCACAACCCTGGCGCGTACCACGCTGGCACAGCGCTTACAAGCTATCGGCCTGCCTGTTGCTGAACAGCAGCTTGTTACCGCACCGGTAGCCACTGCAAATTACATTCGTCAACACTATCCTGGAAAGCGATGCTGGGTGCTCACAAAAGGGAACACGAGGGCAGATTTTGATGGCATAGAACTCGTTGAGTCACAGGCTGATATTGTTGTGATCGGTGGCGCTGAAGAACTGCTGACTTATGAGGCCATGAACGCAGCCTTTCGTATGCTCATGGACGGGGCCGTCTTATTAGCTATGCACAGGAATCTCTACTGGCGTGCCAGTGATGGGCTGATGTTAGATAGTGGGCCGTATGTACATGCGCTTGAATTAGCTACAGGTAAGCAGGCAACAGTCCTGGGCAAGCCTGATCGTGACTTTTTTGAGCAGGCCTTGCATTCGATAGGTGTGGCCGCAGATGAGGCGGTCACAGTTGGTGACGATATTGAAAATGATGTGGGTGGCGCTCAACGCGCTGGCATGCGTGGTATCCTGGTCTGTACAGGTAAACACTCGGCCGATTCCCCGCTACTAGAGCGGGTGCAGCCAGATGCGATTCTGCCCTCGATAGTGGACTTGCCAGAGTGGTTAGGCGCATTGAGCGCGTAATTTATTTACTGCCCTGCAATCCATGGCCAAACTGTACAACGAAACCACGGGGGTAAGCACGCATTCCTACATAAACTACCTGATACGGGAGCCGCTTCATCCACTGCCGCGCCTGGCTCTCGGCATCCTCTCTCGAGGTCGCATAGAACGGCTTCAGGTGGCGACAGTCCTCATAATCGTATTCCAACATCCATAGAGTCTTGCGCTCTATAGTCTCCTCTGGCATTGCCTGAGTTCCTCTCTCAATTCCATCACTACATATCTACACAACCAGGCACTACTTCTGATTTTTTTAGACAGGAGTACTATTTACCAGTACGATTGTTTGCCCCCTTTGGATCTCTCTTTACGAGAACATCTCGCTAATGCTCTCGCGGTTATGTATCCTCTTGATGGCCTCCCCAAACATGGCAGCAACCGACACCACCTCTATCTTCTGGGAAAACCGGACAGGCTGATTTTCAACCGTATCGGTAATAATCAGTTGCTTGATAGGACTTTTATCTATCCTTTCAACAGAACCTTTCGTCAAAACGCCGTGGGTTACGGCAGCATACACCTCTCTGGCTCCCTGCTCCATCAATTTCACTGATACATCCACAAGTGTGCCACCTGATATCGTAAAGTCATCCACCACAACTGCGGTTTTGCCTTTCACATCACCGATGACCTCCAAGATCACCGCCTTCTCATCGTGTCCGTGGCGTTCTTTGTCAGCTATAGCCATAGATACATCAAGTTGTGATGCGTATCTCCGGGCCTGTTTGGCAAAGCCCACATCAGGCGAGACAATAATGATATCTTCCAACCCCTTTTCCCGAATACAGTTAACCAGTATGGGTAGAGCATATAGATTGTCTACAGGCAGGTGGAAAAACCCCTGGATTTGTGGTGCATGGAGGTCCATGGTAACAACACGGTCTGCCCCTGCAACCTCAATTGCGTCAGCACAGACGCGACCTCGAATAGACACCCGAGGTTCATCTTTCTTATCCCCCTTTGCATAGCTAAAATAGGGAATAATCACCGTCACTGTCTCGGTACCGGCACGCTTAAAGGCGTCTATCCAAAACAACAGCTCCATGAAATTGTCATTAGTAGGAAACACGGTTGATTGAACGAGGTAAACCCGCCGCCCACGCACATTTTCTAGAATGCGCACAAAGGTGTTCCCATCCGAGAAATGCAGAGTCTCGTTTTTCCCTTGAGGAATGTTCAGGTAGTCACAAATGCGGGCGGTGAGACTGCGGCTGCCGCTGCCTGCAAATACCATCATCTCGTCGTAGCTCATGTCTTGTTTCCTTATAGCAAGTTTGTTTCTCTTCTAGTTTATCATTTTTTCGCCCGGCAACGCTCGTGACACCTCATCGGTAATTTTCTGCCTTGACAACAGGGACACTTTTACAGTTTTATAAGGGGGTACTGTCTATTATCACATGACCAAGAGGAAGGAAAAATGACAACATCAGCAACGACACAGCTTATACCACGTAACGTGTTGTTTGGCAATCCAGAGAAGACGAGTCCGCAGGTTTCACCTGATGGAACGAAGATGGCTTACCTGGCACCGGTAAACAATGTATTAAATGTATGGGTAGGTACCATCGGTGGAGACAATTACGAGCCTGTTACCAAAGACGAAGATAGAGGCGTGCGCTTCTACTTCTGGTCACAGGATAACAAGCACATCATGTACATCCAGGATGTTGGTGGCAACGAAAACTGGCGCTTGTATGCAACGAGCCTGGAAACGCGGGAGACGAGAGACCTGACGCCCTTTGAGAATGTACAGGTGCAGATCATCGACCGCGACAAGCACTTTCCTAACGAACTCTTGATCGGCATGAACAAAGAAAACCCACAGGTTCACGATGTCTATCATCTCGACCTGACTACAGGCGAACTCACGCTTGTCGCCAAGAACCCGGGTAACATCATGAATTGGGTCACGGATGCACATCTCAAAGTACGCGGTGCAGTCACAGCATTGCCTGATGGCGGCACAGAACTACTAGTTCGCGATGACGAGCACTCCGAATGGAGAAAGCTTGTCACCTGGGATGCAGACGATAGCCTCACCAGTGGGCCTATTGACTTCACATTGGATGGTCAAGCAATCTATCTCCAGGACTCGCGTAACGTCAATGCGGGCGACATTACTGTCATCGCCGAAGACCAACAATATGATGTGGGCAATGTGATTGTCCACCCCGATACCCATGATGTTCAGGCAGTCGCATTCAACAAAGACCGTAACGAATGGGTCGTATTAGATGAGTCCATCAAGATGGATTTTGACAACATTGGCGGCATCCACCAAGGAGACTTCTTCATCATTAGTCGTGACGACGCCGATACGACCTGGCTCGTAGCGTTCACGGTTGACAATGGGCCTGTGCCGTTTTACGCCTACGATAGGAAAAGCCAGAAAGCAACGTTTCTCTTCGACAACCAGCCAGAATTGAACAAGTATACGCTCGTAACCATGGAACCGATCTCCTTCAACAGCAGGGACGGGCTGACTATTCACGGCTACTTGACCTTGCCGCAGGGAGAGCAGAAGATCGACCTGCCGATGGTGCTCAATGTGCATGGTGGTCCATGGGGACGCGATGCGTGGGGGTATCGTCCTGATGCACAATGGTTTGCGAACCGTGGATACGCTTGCTTGCAGGTAAATTTTCGAGGTTCTACAGGCTATGGCAAGAATTTTCTCAACGCCGGTGATAGGGAGTGGGGACGAAACATGCACAACGACCTGGTAGACGCCGTGCAGTGGGCAATAGATAAGGGCATCGCGGACCCGAAAAAGGTGGCGATCTTCGGTGGATCCTATGGTGGCTACGCTGCACTGGTGGGGGCAACGTTCACGCCAGACCTTTTCTGCTGTGCCGTAGACATTGTAGGCCCTTCCAATCTAAACACATTAATAAGGACAATTCCCCCATATTGGTCAACCTTCCGGGCGACCTTCCACAAGCGGGTTGGAAATCCAGATACCGAGGAAGAGTTTCTGAATTCGCGTTCGCCATTGTTCAGGGTCGATCAGATCAAGATACCTATCCTGATTGGTCAGGGGGCAAATGACCCGCGTGTAAAACAGGCGGAGTCGGAACAGATTGTCGAGGCCATGAAGAGTAAGGGCATCGATTACGAGTACATGCTCTTCCCCGACGAGGGCCACGGCTTCGCCAAGCCGGAAAATCGGCTCAAGTTTTATGCAGCCGCCGAAAAATTTCTCGCTAAGTATCTTGGTGGACGTTATGAAGCTTAATAGCGTTGTTTATGATGGGTAAGAGACAAGGGAGTATTCAGAATTGTATGCTCCCTGTCAAACATCGTAGCTAAAGCCCAACCTGCTTTTGTCTAGTGCAGGGCCTGGCGGCATCCCAGGTCTTAGACTAGCATCTCCTTGTACACCTCATACGTCTGCCTGGCAATCTGCTCCTGTGTATAATTCTCCAACACGTGCTGCCGCCCCTTAACCGCCAGGCGTGCATAAAGTTCAGGGTCATCAAGTAATTTACGGACACAGGCAACCAGTTCCTGGACATTACCTTCCTGGAAGACCAGCCCGGCCTCGCCAATGACATGGGGAATCTCGCCTGAACTGGAACCAATCACGGGTGTCTCACAGGCCATCGCTTCTGGCAGGACACGGCCAAACTGTTCTATCCAGTTGGGACGAGTCAAGGATGGCAGCACCAGCGCGTCCATTTGCTGCATCTCTTTAGGGATTTCATAGGTGGGAAGTCCGCCTTTGAAAATGACGCGCCCGGCAACGCCCAGGCAAGAGGCCTGTTCTTCAAGTTCGCTTTTCAAAGGGCCGTTGCCAATGAAAACCACGTGGCAATAGTCAGGTAGACTTGTCAGCGCCTCTATCATGAGCGGTAAGCCCTTCTGTTCAACCAGGCGCCCGACATAGCCCATAGTAAAGGGTTCGCCAGTAGCCCGGGGCTTGCGTGGTTCAGCGCGCCGGTAAATATCTGTGTCGAAGCCAAATTGGGGAATGATACGGATAGGGCCACGGTAGCCTTTCCGCTTCAATACTTCTGCCGCGTCCCGGTTGCCGGCCAGCGCGACCGCCGCGTGACGATAATTATACAGTTCCATCTGTCGAAAGGGTGACGGGTAGTTGCGGTAAAGGTTCTGCCAGGTGAAAAAGAGGGAACGTGCCTTTAGCCTGTTAGCCTGCCACATGGCGTGGGAGGTGGCGAAATTGTAGGGTTCCTCGTCGATATGTACAATCTCCGGGCGTAACTCGCGCATAATCTTGCCCAGGTGCGGGTAGAAATGCAGGTGAAAGTTACCGTTGAGCATCATAGGCGTGACGATCATCTGGTAGCCCTGAGTATAGAGGCGTTCCAGCACCTGCTTGCTTCCATCATCGCTGCGCCAGTATGCAGGAGTGACGAGGGTCAGCTCGACACCAGGACATTTCGCCAGTTCTTCAAGTTTGCGCTGCGAGGTCCCTGCAACCAGGGCTTTTGAAATCATCAATACACGCATACTATTGCTTTCTGCCTTGCCAACGCCTCTTCATAAACGGCAAGAGTCTCTTTCGCAGCCTTACGCCAGCTAAACTGGGCAGCACGTTGTAAGGAACGCGCTCGTAAGTTGTCCCGCAGCGTGCTATCGGTAAGCACGCTGCGCATCGCTTCAGCCATGGCCCGGATATCGTCCGGGTCTACACTGATGGCCGCGTCACCTACAACCTCTGGTAAAGATGTGCGGTTTGAGCAGATGACAGGGGCCCCACAACTCATCGCCTCTAGTGGTGGCAGCCCAAAGCCCTCGTAAAGTGAAGGAAAGACAAAAAGGCTTGCTCCACTATACACTGCAGGTTTATCTTCCTCCTCGACAAAGCGGTAGATGATCTTATCCGCCACACCCAACTCAGCAGCAATGGGACGTGGATCAGGAAATAGCGGTCCATTTTTTTTCTTTTCAGGGTTGCCTGAAATGAATAACTGTAAGTTGGGATTCTCTAATTGCCGGTAGAGATGGGCAAAAGCCCGCACCAGCTGGAGTACATTTTTGCGCTGGTCAAGTCCGCCCAGATAGAAAATGTACTGTTCGCCTAAGCCGTAACGTCCACGTGCCGTAGCAAGCGCGGCGGGATCGGTCACAGGAGTATACTCATCTCCAGCCGCCTCATAGATCACGCGAATGCGTTCAGCAGGCACATGCAATATGTCCATTATGTCCTGCCTGGCATGTTGTGAGACGGTAATAATCAAAGTAGCTTTGGAGGCGGCGCGCGCAACAAGCCGCATATATGCCTCGACCCTGGCTCCTGCCCGGTAGAGCGGCAGCCGCAATGGGATGACATCGTGGATCGTGACGACGGTCGGCGTGCGTGGGAAAAGTGGGGGAGCAAAATATGGGACATGCAAGAGATCGACGCCTGCTTTGCGTGCTGCCCGCGGTCCTGTCAACTGCTCCCAAACGAGTTTTTCGATGTTCTCGTTGCTCCTGGCCAAAGTGGGCACGGGACTTACCTGGTAGGGAAACCTCTCCCAGGGCGACCGTAAGGGTGGTTTTTCTTGGAGCGTGGCGCCCAGCAAAATATATTCGTTTTGCTGGTCAATTTCTGCCAATGCATTGAGCAGGTGTATGAGATACTGGCCACTTCCGCTCGCGGGTGTTTGTAAAAAAAGGGCATTAACACCAATTTTCATACAAGGTTTTTCTCATCAGAAAAGTTTGTTGCTCCCTCGTAGAGTTTTTGATAGACTGAGAGCATCTTGTGAGCAGAGGCGAGCCAGGTGTACTCTTTTACCCGCTCATACCCTTTCTGACGTAGCTCCTCCTGTAGTTGTTTATTTTCCAGGATGCGCGTGATCGCACCTGAGAGTTCTCCAGTATTGTATGGGTCAATCAAAAGTGCTGCATCGCCAACCGCCTCGGGCAGCGAAGAGGTGTTCGACGTAATAACAGGGGCCCCGCATGCCATGGCTTCTAACGGAGGCACGCCAAAGCCCTCAACAAAAGAGGGAAAGGCAAACACGTCAGCCAGGCTGTAAAGGGTGACCAGTTCAAGGTCACTGACACGACCTAGGAAGATAACCTTTTTCTCTAGTTTAAGTTCCTCTACAAGGCGCTGCGTTTCCTCGTAGAGCCAGCCTTTACCACCGGCCAGGGCCAGCATCGCAGGTCCTCTTTTCTTCTTTTGTGCCTGGTAAAATGCTTTAATCAGCCCGATATGATTTTTACGCGGCTCCAGGGTGCCAACAGCGAGGACAAGGGGATGTTTCAAGCCAAATTTGTGGCGCGTGGCTCCCAGCAGTACTGGATCGGTAATGCGCTTAAAGTGCGGACTAACCCCGTTGGGAATGACGACAAGCTTTTCGCGGGGCGTCTGAAAGTGTTCCACCAGTGTACGGCTGACTTCTTGTGAAACGGTACAGACGACATCGGCGGCGGCCACTGCTTCGGGCACGACTTTTTTGAGATAGGCTGCCAATGAGGGAACAGCGTACTCCGGGTGCTCCAGGAAGGAGAGGTCATGAACAGTAACCACTTTGCGCAGTGTTTTTCCGATAGGAGGCAAAGCGAAGTCCGGGCCATGATAAATATCGACCTGGCCTGAGAAATAGGTGGCATAGAGCGGTAGTCGCCAGCGATACCAGATAATGTTCAGATAACGGTCAGGGATAAAAATACTGCGTCCCCGCACATTGTCTGCGGTAGGAAACGGACGCTCCCGCGTGGGGCGTCCGCTTGTAAGTAAGGTATACTGGTTGCTGGCATCCTGCTCCAACATGGCGTCCACCAGTTTGCGTACATAGTTGCCAATGCCTGCTCTCTGTCTGATGGCCGCTGTATAGTCAATCGCGATACGCATGAAAAACCTATCCGGGAGGCCAGGCAAATTTCCGGCCTCCGAGCAGGTGGAAGTGCAGGTGAAAGACACTCTGCCCGGCGTCGGGACCGACATTGGTCACAAAACGGTAGCCGCTCTCATCGAACCCCAATTTATGAGCCAGTTTTGCGGCAACCATGAACAGCCTGACCAGCAAAGTCCCATCCTCTTCTGTCAGATCGGCCATAGAAGTGATATGACGCCGGGGGATGAGCAGGATGTGATACGGCGCTTGTGGATTAGTGTCTTCAAACGCCACCACATCTTCGTCCTGGTACACAATTTTACTCGGTATCTGACCCTCTGCAATTTTGCAGAACAGGCAGTTATCCATATGCATTCCTCACTACAAGAGGCATATTCTAATAATTATGCCTCACCAGTTTTGTCGGTGTCGGTTGCACCAGCTGCCACGACCTCGGTTGTGTCACCTTCAGGTTCTTGTTTCTTTTCCTCAGCTTGATCTTTTGCTGGAGCCTCTGGAGTCTCGGCTGCTAACGTTTTTTGCTCATTGACCTGTGCCTCAACGGCAGCCGTTTTCTGCTCATCGGTCTGTGAGTCCGCAGGAGCCGTCTGCTGTTCTACTGATGGCGCCTCTGGAGTCTCGGCTACTGGCGTTTTTTGCTCATCGACCTGAGCCTCAACAGCAGCTGTTTTCTGCTCATCGGCCTGCACCTCAGCAGCTTCCTTCTTCTTGTCTTTAGGAAGTAGCTCGATGCCGTGTAAGGCTGGATCATTGTACTGGGGCAGGTTCAATTCCTGGCGTATAACTTTGATAGCCTGGTAGACCTCTGCAGGTTTAAGCGTGAGTTGCTCGGCAATCTGCTTATGTACACCAATTGGAGGTAGAGGCAAGAACGGTTCATAGAGAGCTTTGATCTTCTCTAGCTCTTCACTAGAGCCTTTATAGGGCTGCAGTTCCCACCAACTGGGTATCTCTTCCCTCTCGCGGAGGTCTTTAATGATTTTCTTTACCGCAGTTTTGGGTATGCTCAGTTCTTTAGAGATTTGTGTACGAATCCCATCGTATTCAGCAGGCACGGCCAGTTCCTTATAGCGTGCCTCGACCTGGGCGATTTGCTCCTCTGTTGGCTTAAAGGGTTCCGGAGGTGGAATCTTCTCGCGCTTGGGTTTCGGTGGCGTTTCAGGCTTAGGCGTTTTAACCTTTTGCCGCGGAGGTTTGCCGCCTTCACCTTGACGGAATTTTTCCGGACGCGGTTCGCCGGGCGCTCCCGGTCGTGGACCTCGAGGAGGGCCACCTGTCATTGGCGTGCGCGGACGCGGTGTCTCAGTATCAGGAAGGCCCATACCACCACCTACGCGGTAGGGAGCCGGTCTCCGGTAATCGTTCTCTCGGGGCCCACCAGGGCCTCGATATCCTCCCTCGCGGTAATTGCCAGGCCCACGGCCAGGACCTTCGCGATAGCCACCAGGACCTCGGTACCCGCCACGTTCTGCATCTCCCCGATTATCCTGTGGCTCAGGGGAGGGAGGCAACTTCGGACGTACCGGCTGATCCGGTTGGCCTACCTTGACGTCATTTTGCGTGTCAAGCCAATGGCTTGTTCCGCCTGAGGCGGGTTTAGGTTTGGGTGGTGGCGGAACCGGTCGTGTAGGAGTTCCAATTCCTTGTCCAGGCGTCTTGGCTGTTGTCGGTGGCGCTGTTTTGGCCGCCATCTTTTCTCTTCTGGCCTTTTGCGTGCAATCGGGGCAAGTGAGATCTTTAGCATTTGCCGACTGAAACCACTTGCCGCAGGTGATGCATCGCATTTTCGTTTTGCTCATGCGTAATCTCCCCTGTACCACTATAAACTATATTTAGTGCGTCGGAATGCACCTTCTAGTATAGCAGGTTTGGCAATGACGTCAATTGTTTTGGGGATTGGAAAACTAAAACGGCTCTGGCACCTCGTTAAAGAAGTGTTCAACCTCTTTGATGCTGGCCGTCCTTCTTGCCGGAGGCAGTGCATTGAGCACCAATTTCCCATAGCCCTTCGTGTGGAGGCGTGTATCGAGAATGGCCATCACGCCGCGATCTTCGCGGGTGCGTAACAGGCGTCCCAGGCCTTGCTTGAGACGCAGCACAGCCTGGGGAAGGACATAAATGCCAAACCAGTTCTCGCCGGCAGCCTTCATCTGTGCCACCCGCGCCTCGTGAACAGGATCATCCGGCGGGTCAAATGGCAGCTTGTCGATAACCACCAGCGAAAGAGCATCGCCAGCAATATCCACCCCTTCCCAGAAACTCTTTAGGCCGAAGAGAACTGCACCTTTTTCTTCGCGGAAACGACGCGTCAGTTCGATACGCGACATATCACCCTGGCGTAACAGGGGGAAATCCAGGTGCGGAGCCATCAACTCATACGCCTGCTCAAGCATGCGTTTACTGGAAAAGAGCAAAAAAGCCCGGCCACTTGAGACCTTGACTAAGCGATACATTTCACGCGCAATGGCTTTCGTATAGTCATCTGATCCCGCACCATAGACGGGCGCGGGTAAATCGCGCGGTAAGTACAGGAGAGCATTGCTTTCATAATCGAAAGACAACGGTAAAATGCTTTCAATGACCTCGGGACGTTCATAAGGATCGAGGCCCGTACGGCGACGGAAATAGGCAAAGTTAGGCCCCTTCTCGTCTGGCATGACGGGGTTGGGACCAATCGTTGCCAGCGTGGCAGAGGTACAAATGACGTTACATTTGTCAAACAGGCGCTCTTTCAGCCATTCCGTGACCTCCAGCGGGGCGGCAGATACCTGGAGCTGAAAGCCGCGCTGCCCTGCCGTGGCCACTCGCTCGACATAATAAACAAAATTGCCCGGCTGATCGACAGCGAAGACAGTGCGGATATTAGCTGCCAGGTTCTGCGTGCGTTTGAGCAACTTATCGTATAGTTGCTCTTCTTTCTCCGGCAGATTTTTCGGACGCTGTTTGCGCAGCGAATCGGCCAGGTCACTGATGACCGTAGCCAGTTTCAAGCCCTCTTCCAATGGGGCTTGTAGATTGGCCCTTCCTTTGTAGCCAGGGTCAGCTACCTGCTGCAGGCGCTGCCACGTGTTCATCAATGCCTGGCTGGCGTCATCCTGCAGGCTCAGCAAGCTATAATTCTTGAGCATACGTTGTGCCAGCAAGGTAGTAATCGAATTGGGACCGATGGTGATGGTGAATGCGCGGGTCGCCTCTTCCTCCAGGTGGTGCGCCTCGTCGAGCACGATCACATCTCGTTCGGGCAATAGAAAGCCGTCCAGGGCTGCATCCAGGAGAAGTAATGTATGATTGACAACAATTACCTGCGCTCGTTGTGCTTTCACACGCATCTTTCGGACGTAGCAATCCGAAAAATAATTACATTTGCTCCAGGCACATTGGTCACTATCGGCACACACCTTGCCGCGGATATCACCGGGAAGCTGGAAATCAAGGGTTTCAAAGTCGCCCGAAAAAGTAGAGTCAGGGTCATTGGTAATATCGACCAGGCGCGTAAATTCACGGTTTTTGGCGTAGAACTGTAACCCATTGCGCTCGTTTTCCAGGCGATCGAGACAGAGGTAGTTTCCCACCCCTTTCACCAATGCCGCCTCAAAATGTTTGATGTGCTGCTGCACAAAGGGAATGTCTTTATAAAAGAGCTGTTCTTGCAACGCCTTATTGGCAGTGCTGATAATGGCCACTTTACCGGAGCGCACAATGGGCACGAGGTAGGCTAGAGATTTCCCAGTGCCTGTACTGGCTTCGAGAAGTGCAGGTGTACTTTGAGAGAGTGATTTAGCGACGAGCGTGGCCATCTCAATCTGTGCCGGTCGTTCTTCATAACCTGGTAAGCTTTGGGAGAGTATGCCTCCTTGACAGAGATCGGCAACGACGATGTCGTGGAGTTGAGAACTTCCAATAGGCGTAGCAAATTTGGCAGGTGGATTCCTTCTGCTTTCCACATCATTTTCGGCTTTAGGGTCATAGGATGTGGAGTCTTCCGTAGTAGCGTTATGTACAGGGTCTATGTCTGATCCTATACTGGCAGCAGGCGTGTCCACAGAAGGCACAATTGGAGAAGATGAGGGCGCAATGAATTGGACACTGTGGGCAATGTGAGCGGCCTCTACGCTACCTTTAGTTGCTTTAGTATTATCGCCAATAGACGTAGAAGGTGTGGGTATTGTCGAACCAATGTATCTCGTCTCTATATTGAGAGGCAAGCCCATCAGTGCACGTAAATAATTATCGGCAAAGGCCTGTGTATGTTGAAAACGTTCACCGGGGTCGTGGGAGAGAGCCTGCAAAAGTACGCGCTCGATGGCTGGCGAAATATCAGCATTGAGGCTGCCGGGCGCGGGTAACGGGTCGCGTTCCTGCTGGTGCAGGAGCTTCTCGCGCCCGGTTGCCTCATATGGTCGTCGTCCGCAAAGCCACTCGTAGACCATGACGGCCAACGAGTACTGATCGCTGGCAGCCATGAGGGTCCCTTGTAGCTGTTCCGGTGCCATATATGGAATAGCCAAAGTGGCATCATCAGGTGACGGGAATGCACTCTGAAGGGGAAGTGAGAAGTCTGTGAGCAATATGTCGTTGTTTGTGTCAACAAGCAGGTTGCAAGGGTGGAGATTTCCGTGTAGGATATTGGAGACGTGAGCATAATGCAGAGCGCTGGCCAGGGGCGAGAGCATGCGCTTCACTTCATCGCTGCGCAGGCACTGGCCAGGGGAAATGTTTTGACGAACGGTACCAGCAGGTACATATTGCATCACAAGGTAGGCATAGTCTTTGCCAGTATCCTGCGTATCCTGAGTATGCTGTGTAAAGCCATAATCCTGAATGTCGATGATGTAGCGATGTTTGAGCTTCTTGAGCTGTTTGGCGCGGGCTAAAAAGGCTTCTTTTGCTTCGAGTGTGATAAGTGGTGGATGAAATACCTTGATGATGATCTCTTTCTTGCGCTGTTTGCCTATATAGAGGCTGCTAGCAGGACCTGTGCTCAGCAGCCCGGTGACGGTGTATGTGTCAATCTGCTGAAGTTCTACCTCCTGCCATCTACCGTTTGCCATACCGTTTGCCATAAAAAAATGCGGCGTGGGTGCCCTCCTGCCTTCAGGCGGAAAGAGGAAACGCCGCCTCCTTTCCTTGCTGATAGGTATAGCCATCACTGCGTGCGACAAGGACACAGAAGCGATGATGAATGTCGGTGACGACGCCGTGCGCAGTGGTGATGTTGAAGGTCCCACGGGTACGCACGGCGACTTTGCCGACATAGGTTCCCTGCTTAGTCCCACTTGGGACGACGGCTCGCACGCGGTCGCCCGTCTGGAACCCCTGCACCCGCTTGCGCTGCTTGGCGCCGGTACGCGGAAACCCGTACTTGTCCATGCGGCACATCTGCCTTGAGCCGTGCCCAGTCGCTCTTATCTGCAATGGAACGATGTTCTTGATAATGAGGGACTCGGGTGTGCTTGTGCCCACACACACTGCATCCAACCAATGCGTTTTGGGCAGTTCTCGCGTGACGCGATTGAATTTCGTGCGTCCTGCGCTCCCACACTCAACGGGCAAACCCAACGTCTTGAGCCGTGCGTAGAGCATCCATCGAGTCGCATTGACCGCCGCCGCATCTCGCAAAGATGCTTTCATATGGGCCAGGATGCCTGCGAGGCGCTCCGGCTCATCCTTGAGGAATTCCCCAATGTTCTGATTGCTCTTGCGCTGGTTACAGGGCGTGCACGCGAGCGTCAAGTTGCTCACGCGGTTGGAGCCATTGCGGCTGCGTGGATGGACGTGGTCGAGTTCAAGGGGCACGTCGCGGGCGTCACAGTAGGCACACTGGTGATTCCACTTGAGCAACAGTCGGGTAGCCGAGTGGGCATTGCTGCCCCTCAGCCCCCTCAGAACGGCTCGTGAAAGTCTCCCTTCAAGCCGCTCAAGCAAATCACGAACTTCCCTACCCCGATAGCTCATCTTCCACCTCCTCCTTTGAGTGGATTTGTTGATGGCAAAAATAGTGTACCAAGACGAGGTTGCCGTAGTTGTCCTTTCCCCCTTTGGCTTTTGGTTTCTTGTGATGCACTTGCAACTCCTCATCATTGAAGAGTGTGTTTTTGCAGACTGGGCATATCCCATGCTGTTTCCTGGCGATTTTTTGTCTACTGGGTGGGAGGTCTTTGGCTTTCGCCATGTTTCTCTTTTGCCAGTAGTCTTTGAGCGCCGGGTCATCTGGTGACGCCGTTCCCTTGACCAGGATGTGTCTTTCAATGGGAAACCATCGGTATTTGAGCAGGTGTTGACCGGTTTGCTTGTCACCAAACACCCAGTGGTCTTGCCTGTCCAGATTAAGCCTTCCCCAATATTTGCGTTGTTGCCATTTCTTGGGTTTATGGGGGTGGGTTCGCTTGACATGTCTTACCTCTTTGTAAAACATCCAATCATCAAGCTTGTTAAACGTCTCTTTGGCAGTTCCTGTGCGGTGATAGTTTGCCCAACCGCGAATAATGGGGTTCAGTCTCCACAGGATTTTCCCGATGCTCCACCCCCGTACTGCTTCCCATTGCTGCTTCATCTTCTCCCGGTGTTTCTGAACAGCCTCTTTGCTTGGCTTGGTCAGCAGCTTCCATCCCGTTTTCGTGTTGGAGGCTTTGTAGTGCCTGACGTTGAAACCCAGGAAATTAAACCCTTCCGTCAGGTGAACAACCTTGGTCTTCTCCGGTGAGAGAGTCAACCCTCTTTTGCTCAGCCATTCTGTCAGAATCTGTTTGGATGTCTCCGCGTCTTCCTGGCTCTCACAAAACACACAGAAGTCATCTGCATACCTTACTAATGCTCGTTTGCTGTCCAGTTCTCCTCGTTTTCGGTGCTTAATCTCAAGAGCTTCTTCCATACCATGTAGCGCGATATTAGCAAGTAAGGGGCTTATTACACCTCCCTGCGGCGTTCCTGCCTCAGTTTCGTGAAAGACACCCTTATCTACATATCCTGCTTTCAGCCACTGTTTGATGAGTTCATATCCAGGAACTCTTCCTATGGTTGCAAGCAGGTATTCGTGCGAAATGTTATCAAATGCTCCTTTGATATCGGCATCGAGCACCCATTTTTTGCGTTTATTTGGGCGAGCTATCCCGTAGATTTTCTCGATGGCATCATGGCATCCTCTCCCTGGTCGAAATCCGTAACTACATCCCTCAAAACGTGCTTCCCAACTTGGTTCCAGGGCATTTTTGATCATTGACTGAATACAACGGTCAATCATGACCGGGATACCAAGCGGGCGGAGTTTGCCATTGGCCTTTGCTATGTACACCCTACGCGCCGGTTTCGCCATCCAGAGTTGGTAGTGGGCAAGATGATCGACCATTCTTCCCCTGGCGGCTGGTGTCTTCAAAAGAACCTTGTCCACTCCCGGCGTCTTTTTGCCCGTGTTAAGTTGCGCCACTCGTCTCACGCTCATCAAGCGGTTTGCACGGCTGCGCAACATGAGCTTTTGGAGTGAGCGGACGCGTTTCCACTCGCCCGCCTGGGTTGCCCGAAAGATACGCTGTCTCAGATTACGAACATGCCGCTCCTGCTGGTGCCAGTCAATGCTGTTCCAGTTGGTATCGGGATGTTTCTTGGTTCCGTTTGCTAAGGTAGTGCCTTGCATCTAACTTTTCCCTCGATTGGTAATCATCACATCGTTCTTTGGGTGATTCACCAGAACCACGTCTGCGGCCTTTCAGCCTGGGTATTTCCGTCTCCTTTGACGGCCCTATCCGTCAGGTTATGTTTTCCCTTTGCCTTTCGGCTGGCGGCTTTCGCTTCTTGGTTCCTCCTGTTCCCGCTAGGGAATTGGGCCTTCCTTACGGTTAGCTGACTACCATCGCTGATAGACCCTATCGGGGTTACTGTGTCCCGCATATCCGAGATACGAGCGGGGTGGGTTGCCCTCTTTACTGCGGGGAGTTCAGGTGTCCTAGCAAACAGGAGTACCGCCTGTCTGCCTTCATGAAGGGGCCTTCTGTCCCTTCATCTTTCTCCCAACATCATCGTCTTTCTCATCCACATTCCGATGACCGGCGCTAACGCAGCCTCGTCAAGGGTTCACTTGCGTTCACCCGTCCGCTCTTCACCTAGCCCAGTTCAGCTTTGTGGCTAAGCTTCCCTTTGGACATTGGACACGAGCCTGGAGGAGTTCTCAGGCTCCTCACTCAAGATAAGCGATTAGCACATCGCACCGTACTCCCGCACTTCATAGCCTGCCGGTGTCCCTTGCTGGTATTGCGCTCCCTCAATATCGGGATTCTCTAAAGCTTGTGTGTCGAAGCGCACGAGTTCCTGACTGATGTTCGTGACAGGACACACCTTCATGAGACGGCACACCCATGTGACCACGTTGCCAACGCGACTCTCTAGTGAGGGCGGTAGTGTTCCCTTGCGCTTGCGTCGATTGTTGAAGCGAGGCTTTCTGTACCGGGATTTGCGCTGCCTCCTCTTTCTACGTACAGCACGGCGCCTGTCCAGATTGCGCTTGATCTGCTCTCCCCTATGCGTGAGTTCAGCGGCCCACACCACGTCCCCGCTCGCATCGTTGATCAGGGCAATCCCGGTGGTCTTGCTGCCTGGATCGATTTTGATGTGCAAGGGATAGAGGTTCGGTTGCTCCACCGCCCGCGAAAGCCTAATCGTGAACGGATAGCGCCGATAGACTCCCGCCTTGCCCTGCTTGAGCAGCAAGCGAGCACGCCCCGGATGCACAGGATTGAGCGGCTGTTTGTTGGTATCCAAGACAAAGACTTTACTCATGACTCGTCCTTTGTGTTGTGCCCATGAGGGCCTCTGGTTACCCAGGTAATGCTCACCTCGTCAACGTTCAGGGAAGGTTTAGCGTACAAGACACTGGCTTTACCCCGTCAACCTGTTTAATCCTGCACCGTAGAGGTCCAAGCTGGTGAAGCACTTGAACGTACCTTGTTTCTTCCCGAACGTAGCCCCGTTAGCCTCAAAGAGGCTAGTGGCTGAGACTGGTCAAGATGAGGCTTCCTCTTGCGAGCAAGCCTGCCCCCCTTGCAGGAGGCGGGTTCCTGACAATACCTGTCTCTCCCCCGTATATGCGATTGAATATTTTGCATGCAAGAGCAAGTATAGCACAGGAAGGAAGGTTTTTGGTAGAGCCATAGAGCCTGGAGACAGGGCTTGACAGGCTAGAAGCGTTCAGGTATTTTAGTGTTGACAATACACTAAGTCAGCGTGTTTCGATGTCAGTGTCGCATCCTTTTTGAAAGAGATAGTTAGTTTTTATGGAACAGACGGAAAAGCAGAGCGAAGCAACGAAGAGCGTGCGGAGTAAGGAGCCACAGACTGCTGAGGCCAGGGCGCACCACTATGACGCGAGCAAGTATGATCGGCCATCAGTCACGGTGGATGTGGTCATGATGAGTCTCCGCCAGCGTGACCTCCAGGTTCTGCTGGTTAAACGTCGCTCCTGGCCCTATGAGGGTATGTGGGCTATCCCTGGTGGCTTCGTAAACATAGATGAATCTTTAGAGGCCGCTGCCAAGCGCGAACTGCAGGAAGAGACGGGTGTCGAGGATGTTTACCTGGAGCAACTCTATACCTTTGGCGACCCGGGACGTGATCCACGTACCCGCGTAATCACCGTAGTGTACTTTGCACTCCTGGACTCGGCGCGTTTACAAGTCAGGGCAGCAGATGATGCTGCCGATGTAGGTTGGTTTTCGGTCTATCAGTTGCCTCCTCTGGCCTTTGACCATGAGAAAATTCTTCACTATGCCCTGGCACGTTTACGCGGTAAGCTTGACTATACCACCATTGCTTTTAGCCTGTTGCCTGAGCAATTTACCCTGCGTGAGCTGCAGCGGGTCTATGAGATTATTCTGCATAGGAAGCTGGACAAGCGTAATTTCCGCAAGAAGATTCTTGCTACCGGTATCCTGGAAGATACTGGGGACAAGAAGATGGAGGGAACGCACCGGCCTGCCCGGCTTTATCGCTTTAACCCATCGATAGAGGGGAAATTATAGCGTCTCACTTGTGGGCAAAGTAAACGAAAAAGTAGAGCCCTCCCCTTTGACGCCACTGCTCTCGAGAGCAATAGTACCATGCATAGCTTCAACAAGCTGGCGAGTGATAGCGAGTCCCAGGCCACTGCCCCGGACGGTACCATGCATATCACGTTCCAGGCGCACAAAGCGTTCAAAGATGGCCTCCTGTTTATCAGGCGGCACTCCGAAACCGCGGTCAATCACCTTGATCCGTACAAAGCCCTGCTCTGGCTCTTCAACCACAGCGATGAAAATAGGTGTCTGAGGTGGAGAGTAGCGCAAGGCATTGGCAAAAAGGTTGCGGAGAATCTGCTTCAGACGTATCTCATCAGCCCACACCTGTATAGATGCCGCAACATGAATCTCTACGTGGCGCTGCTCCTGGAGAATTAACGGTTCAAAGAGATCGACCACGCTTGTACAGACATCTTTGAGCGAGATGCTCGTAGAATGCAGAGTGGCCATATCAAATTCAATTCGGCTGGCGTCCATAATGTTGGCTTGCAATAGGACCAGCTCGTCACAAGCTCGGCGTGCTTTGGTCAAGAAGCTATGTCGTATTTCGGGACTGGCATCCTCCATTTCACCAAGCAGTTCGAGGTAGCCTTGCACAATGGTAAGCGGGGTGCGTAATTCATGGCTGGCCGTTGTCAAAAAAGCGTCTTTCAGACGATCAACCTCGCTAAGCCTGTCATAAGTGGCGCTTAATTCACTGTAGAGGCGAGCATTTTCGCGGGCGGCAGCGGTCTGTTCGTTCAGGTTACCCAACAGGCGTGGGTAGGCTGAGCCAATCAAGCCGATGACAAGTGAAAAAAGTGCGCATAAGCTGACAGTTATTGCCCAATGATTGTTAGAGATGTTCTTAATATCCCATGATGAAGTCAATGTTGTCCATATGCCAAACAGGCTGGTTATACCTCCTACCCCACAGCAGAAGTACAGCAGCCAGGCAGGTACAATCAGTTGTTCCGACCTTTTAACGAGAAACCCTCGAAAGCGATATAACAGAACGGGCAGATCGAGAAAGAGGATAACCATAGACAGGCACCAGATGACGGTCGTAGTGGCCTGAGAGACATTATAGACGTCAGATGAGAAAACCGAACCTACTTGCGGATAAAGGAGAGGACCCAAAAAGTAGGCGAAGATGGCAATAGCCATGACGATCACTGTCTGCACATTAGTGGCAAGATAGGGAGCATTGCTGCGATTTACCGTGGCAAGACTGGTAGGAAGACGGTGATCCAGTGCAGAAACAAACAAAATGCGTGCAAAAGCGACATTATATATGACGGTGACGAATGCAAAGAAGCCGATGAAGACGATACCAACCAGGATAGCGGCGGGAGCGCCAAAGGCAATGCCGACAGCAGTAAGCGTCGAGTATGTGGCACCTGCATCACCCTGTGGTACAGCTGCCATCACACCAAATGTACCAATGATGTAGGCGAGCATTACGATGACGGGTCCCCAGCGCAAAAAGAGCTTAGCAGCATTGCGTTGTTTTGTTTCTGCTGCCATATTGAAAGGCACTTCAACACCGAGTAACGCCAGGACGACCACACCATACAGAGCAAATTGCGGAGTTTTAAGCGTAGCCAGGTTCAGCGAGAGCGAGGCCTCAGGAGCATGTCCACCCAGTAGCCACGCAATTCCGGCCAGGCCAACCACGAAAATACCCAATAAATAGAGAGCGACCACTCCCTTTGCTATCGTCATAAGCAGGCGCAAAGGCTTTGTAGATAACCAACCCGCCA
>WNGP01002833.1_pt1 | contig 21435 bp, 16 predicted proteins | sample 5407671 | NCBI WGS metagenome assembly WNGP01 (sample SAMN13153381, study PRJNA577476) | soil metagenome | isolation source: 40 cm soil or saprolite under Garry oak tree replicate 2 | place: USA:California | collected 2016-06-15
CGCGGTGCCGTCGGTCGACCGCGTCAGCAATATGCCGCTCACGGAGACCGTGACCTCCGCGTGGGCGGTGAAGATGCCTCCCACGGCCGAGTTGATCATCACGAAGCAGTCGCCGAAGGCGTTCGTGCCGGCCGTGCAACCGGATGCGTCGACCGTCGCGGGCGCGCCGCCGGGGAACGTGATCACCGGCATGGCTCCTGCGAGCGGGTCGAACGTCGAGCCGTCGAGGTTGTCATCGACGCCGAAGCCGTCGTCCGTCTCCACATGGACCGTGAACGTATGCTCGTGGCCGACCTCGTTCGCTCCGGACGGTCCGATCGTGATGAACGCGTCGACAAACCGCTTGGTCGCGTCCCCGGAGTTCGGTGCGTTGCCGTCGGTCGACCGCGAGAGCGTCACGCCGAAGAGGACGAGCGTCACTGCCGCGTGACCTGTCACGGTGCCGGCGCTGTTCGACGAGAACGTGACCGCGCACGTGCCGCTCGACGTGCCGGGTGCGGCACATGTGTTGGTGAATATCGTGTGGCTCGCGCCTCCCGAGGCGCCGCCACGGGGCCGAGGCCGTTGCCACGATCGACCAACACCGTGACATGGAACGTGTGCTCGGCGCCGACTTCGTTCACCGCATTCGGCGTGATCGAGATGGACGCATCGACGAATCTCTTGACGGCGTCGGGTGAGTTCGGCGATACGCCGTTCGTCGACCGGGTCAGCGAGACGCCGAGGACGTTGAGCGTCACGGACGCGTGGCCCGTGACGAGTCCCGCGTCGTTCGACGTGAAGACAATCGTGCACTGGCCGAGTGCGTCGAGGTTGTCGCCGGCATCATCGCACGTGCTCGCGGCGGCGTTGAGCGAAGAGGACGCGCCGTTCGAATCCGTGAGGGTGAAGCTGACGTGGCCGACCGGTGCGGGGACGAAGCCCGCGCCGTCGCCTGAGTTCGCCTCGACCGCTACCGTGAACGTGTGCGGAGTGCCGACCTCATTCGCCGCGGACGGTCCGATCGTGATGGACGCGTCGACGAACACTTTGGTCGCATCACCGGAGTTCGGTGCGATGCCGTTGGTCTCAACGTGGACGCTATTGCCGGCGATGATGACGTCGGCCGCGGCATGCCCGGTGACGACTCCCGCCGACGGCGACGTGAACGTCACGGTACAGGTGCCGCCGAGTGTGCCCGGGGACGCGCAGTTGTCCGAGATAGGACTGACCGATGCGCCGTTCGATGCGGTCAGGCCTACGGTCACGATGGTGCCGTCCGGCGCGGGGGTCTGCGTCCCTCCCGACGTCTGGCTGACGGTGACGGTGAAGGTGTGCGGGTCGTTGATCGCGTTCACGCCGTTCGGCGCGATCTCGATGCTCGCCGAGCAGATCGGGAACGCGTTCGGTCCTGCGAAGTCCTTCAGCTCCGCGGTGAAGGATTGGGAGCTGCGGGTCTTGCCCATGATCGTCGTGATGCAAGGCGTCTCCGAGAACAGCGCAGAGGCGTCGAACCCGAACTCGGTGAAGGAATTCTTCGTCAAGCTCGTGATCAAGGAGCCATGACGGTCGTAGTTCGGCCAGGGACCGCCGTCAATCGTGCCTCCGTTGTTGAACGCGCAGATTGTGTCCGCGCCGTTGCAACCCTGGCCCGTAAGGGTAACCGCGTTGGAGTACTGAGTCCCGGTCCATTCCCGAATGGTGGCGCTCCCGAGTGCTCCACCGGTCAAGAAGTCCATGGAGATGATGAGGTCGCCAGCCGTTCGGCTGCCGGAGAAGTGGCATCCGTTGTGGGTGTCGACGTCGTTCTTTTCGCAAAATCCGGTGGTGGCGTTGGCCCCGACCAGCCCGACTTGGTCTTGGAACAATTCGACATCGATGTGACTGTCACCACTCGGATCCAAGCGCTCGAAGCCCGCGTAGATAATCAGGTGACCGGCTGGATTTAGGGTCGCGTACGCATACACGTTCACCAGATCGTCCTTCGCCGGCACGTTTCCGGAGTCCCAGTGCCACGTGTCGCCCGGAGGGGGGATCGGGTCATTGTTCTTGTTCGAACCGCCGGCTCCGGAGAAGGTTGTCCGGTCGGAGGATCCGCTTTGAGAGGTATCGTCCTTGATGAAAGTTCCGGCGAGCCCGCCGAAGCCGCCGAGATAATTGCCCGATCCGTCAAAGATGTTGGCCCAGTCCGGTCCGTTCGACGCATCGCCGTCGCCAAGGATGTTTGTCTTCCCACCCTCGTCGGTCGACTTCCCGGGCCCGAGTTCGAAGAGGTTGTCATCGTGCACCGCACGAGTCGATGGCACGGACAGAGCCGCGAGCGCCATGACACCGATGAGGAGCATCGCGAAGGCGGCGCGCCCCGCGGAACGCCGGCGGTGGGATGGGCCTCCGTTCCGAGCGGAACGGATCGCGGTCGAAGGTGTGATACTTGGCCGAACCGCCTTCACGCGCCGGACCGGCACACTCGGCCGGTGATTCGCCTCATTGCGCGTGACAACTGCGACCGACGGGATCGTTGCAGCTCGCACGGAAGCGGGGCGAGGACTCTCCGCGAAGGGGACGGCAGGAGCACTCGTCGATGCGATATCCTCTTCCTTGTTCGATCGTCGCTCGACCGCAACTCGTCCAACGAAAACCCGGAGGAGATCGACCTCGAGTCTCTCCAGCTCGGCGAGAGCGGCTTCGTAGGAATGCGAGGCCAAGAGCGACTTGGTCCGTTGGATCCGAGGGAAATACGCGACCGTCGAAATCTGGAACGCGCCCGCGGCGCGCACCAGCGACCGAACCTCGATCGCTTTCCGAATCAGACGATCCCTCAGCGCCGATACATCGGACGCGTTTCCCGTTCCAGCAAGCCCTCTACCTCGTGCGACATCGAACCCGGACATAATGGATCCCCCCTCCGTTTATCTGTTGGCGGGCAACAAGCCCACCAAGACCGAGGACAAATTGCGCGTGCCGGATATGAGCGATGTGGAACAGAATTTGCGCGGGCTCCACAGGCCATTCCGCGAGCGGAATGTGCACGAGTCAACCGGAGGCGAGACGTGCGATTCTCGATCCCGACTGCCAGACGACGCCACCGGTCGGCCATCGACGAAGGGAGCGAACCAAGCGCCTTAACGCGGCGCGGATTAGGGTACCGTAACTTGGAATGACGCGGTATCGGGAATGATTCTCAAGGAGGAGTGATTTTCACTGAGCGCAAGTTGGTTCGGACCCATTATCTCGCGGACACCGCGATGGGGGCCGGCCGGGCCCCAGGACGCATCGCTGCGACGCCCGGCGAGGCTTCCGCGCGATGCCCACGCACGCGATCCGCTGGTCCCGAGTCCTTTCCGTCATCTTCGCGTTCGTCGTGTGCGCCGCCGCTCTTCTCGCCCCGTCGGACGCCCGATCGGGCCCGAAGGGGGCGATCGTCAATTCGTTCGCCTCCTCGGATCGAACCGGATATCTGGACCTGAACGGATTCCATTTCGATCCCCTCGTCGGCCTGCCCGAACTCCCGGATGCGTTGCGCAACCCGGACGCTTCCTCGGACGAATCCTCGTTCTACATCCTGCAGTTGCACCCGCCAATCACCCAGGAGGCAAAGGCCGAGCTCGTCGCCGCCGGAGTCTCTATCTTGGGCTACGTGAGTTCCAATGCGTATGTCGTCAAGGCGGATCCCGCATCGATTGCCCGGGTCCGCGAACTCCCGCAAGTCCGTTGGGTCGGCGCGTTTGAGCCCGCGTTCAAATTGAGTCCGCGCCTTTCGCAGTTTGATCCGGAAGACCCGCTCCTCGCGGACACCGCCGCAGCAAGGGACGGCGCGCCACCGCTCGCGTGGTCGACGTCGCTCCAGGGAGAAGCGAGCGGTGTGTCCGGCTACTCGGCGACGGATTCACTCACAAACTCACGCATTCGCGTCACCGTACTCTCCTTCGAGAAATCGGGAGTGCTGCGGGTCGCCGGCGCCGCGGCGGCTCTCGGGGCCACGGACATCCTCTGGTCGACGTCTTCTTCCGGAGTGGTCCGCGCGGAGATCGGCCGCGACGCGCTCATCCCGCTCGCCCGCAACCCTGACGTCATGTGGATCGATCGAGAAATCCGTCCGCACACCTTCAACGATATCGCGCGATGGGTGATCCAGAGCGGCAATGGGACGACCTTCGCGACGCCGGTCCACGCGCACGGCATCTTCGGGACCGGTCAACTCGTGACCGTCGGGGACACGGGCCTTGATTATCAACACAACGCGTTCGAGGATCCGCTCCACTCCACCCCGGGCCCGGACCATCGCAAGGTCACGGACTACTACGTGCCTTCGGACGCGCGCGGGGATTCATCGGACAACGGGATCAACCACGGCACCCACGTCGCGGGGACCGTCGCAGGGGACGATGGCACGTGGCACGTCTACGATGGCGATGCGACCGGCTCGAACGGGACGGCGGGACCTCACGACGGCCAAGCGTTCGATGCGAAGGTCCAAGCGCAGGATCTCTCGACGGACGGGCAGACGATCAATCCTCCGTCGGACTTGCACGACATGTACCAGGCGGCGGTGGACCGCACCTCTTGGATTCACACGAACAGCTGGGGCTCGTGCTGCAGCGACTACATCTCGGAGGCGGCCCAGACGGACGACTTCGTCTGGACCCATCCGGACTTCGTCGTCCTGTACGCGGCCGGGAACTCCGGCCCGAGCCTCTCGACGATCAACCCGTACGCGGTCGCGAAGAACGTCCTCGCGATCGGCGCGAGCCAGAACGGAGCGAACCGCGACCGGATGGCCACCTTCAGCAGCCGCGGGCCCACGGCCGACGGTCGGTTGAAGCCCGACGTCCTCGCGCCCGGCGTCTTCATCTGGTCCGCACACGGCTGCGATCCCGGCGGACAGTGCGACGACTACGTGCAATTCAGCGGGACGAGCATGGCGACGCCGACCGCCGCGGGCGCGGTCGCGCTCCTCCGGCAATACTACATGGATGGGTGGTACCCCACCGGGACGAAGCAAGGCACGGACGCATTCACCCCGTCGGCGGCGCTCGTGAAGGCGACGTTGATCAACGGCGCGACCGAGATCAGCGGGACCGGGGCGTACGACAACGGAGAGAATCGCTACCCGAACTTCAATCAGGGGTGGGGTCGCATCCTCCTCGACGACGCCTTGTTCTTCCAGGGAGACGCCCGCGGGCTCTGGCTCGACGACCACCGCGCCGGCGTGCAGACCGGCGACTCGGTGACGTATCAGATCGCGGTTGCGGACGCCTCGATGCCCGTCGAGGTCACGCTGGTGTGGAGCGACTTTGCCGGCGCACCGATGTCGAACCCGAATCTCGTGAATGATCTCGATCTCGTTGTCACGGCGCCCGACGGCACGACGTACGCCGGGAACCAATACACGGGCTACAACCCCGGCGAGTCGCAACGGAACGCGAGCGGCTCGGACCGCCTGAACAACGTCGAGGGCGTGCTCGTGCGCAGTGGCGTGCAATCGGGCATCTGGACGATCCGCATCTCCGGCTACAACGTGCCCGAGGGACCGCAGCCCTTCGCGATCGTCGCCACGGGCGGCATCACGCGACAGAAGGGCTTCATCCAGATGGACCATAATCGCTACCAATCGAACGCTACGGTCCGGGTCGACGTGATCGACGCAGACCTAAACCTCAATCCGGGGGCGCCGGACACGGCCACCGCGTCGATGTCCAGCACCACGGAGACGATCCCGGAGACGCTCTTGCTCACCGAGACGGGCCCGTCGACCGAGGTGTTCCGGGGTTCGATCCTGCTCGTGAAGAGCGCCACGCCGCTCCCCGACGGCCGGCTCCAAGTCCGGAACGGAGACACGATCACGGCAGAATACTACGATGCGAACGACGGGCTCGGCGGGAGCGGACCCGTGGACGACTACGCGATCGTCGACGACACGCCCCCGGCGATCGGGAACGTCGGCACGCAGACCGTGCGGTTCTTCCGCGCGACGGTGGCCTGGACCACGGACGAGGCGAGCGACTCCGTCGTCTACTGGGGCACGGGGACCCCGTCGACGCCTCAATCGGACGCGAGGCGGGTGACGAATCACGCGATCGTCGTCGCGGGCCTCGCGGCGAGCACGACCTATTACTACTACGTGATGTCGACGGACGAGGCGGGCAACACCGCGCGCGCGGACAACGGTGGCGCGTTCTACTCGTTCCGGACTCCGTCGAAACCCCCCGATTCGCCGCCGGATGCGGAATGGCCACAATTCCATCACGATCGGGAACGAGGCGGCGTCGGCTCGTCGGCCTACGCGATGCCTCTCACCGCCCGATGGAACACGACGGAAGGCTCCCGGATCCACTGGAGCAACCCGGTCATCGACAATCACACGGTGTTCTACACGGAAAGGGAAGGGACGGTGAATGCCCTCGACCTGGGCACGGGCACGCTCAAATGGCAGATGTTCCTGGGAGACTTCGGGTACGTGCACGGCACGCCGGCAGTCGACTCCGGGACCGTCTACGTCGCGCTCGTGACGGGCAGCGGGACCGCCGTGACCCTGTTCGCGCTCGACGAGGCGACCGGCGCGGTCCGATGGCGACACGCGTCGCCCGCTCCCGCCGCGAACGCCTTCACGACCCCCGCCGTGGATGGGACGAGCGTCTACTGGTACGACTACAGCGGCAAGACGCTCCACGCGACGAACGTCGCTGACGGCGTCGACCGCTGGACGTACGCGATGCCGGACAAGGGATTCCAGGGCCCCACGGTGTGGGCCGGGATCGTGTACGTGACGGACGGCGTGGGAGACATCCTCGCGATCGACGGCTCGAGCGGGACGGAGTTCTGGCGGACGAGCGTCGGGTCCGCGATCACGTCCGCGCCGACCCTCGCGGGCGGCGTCCTGTACGTCGGCGATTACGTTGGCTCCGTGTACGCGATCAACCCGCTGAACGGATCGAGGATCTGGAAGGCGCCGCTCATCGGGAAGGCCGTCGACCTCTCGTCCCCCGTCGTCGCGGAAGGCCTCGTCTTCGTCGGCGTCTTCGCGACCGAGACGGGTGCGGGACGGATCTGCGCCCTCAACGCGGCGACCGGGACGATCGCCTGGAGGTCCTTCATCGTGAAGGGGCCCATCGCCGCCTCCGTCGCGTACGACAACGGGACCGTGTTCGCGGCCTCGTGGGATGGGATGCTGTACGCCCGGAAGGCTTCGAACGGGGCCGCACTGCAGTCGCTGCCCGTCTCCCCCGCGGGCAGCACCTCGTCCGTCGCGATCGGGGACGGCTACCTCGTCGTCGGCGACGAATCGGGGAAGCTGAACGCGTTCGGCTTCAGCGGCGCGGGGACGACGACTCGAATCGCAGTGACGCCCGCATCCGCTGATGTCGCGCTGATGGGTTCCGTCGCCCTGGCCGGAGCGGCGTACGACGCGTTCGACAATGCGGTCGACGGAGTGACATACTCCTGGTCTTCGATCGGAGGCCTCGGCACGGTGACGCCGGCGACGGAGTCAGGAGACCGGGCCGTCTACACGGCGGGCGTCGTCGCGGGCACAGACCCCGTCGCGGCCGCGAACGGAAGCGTGTCGGGTCTCGCGACGATCCGCATCGCTCCTGGCGGCCTCAATCGCATCGATGTCAGTCCCGTGAGCGGCGCGGTCCCCGCCGGTGGCACCCGGCAGTTTGCTGCCGCAGGAGTGGATGCGAACGGAAATGCGGTCCCCCTGTCGACGGTCTCCTGGAGCACGGGCGGAGGCCTCGGCACGATCGACTCGAACGGTCTGTTCACCGCCGGAGGCAACCTCGGGAGCGGCAGCGTGACGGCCACCAGCGGCGGAATCTCCGGGAGCACGACGGTGCAAGTCGTCGCCGGGCCCCTCGCCTCGATTGGGGTCTCTCCCGCGACGATCGACGCCGAAGTCAGCTCCACGGTCGTGCTGGCGGCGATTCCCCGAGATGCATACGCGAATCCGATCTCGAGCGTCCCCGTCTCCTGGTCCACGACAATCGGCGATGTAACCCCGATCGACGTCGACGGGATGCACGCCTTGTTCCGCGCACCGGTCTCGGCGGGAGCGGGTACGATCACCGTTTCCTCCGGTGCGGTTTCCAGCCCAGTGAGCGTCCGCATCGTGAGCGGGGCCATGGAACGAATCCTCGTGATTCCGTCGACGGTCCAGGTGCGCCTCGGCGGTAGCGTGGACCTCCAGGCGCTCGCCCTCGACCGGTACGGGAACGAGGTCGCCAACGTGACGTTCGCCTGGTCGTCAACGATCGGGTCGCTCCAAATCTCGCCGGACGGCCGGAGTGCCTCGCTCTCGGGCGGCGACCACACCGGAAGCGGCACGCTCACGGTCAGCTCCGGCACGAAATCCACAACGGTGAACGTCACGGTCGTTGAGGCCGGGTTCCTTCCTGAACGGATCTTCGGAATGCCGACGGTTCTCCTGTTGTTCGTCCTCGCGGTCCTCCTGGCGGTCGTCGCAATCGTCCTCTCGCGGAAGAACCGCCGGCTGGCGCGGCGGCTCGAGGAGACCCAGGCGGCCCCGACGGCGGAACTCGAGGCGCAACCGGTCGACGAGCTCGAGGAACCGCTGGAAGAATACCCGTTGTAGGTCCGCGCGCCGGCGCGACCGGTAGGTTTACGGTACCCTGAACGTTGCCTCGGCCACGGCGACGCACGCGGTCTGTCCGCTTTGTGGTAAGTCGTCGAGCCTTCGGTCGTTCCCGTCGGGGAGCGGCACCGACGTCGCTCTTCAATCGTTCCGCGGCAAAGGACGGGGCCGGGGATTCGAGGCGATTCCCGAAGGTTCGGGCATGGAGGATCCGGCGTTGGTGGAGGCGGTCCGGGAGAAGGTCCGGACGATCGTCCAGACGTTCGAGGTCCACGGATTCCCGATCGACCTCCGGCCGGACTCCTCGGCGGATTCCGGCGCGGCCCTCCAGGATCGGATCGCGACGCTCGAGCGGGAACTCGATCGTGCGCTGAAGTCCCGCGAGCCCCTCGAGATGCGCCTCATCGAGGTCGCCGACGAACTGGAGCGGGACAGACACCTGCGGTTCAACACGCTGGCACAGGTCGGGAAACTCTCGGCGCAGCTCGACCAGGCAAATGCGACGCAGGAGCAGCTCTTCGCTGCGTCGCGCCAGTGCATCCTCAGCCTGCGCGCGCTGCGGGAGCAACTGAAGGGCGTGCCGTTCGCCGCGCAATCCTTGTCGCCGCTGGTGCGGGACGTGAAAGGGGTCGTCGACCTGATTCAAGAGTTGCGCTTGCTCTCGTCGATCCGTTCCGCGACGGCGGACGATCTCGTCACCCGGTAGCGGCGGTCCTGCGACGATACGAGCCCCTTCTTCTCCAGGCGGCCGAGATGGTAGGCGGCGAGCTGGCGCGTGATCCCGAGGACGGACGCGATCCGCGTCGCGGTGCTCTCCCCGGAGCGGTTCAGGGCGTTCCAGATGCGCAGGCGCAGGTCGCGGAAGCCCCAGTGCTTCCCGAACAGGTCGTTCTTCGCGAGCTGTTCCCGATCTCCCGCGACGTAGTACCGGGACCGGCCCTCCGTCTTCCGCTCGTACACGAGGCCTTCGCGCACGAGGACCTGCAGATGATGACGCGCCGTGCCGACGCCGATGCGGAGGGAGCGGGCGATGGACCGGAAGTGGTCGCCCGGGAGGAGGAGCAAGTGCTCGTACATCCGGCGGCGCGTCGCCTGCTCAAGTTGCTGGCGCGTCCCGAGTTGCCGCGACAATCCGACCCCAGTCGTCCGACGTCCCGGACTCGCGGGGGCCTCGTTCGGGCCGGATGAACCTGGATGTCGGATCGGTGTGTTGCCCTGCATGCTCTGCGCTTACCCGACGGTTACCCCTTGACGACAATCGACGCACGGGAGCGCGGTTCTGCGGCCGCACGCTGGGACTCCTTCCGCACGATCCTCCTAGCCACCTGCCTCAGGAACCCCTCGGTCGCGGACTTCGGGGCCACGAGGATGAGTTCATCGGTTCCGAACTTCGTCGCGAAGAGACGCCGAGACTCCGTCTCGATCAGTATGCTCGAGGGGCTCGGGTCTCCGAGCGTCTCGGCGATGGTCTGGACGGAGGCGAACATCGTCGCCGCCATCACCGTGAGCACCTCGTGCGGGACCGCGTTTCGGGTCCAGCCCGCGACCAAAATACCAGTCTGACGCAACAGCAACGCGGCATCGAGCGGACCGTCCGGATCGACGATCGATAAGATGGATGCACCGCGCTCCTCGATTTGGACCATTGATTCGGAACCCCCTCCTCAACGACGACTTTACCCAATGTAGTATTGGGACGGGGGGATAAAAAGGATTTGTTAAGTGAAGTTGGTAATCCGCCCCGACGACGGTCCGCGCCGACGCGAACGTTCCTACAGAGGTTTGATATGCCGTGACACGGCGATCGCCGTGACCGCCCAGGCGACCAAGACCGGCCATCCGTACGCCAGGAACAGGAGGAAGGCCGTGTTGAGCCGGAAGTTCAGGATCGCGAACTCGTCCACGGCCGGGAGCATCGCGGAAGCGATCGCGCCGAAGATGATCGCCGCGGCGATCGGAGGGGCGATGGCCCACCGGACCCCGGAGACGCCCCGGCGCACCGCGAGCCGCTCGCTCACGAGCTCCCGCAGGAGGCTCCGCGCGTCCTGCGTCGCCGCCGCGGGCACGACGACGACCGGCGAGGGGCGCAGTTCGACGAGGGCGACGTCCCGTTCCATCGCGCCCAGGATGTCGTCGAGCTCATCCTCGACGTCCCGGTCGGTCCCTACGTTCGAGGCGGAAGATTGCACCTGGGCCCGAGCGGCCCCCCGGATGGCCGCAATCCGTCGATCCAGTTCCTGCACGGCATGGCCGATCGAGACGACGTGCATCGATGCGGCGATCGCCAAGCCGACGACCAGGACGGTGGAGGCGATGAGCGTGACGACGTAGGTCTGCGACGAGACGGCCGGCGAGAACCACTTTCCGGAGGTCGCGACCGCGGTGGCCCACGCAAGGTCCGCGATGGCGGCCAGCGCGGCGGCGAACGCGACCGTCACGACCGCCACCCGCTTCCCGCTCACGCGACCCCTCGCCCTCGACGCATACGCGGCTCCGTCAGTTAGTCCTTTCGGCCGGCGAGAGCCCGCTCGCCCCCTCTCGCTCCCTTGTCAATTTGACCTGACTCAACCCCACTTGTCTGAGGGCGTTATACCCCCCTTCGCGCACACCCATCGCATGAAGGATTACCGCGTGCCGACCGTGAACGAATCCGTTTCCGAGCGCCCGCAGGCCCCCGGCGGTTCGATGATGCACGAACGGGACGCGGAGCCCCCCGAGACGATCATGACGCCGGACGGCCGTCTGGCGGAGATCCTCGAGGAGATCTCGGCCCAGGTCTACGGGGTGCACGCGATCGTGATCGGGGACCGCAACGGCCTCCCGATCGCCTCCTCGATCCGCGGACGCCCCTCGATGGCCGCGACGGCGATGGCGACGCTTGCCATGACGGCCGCAGGCAAGATCACCCAAAGCCTCTCCCTCCCGAATCCGGAAGACATCACGATCCATGCCGGCTCGTGGAACGTCGTGATCATGAGCCTCGGAGACGGATGCACGCTCGCGGCCGTCGCGGGCCCGAAGACCGAGCCCGCATCCCTCAGCTGGATCATGCGCCTGCACTCGGAAGAGATCCGCGAGCTCTTGGACATCCTGCGGTAGCGGCCCGCGCTCAACGCCGGGAACCGGACCCGTTCAGAGGGGACTCGAGTGGCGCCTGCCGTCCCTTCATCCTCCTCACCGGGGCAGGGACCTGGGAATCCCGTTCGTCCGTCCGTTCCCTCGTGAAATAACCTACAAATAGGGTCCTCCCCATCGAGTCGACCGTGCTGGACATCCGGCTCGTCCGAGAGAGCCCGGACATCGTCCGCCGCGACCTCGCGAAGCGCAACGCTCCGGAGAAGTCGAAGCTCCTCGACGACGTCATCCGCTCGGACAAGCAATGGCGGGAGGCGCTCGCGAACGCGGACGCGCTGAAGCGGCGGCGGAACGAAATCACGCGGCAAGTCGCGGAGGCCAAGAAGGCCGGCAAGGCGACGGACAAGCTCCGCAAGGAGGCGGCGGATCTCCCGAAGCAAATCGACGCGCTCGACACGAAGATCGACGCGCTGGCGGCGAACATCCGGGACGGCCTCCTGCGGTTGCCGAACCTGCTCCACGAGAGCGTGCCGGTCGGGAAGGACGACACGGAGAATGTCGAGATCGCAAAGTGGGGGACGCCTCGGAAATTCGACTTCGAGCTCAAGCCGCATGGAGAACTCCTCGAGGCACTCGGCGGCGCAGATTTCGAACGCGCGCGGAAGATCGCCGGCGCGGGCTTCCTGTACCTCCTCGGCGACCTCGTGCGGCTCGACCAGGCGCTCCTGCAGTTCGCGCTCGACTACATGATCAAGCAGGGCTTCACCGCCGTCTTCCCGCCGTTCATGATGCGGCGGGCCGCGTACGAGGGCGTCGTCGACCTCGCCGACTTCGAGAACGTGATGTACAAGATCGAGGGCGAAGACCTCTACCTAATCGCGACGTCGGAACATCCGATGGGCGCGATGTTCATGGACGAGGTCATCGATGACGCCCGCCTGCCGATCCGGCTGACGGGCATCGCGACGCAGTTCCGCCGGGAGATCGGCGGGCACGGCGTCGACACGAAGGGCCTCTTCCGGATGCACCAGTTCAACAAGATCGAGCAGTTCGTCTTCTGCCGGCCGGAGGACAGTTGGACGTGGCACGAGAAGCTCCGAGCGAACGGCGAGGCGATCTACCGCGCCCTCGAGATCCCGTACCGCGTCGTCAACGTCTGCACGGGGGACATCGGCACGGTCGCCGCCAAGAAGTACGACATCGAGGCTTGGTTTCCGCGGCAGAAGAAGTACGGCGAGGTCATCAGTTGCAGCAACTGCACGGACTACCAGGCAAGGCGCCTGAACATTCGCGCGGGGAAGGTCGGTGGCGACAAATTCATTCCCCACACGCTCAACTCGAGTGCGATCGCGACGTCCCGCGGGATCGTCGCGGTCCTGGAGAACTACCAGCAGGCGGACGGATCCGTCGTCGTGCCGAAGGTCCTGCGGCCGTTCATGGGCGGCCAGGAAGCTATTCGGAGCACGAGCCCCTGACGTAACAAGAGATGACCCGAGGGAGCAGCTTCGCCCACCCCACCGGAAGCGATTAGTATGGCATGGTACGTATATGTAGTATGACGGAAATGTCAACTATCGAGCCCCCGGTCTCGGTGCGTCATCCATCGCCACGGCTGCAGACACTTCACGAGATCGAAGTGATCCTCCGGAGGGCGCTCGCCGGGGATGAAGGGCCCCTACGCTTGGCGGAGATCAAGCGTCGCATGCGGGCCAAGAGCGTCCGTCATTCGACCGTTCGGACATGCATTGACGAGCTGAAGCGTCTCCGACTTATCGTCGAGGATCCACGCCGTGGGGTGATGTGGACCCTTTATGAGAATCCCGAATTCTGGTCCCGCAAACGGGTCAAACCGTAGCTCGCGCAGGGGAGCGTGCGGAACCTGGGCGAGGTTGAGGTCTTCGTCGACGAGACAGCGTTTCGTGGTGCGCCCGAGGCCCAGAAGCGGAAGCTCCGAGAACTTGTCCGACGCCTCGAGATTGAGCCGTTCATGGGAGATCGCATCCGGAGAGCGCAGATTCCAAAACGCTTCCGTGGGTTGCCGAACCTATTTCGGCTCCCCCTGCCGGGTGGTTGGCGGGCACTATATACGGTCGCGAGTAGCCCATTGACCAAGACCGAAATTCGAGTCGTGTGGATCGGCGACCACGTTCAATACAACCGGTCGCTCGGCTACTGAACGGACGCGTTGGTCTCACTCGGTGCAACGTCTCTGTCCGCCCGGGACAGGGATACCCGCCGAGCGGGAGAAAGCTCCATAACTTCCGGTGGCCTTCCCGCCGATGGGTGGCCATGTCCCTCTTGTGCCCGATCGACTTCCGCTACGGCCGGCCGAAGATGAGGGGCATCTTCGAGGAGGATGCGCGGCTGCAGCGGCTCCTGGACGTCGAGGGCGCCTTGGCGCGGGCGGAGGCGAATGTCGGGCTCATCCCGAAAGAAGCCGCCGCGGAGATCACGAAAAAGGCGACGACGAAGAGCGTCACGGTGAAGCGCGTCGAGGAACTCGAGAAGGACACGCGGCACGACCTCATGGCGGTCGTCCTCGCCCTGACGGAGGCATGCGGCGACGACGCCGGGAAGTACGTCCACCTGGGCGCGACGAGCAGCGACATCCTCGATACGGCCACCGCGCTCCAGCTTCGCGACGCGATCCGTCTGATCGACGAAGACTTGGATGGCCTCATCGACGCATTCACCTCGCTTGCCTCGAAACACAAACGCACGATCATGCTCGGACGGACGCACGGCCAAGCCGCCGTGCCGATCACCTTCGGGCTGAAGATGGCCGTGTTCGCGTCGGAGGTCGCGCGGCAACGCGAACGCCTTCGGGAGGCGACGCCGCGCATCGTCGTCGGTAAGATGTCCGGTGCCGTGGGCACGGGCGCCGCGTTCGGACCGCGAGCCGCGGACATCCAGACCACGGTCTTAGGGGACCTCGGCGTTGGGGTCGAGGAAGCCGCGACCCAAGTCGTCGGCCGCGACCGCCACGCGGAATTCATCGGCGTGCTCGCGAACCTCGCCGCGTCCCTCGAGAAGTTCTGCACGGAGGTGCGGAACCTCCAGCGGACGGAGATCGCGGAGGTCGCCGAGGCGTTCGAGGCGAAGCAGGTCGGCAGCTCGACGATGGCGCAGAAGGAGAACCCGGTCGCCTCGGAGAACGTGTGCAGCCTCGCCCGGATCGTCCGCTCGCTCGTGACGCCGGCGCTGGAGAACATCCCGCTGTGGCACGAGCGGGACCTGACGAACAGCGCGGCGGAACGCCTAATCGCCCTCGTCGGGAAAGGCGTCGGTCGGCAGGAGGCGCACAAGCTCGTGCGTGACCTCGCACAGAAGGCGCGGAAGAAGGGCATCGAGCTGCGTGATGCGTTCCTCGCCGACCCCAAGGCGGCGAAGCTGCTCTCGAAGAAGGAGATTGAAGCCGCCATGGACCCGGACGCGTACCTCGGGGAGAGCGTCGCGATCGTCGATGCGGTCGTGAAACACGTCCGCTAAGCAGGACCTTCGGGCGGTTGCGGGCGTCTGCTACGCGGCGGTTCGGGACCGGCCGAGTGTGCGGCCTCCGACTGCAATGCCGCCTCGGCGCCGACGGAAGGGTTTTCCACGGGAACATGCATTTCCCGGGCTAGAGGGGCATGCACCGGGACTTCGAACAAACCTTCATCCCGGAACCACTCGATCGCGCTCCGAATCGATTCTGCGACTGGCCGATACGCCATCCCGAGCTCGTGGATTGACTTCGCATTATCCATGGAGGCGCCCGTGAGGAGGAAGTCCGCCAGCCACGAAGGGAGGCGAGGTGGAGACCGGGTGACCCGGGCGAAGAGATCGCCCGTTCGCGAGGCAAGCCAGATTGCGCGGCCGCCGATGTGGCGCGACGGCATCGGAGTGCCCGAGACGGCGCTGGAGATTCGCAGCAATTCGCCCCATGTCACGTTCTCGCCCGATACGATGTACCTCTCGCCGACGCGGCCCCGACGATACGCGAGCAAGTGGGCCCGGGCGACATCGTCCACATCGACTACGGGCAGGACCGACTCCTCCGCAAACGTCCCAGGAAACTCGCCCCTCACAAAGGACAAGAGAAACTTTCCCGTATTCCGCGTATCCCCCGGACCGATTACGATGCTAGGGATGAGCGTGATCGCGGGCAATCCACGCCCTCGCATGGCCCTCGCGACGTGCCGCTCTGCCTCAGCCTTCGACTCCTCGTACGGTCCGAAGACCTCACCGGGCGGGCTGTCCTCCCGCATCACGGCCCCGGGCGTGACGCCGATTCCGGACATGCTGCCGGTGAACAGGAAACGAGGCACTTCGGCGCGCAGGGCCTCGTCAATCATGTGATCTGTGCCTTCGACGTTCACGCGGAGGTAGTCCTTCGGATCCCGGATCCACGCGTCCACGAGAGCCGCAACGTGGAAGACCGCGTCAACGCCGTCCATCGTCCAGCGAAGCGTCTCGGGCTCCGTGACATCCCCGACGATTGCCTTGAGGTTCTCGCGTGCAGGGAGACGCATGCGCTCCGGTTCTGGGACGAGCGCCCGCACGCGCCAGCCGTCGTCGAGGAGCATCTTCACGAGACGGCGGCCGATGAACCCGGTCCCGCCCGTGACGAGGGCATCCGGAGCCATTGCCCAAGACAACCGCCGCGGAGGATAACAACGTGTCGGCCACCACCGTTCGCGTACGTTCCCCGAACGCTTAAGAGTCATCCGAGGCTTCCGAAAGCCGATGCGGTTCGCCCGCGTCGTCGAGGCCTATGAGGAGATTGAGGCGACGACGAAACGGCTCGAGATGACGGACCTCCTCGTCCGGCTGTTGCGGGACACCCCGAAAGAGGACCTCGACAAGGTCGTGTACCTGACGCAGGGTCGCATCCATCCCGACTACGAAGGCATCGAGCTTGGCCTCGCGGAGAAGATGGTGATCCGCGTCATCGCGCATGCCACGGGGCTCGAGGAGCCCCGGGTGCAGAGACTATGGAAGGAAAGGGGAGACCTCGGGCTCGTCGCGGAGGAGGCGCTCGCTGCGCGTCGCCAGAAACCGCTTGAGTCCACACCGCTCACTGTCGCGAAAGTGTACGCGAACTTGGACGCAATCGCGCGGGAATCCGGAGAAGGGAGCCAAGACCGGAAGATTCGCCTCCTTGCCGACCTGCTCGGCAACGCCACTTCGCAAGAGGCGAAGTACATTGTCCGGATGGTCGTTGGGCAGATGCGCCTCGGCGTCGCAGACATGACGATCGTGGACGCGCTTGCCTCGGCCTACGCGACGAAAGCGGACCGAGATCACGTGGAGCGCGCCTACAACGTGTCGTCGGACCTCGGCGAGGTCGCGCGCGTGATCGCGGCGAGCGGGCTTGACGGCCTCGAGGCGATCCGCCTGAAACTCTTCCGCCCGATTCGCGCGATGCTCGCGGAGCGGCTCGAGACGCTTGAGGAAATCTTCGAGCGGATGGGGAAAGCCGCCCTCGAGTACAAATACGACGGCTTGCGAGTTCAAGCGCACGTCTCGGCGACCAAGATCGAGCTCTTCTCCCGCCACCTGGAGAACATTACGGGACAGTTTCCCGAAATCGTCGAGGGCTTGCGGACCGCGGTCCAGCAAGGCGGGGCGATCGTCGAAGGGGAGGCCGTGCCCGTCGACCCGAACACGGGCGAGTTCCTCCCGTTCCAAGAGGTGAGCCGCCGCCGCGGGCGGAAAACGGAGGTCGAGCGGATGGCGAAGGAGTTCCCAGTCACCCTTTTCGCCTTCGACTGCCTCCTTCGCGGGGACGAGGACCTGACTGCGCGGCCCTACACGGAGCGTCGCAAAGCCCTCGAAGCCGCGCTCAGCCCCAATGGGGGGACGCGGCATTCGACGGTCCGCGTGACGGACGACGTGAAGGAGGCCGAGGCATTCTTCGACGAGGCCTTGCAGGCGGGATGCGAGGGCCTCATGGCGAAGGGACTCAACTCGACCTATGAGGCCGGGGCGCGCGGCTTCCAGTGGATCAAGTTCAAGAAGGAATACAGCGCGGCGATGAGCGATACGATCGACCTAGTCGTCGTCGGCGCGTTCGCCGGCCGCGGGAAACGCGCGGGGTCTTACGGAGCCCTCCTCATGGCCGCGTACGACGATCAGGCAGATGTCTTCCGAACGACGTGCAAGCTCGGCACGGGCTTCGCCGACGAGGCCTTGCTCGCGCTGCCCGAGAAACTTAAGGGGGCGAGGCGAGATCGCAAGCCTCCGCGGGTCGATTCGAAACTCGAGCCCGATGAGTGGTTCGAGCCCGAGATGGTCCTGGAGGTGCGGGGCGCGGAGATCACAGTGAGCCCCGTTCACACGTGCGCGTGGGACGCAGTCCGCCCTGGTGCGGGCCTCGCGGTCCGGTTCCCTCGATTCACGGGTCGGTGGCGGGACGACAAGGGACCGGAGGACGCGACGACAGCGAAGGAACTTCTCCAGATGTATCGACGGCAGCTCAAGCAAACGAAGAGGTCCGCGTCTCCCGTCTAGGCGACAGCAAACCGCCCCGACTTCGCATATTGAATAAGGACGTCGTTAAGATCGCTGGGCCGACGGAGCTGGATCACGGTGTTGGGAAACGCGACCTGCCGAAGCGCAGAGCCTCGCGGTAGGTAGGCGCAGGCCATTCCGACCGCGGCAGCACCGGTAAGGTCAAGAGGAGAGTCCGACACGAAGAGGCTGCGATCGGCGTTCGCTCCGAGGCTGTTCAAGGCCACGAGAAACACACGCGGGCTCGGTTTGTATGCGTGCACCCTTTCCGACGTTGTGACCGAATCGAAACAGGCTCTGAGGCGGGTCTTCTCCAGTAGTCGACTGACGTCGTCCTCGTCCCCGTCGGTAATTGCTCCCACGCCGGCTGAGAGGCCACGGATTTCATCGAGCCATTCCTTCGTGACTCCCTCACACAGCCTCGCTTGCTCTTGCCATTCATCCCAAGTGCGCCGTAACAGCCGACTCGCCGCCGACCCGGCAATTGAGACGCCTCTCGCCACGAGGAGATCCGCTAAGACCCGAGACCCCATGTCACGCATCGTCTCGAACGGCTGCGATTCTGTGCGTGGGATCGAATCGGCAACCTTGATAAACCATTCCGTCGCCAAGCGCAGGGCTCCTTCTGGTGCAATCAGGTGCTCTCGCGTGACCGAACGGGCGAGCACCTGGATTGTGTCCATGAGATCTACGATTGTCTCGCCGAGATCGAAGAACGCGAACGGTTTTCGCGATCCTACGAAATCTCTCTGGTCCGTTTGCTCCATGGCCTTCAGCCTATATGGCCCGCGATCCTCGCTGCCGAAGGTAATCCTCGAGGGTAACCTCGGACCCCATGGCGGCAATCAGCTTGTCGAAGTCGGCGTTCGTCGCCCGGTTCAGCCACTCTCGAAAGTCGTGGGCCTTCCGAAACTCGTCTCCAAACTTCTCCTTGAGTAGTTCTCGATAGTCATGGCCTTCCACGTTCGCTCGAGCGGCCAAGGCCGCCGTCAGGACCGCATAACGAAATCCGAATCCGGCAATCGCGTCCTGGAATCCACCTGCTTCCCCGACGTACAGAGAACCACCTCGCACAGCCGTGTCGATTGGATCTCGCGTGAAGAACGCTCGCCCGTTGATCTTTGACACCTGGCGGCTCGTCCCCAGAACCGCTCGAATCCAAGGAATCTCGAATGCCGCCTCTGTCATCCCCAAAAGTCTATCGAAACGAAGCTCGCTCCAGGAAACACTGTATACGGAATGGGTCTTGATCCCCGGGGTTATGACAAGATATCCGCCGGGTGCGACGTCGTTGTCCAAGAGAGCGTGGACCACATCTGGCTCGATGTGACTCCCTTCCTCGGTGAACGTGTAGCCGGCGCCGAGGATGTTAAAACGATCCCTCGGGGGGCCCGTTGCTACGATGTCCGCTTCAGCAGGGTCGAGCCTTCGACCAAACTTGAACTCGACACCGCCCTCCTTCGCCCGTCGGTACAGTATCTGGTCGACCGTGTGCCCCTCGCGGCCCCGCATGAACAGATAGTAGGCGGGGCCGTGCAGAACGTTGCGAAAGTTCGCCGAGAACCGAATAGTCCGGCGCACGACACCGAAAGGCTCGATATCAAAACCTACCGCGCGAAGTTCCTGAAGCGCATCAACTCTCCCATAATTCCGAATCCCCTCCGTATGAGGCCCTGAACTCGGAAGGAGCTTTGACTTCTTTTCGTAAACCTCAACGGCTCGACCGCTGCGGGCCAGTAGCGTCGCGGCCGTGAGGCCGGCGAGGCCGGCGCCGGCGATCCGAACAGTCCCGGGCACGCCTCCCGAATCGCGTTCCGGGAAGATAGTTTCATGCCGGCGGCCCGACGAACCGCCACCCCCCCGAACGACCGTCCCGAAGCCCGATGCTTATGTAGCCAGAATATTATTCCGTTCGCAAAATACGCGTCGTCCGGTGACTCCCACGGTTGACATTACTGACATCCTTCGCACCGCGCCATTGGTGTCCGCCTCGGCGTGGTTCCTGCTTGCGATCCTCCAAGTTTACCGCGACCGCTGGCACACATGGACGGAGACGTTTTTCTTGGCCGCGTGCTTCTTCGCGGGACTCTATGCCATTAGCGATTGGTTGTTCTTTAACGCTGACCCGGCGAGGCCGGACCTCGCAGCCTATGCCGCCCAAGCCAGCCTCGGGAGCCTAACCATTGCCGCGCTCTTCCTCTTGCTGTTTACGGCGGTGTATCTGGATCGGATGAGGCGCTCACTATGGGGCCTGGCCGGGGTCGCAGGCGTCGTTCTGATTCTCGGCGCACTCAGTATCGACCACGTGGAACCACCGAATGCGTCCGTGCCTCTCTACCATGCCGTGTTCCGATCCCTGTTGTTTGGCATTTTCCTCGTCTATCTGGTCATTTATGCAGGCTTGAGCAACTGGAACCTGTACCGTTTGTACCGAATCGTGCGCGAGCGCAGCCCAACGCTCGGGCGCCGTGCAGCCGGCCTCCTGGTCACCTTCTCCCTTAGCCTCGTTTTCGGCGTGGTCTCGAACGGGTTGATTGGCATCGCGCAGACGTCCGGGCTACCGCCTCCGCTCGCTGAACTCGCGCACGCCCCGCCGCCGTTCTCTACGCTTCTCGGATTGGTTGCGGGGAGCGCCTACTATACGTTGTACCCCACGGGCAGGCAACGGATCTCGGAAGCGATCCGTCTGTTCCAGGCCCGCCGCTATTCCATCAAGGCGGTCTTCATCACGTTTCAGGACGGGACCTTGATCGGCTCGAAGGTTCGACCCGGTGAGACGGTCGTCGACGAAGACCTGTTCGGTGCGACGCTGGATGTCATCCAGAACTACACGCGCACATCCGCCTCGATCCTGCGCGGCAAGAGCCTGAGCGCCATCTCCCACGGGAGCTACACCCTCGTCATGGAGCGGGGACGGTCCGCATACCTGACCGTCCTCCTCGAGGGCGAGGAGTCGGACCAGCTCCGACGCCAGATGCGGGACTTGTTGCTCAATTTCGAGGCGGAGAACCGTCAGGTTCTCTCGAAGTGGCAAGGCGTCCCGAGCGACGCGAAAGGGACGGAAGAAATGCTCACCGAGTTCTTCGTCGAGGCTCCGATCGTCTAGGTATACACCTGGATCAAGCCGATCGGCGAGCCGAGGACGAACAGCTTCCGCGGCTTCGGCGTGAGCCGAACAATCTTCTGCCGCAGCTTGAGCTCCCGCTCGCGGTAGCGGGCTTTGATCTCGTCGATCGACGCGTACTTCTTCGAGAGCGCCTCCCCCTGGTGGAGGAGCTTCGCGAGGTACGTGACCGCGA
>WNGP01005094.1_pt1 | contig 21434 bp, 20 predicted proteins | sample 5407671 | NCBI WGS metagenome assembly WNGP01 (sample SAMN13153381, study PRJNA577476) | soil metagenome | isolation source: 40 cm soil or saprolite under Garry oak tree replicate 2 | place: USA:California | collected 2016-06-15
TTACAGAGTTGCGACATTCTTATACCATAAACGTAATACCTAATAGAGGATAAGGACATCGGCGAAAAGCAAAAACATAACCCGCCTCACCATCGATGTCAGGCTCTTTTGAGGTTTTGGAGTGGAAAATATCTATACTGAAATTAATACAGCCTCTCGCACAATGCGTTCGCAAATGAGCTATCAGAAGGCGCTGAGTCAATATAGAAGTGTACATGGACTCTCTCGCATCTCCTGGGTTACGTGGGGTGTGGTTACCGGTACCATCATCATCTGGTGTGTTACAGCATATCAGTTTGCCCTTGCAACAGGTGCGCACCATGCATATGATATCATCGCTGCCGTGATGAATAATGCCATCAATATCCAGGACAAGGATAATAACGCCCTTTCCTCTGTCCTGATCGCTTTCGGTGCCAAGGATAACGACCTGATCTTACAGGGACAATATTGGCGTTTTGTCACTCCGATATTTCTTCATGCAAACCTGCTGCATCTGGGCTTGAACATGCTCAACCTTGCGGTACTGGGTGTCTTTCTCGAGCGGCTGGTAGGGCACATACGTTTCCTGCTCATTTATGTGACAACAGGAATCGTTAGCATCATCGCCAGCTTCTACTTTATGCCGCAAGAAATTAGTGTTGGAGCTTCTGGCGCCATTTTTGGCCTGGTAGGAACTTATAGCGTTTTCGTGCTGATGCACCGCAGAGCGTTTCGCAAAGGCGGTATTCCTGCGCTCCTCTGGCTCATCATTGTGATTGCGGGGAATCTCAGTATTGGATTTTTCGTACCCAATGTAGATAATTATGCGCATTTAGGTGGTTTACTCAGCGGCTGCCTGCTCGGCTGGTGGTTTACCCCGCTCTATACCTTGACACAAGATAATACGTTAATAGACAAACATAGCCTTTCCCGCCGCTGGCCCTTGGCTCTATTGACGATAGCAGGTACACTTATACTTGCAATCATCGCTCGTTTATTCATTGGAGGGTAATTTTTTGGAAGCACAAACAGATATTCAGACCTATCTCGAGCGTGGGAAACAGGCTCTGGCACAAGGACAGGGACGCGAAGCAGCTATTGCCTATGCACACGCAGCACAGCTTGAACCAGACAACCCGATGGTACACCTGGGACTGGCAGAGGCGAACCTCGCCCTCGGTTCCTATGGCGTCGTCTATATGGCCTGCCGCAAAGTACAGGAGCTACAACCAGCAGGAGGGTTTGAAAGCACCGTGGCGCAAGCGTTGCTTGACTTGCTCGACCGCCGTTATGATCGCGCTTTACAGAATGTTGATGCGGCTATTAGCCTTGATCCTGGCTCTGGGTACGTTCATGCTTTACGCGCCTACCTGCTGCGTGCCACTGGACAGGATTATGATGCTGGACTGGCACGCTCGCGCGCTGCTCGCCTATCCTATGGGCAGCACTTCGATAACTGTTTTCCACCTTTAGAACCGGTTTCTACGCCAGGTTATGAACCAGCTCCTGCACCTGCCAGTAGTTCAGATAGCTCACCCGAGGGAAATGGGATGGCACAACGAGAGACAATACCAACCTGGTCGCGCCCTAACGGCATGCAGCGACAGGTCATTCGCACTCGTTTCGCCCTCAGCCAGAATCCACGCTTTGTTACCAACATCATCATTGCCATCAATGTGATCGTGTTCGTCGTTCTCGCTCTATTGAACAGAACGATCAGTTTCGATCAGTCCGAACAAGGCCTTCTTGCCATTATTAATGCAGGAGCACAGGTCAATCTTCTCGTACAACAGGGGCAGGTCTGGCGTATCTTCACCGCTATGTTCCTGCACTTTAACATTTTACATATAGCCCTGAACATGCTTTCGCTGTTCTTCATCGGCACAGCCGTCGAGGTCTTCTTTGGAAAATGGCGTTACCTGGTCATATACCTGGGAGCCGGTATACTTGGTGGTATCTTCACGTACTTTTTAGACCCATCAAGCATTGTCCCATCCGCTGGTGCCTCCGGAGCCATCTTTGGCGTCTTCGGCGCCCTTGGCGTTTTCTACTTTGTGAACCGCCGCAACATGGGATCGTTTGGACGAGGAGCCATCACAAACTGGCTCTTCTGGTTGGGACTCAATCTCTTTTTTGGTTTCAGTAGCGCGAACATTGGCATCTGGGATCACATTGCTGGTCTCGTTGCTGGTATGCTTATCGCACTATTGCTCATTCCAAGGACGAAACGCAGGCAGTTATAAACCGATATGGAAACGAGCGCTTCGTATTGAAGCGCTCGTTTTTTTACCGCTTCCTCTTCTTCCTTGCCTTCCTCACCCTCTTTCGAGGGTGTTGGATTGCTTGATCTTGCTCAATTCCATTCCCTACAATTATCGGAAGACCAGCAGCTTAAGAAAGCGGCTCAGGCGTGTTCTCAATTAATTACCCCGAACTGCAATGATACGCGCATACACACCTGTTTGCACAATGGTCGCCACAGCACCCGTTTGTATATCCATAGCATAGAGCGAGCCATCTCCATAAAATGTCAGGATATGATTGTTGAACCAGGGTCCCAATTCAAGCAGATTGGCGTTCGAGGTTGCCATTAACTGCGGATTACTGACACGCAAATGCTTGCCGGAACCACTTATTTTAGCTATAAACAGCGCGTTGCTGCGGTCGTAGGGAGGCTGGGTTTGTGTAGAGAATTCGACATAGATGAGTGTATGACCGTCCATCGTAAACACCGGCGTCTCGACCCAGTGGTAGGCCGCGCTATTATGCAGTTCATGCTGTTCTTCCAGCAGCACATGCGAGATATCCATCTTCAGAGGTTGCCCATTGAGCGTCGTAACTTTCAGACTGTTGGCATATTTGAGTACAGCCATATCATCAGGAACACTGCCATCCGTCGGTTTAGGCACCTGGCCTTCGTAGGACGAATAGAGCAATACGTTGCCATAGGGGGCAAGGGCCAATGGGCCCTGAGCTGAGTTCTCATCTAAAAGGGAATGCGAAGTGGTATTGAGCGGATTACTTATGTCGAGGGCCCACAAACCAAACTGTATCGCTTCATGGCTTTGCTGACCATCTGTCAGCAGCAAGGTTTTGTCGTTCATGAATGTAAAAATACGAAAGCAAGGACAGTTTGACGACGATTGCTCAAAAACCTTGCCAGGAGTGGCCAACGGCCCTGCATATAGATCGATAACCCCATCGCCGCTGGCCGGTTCGGTACTCCAGGCAATCGTTGTGCCATCACTGCTCAGTACTAATGAGGTAACCACCTGATTTGCAGCAAGGGCCGCTATCTTTTCTGGTGTGCCACCAAAAATATCCATCAAATAAATACCGTCGCCGCTGTAAAGTAGTTGTCCAGATGGTGTCAGTATCGGTCGCACAGCCCGATTATAGATATAGCCTGGAGTGTATAGTGCCTGCGGCGTTCCACTCCCTGTACTTGAGATCATGTAGATGTTATTTTGCTGCTCGTAAATAATTTCGTGCTCCGATGGCAGTTGTAAAGAGGGTGCTGCCGTATTATTGGGTGTAAAAATAGGAGGAGTGGCCGTAGGTGTCACGTTCTGGCCTATGGTTGGCGTTGGGGTAAGGGGACCGGCGTGCGTGGATTGTGCTTTTGCCGTAGGACTTACGGCCGTAAATGATTCAGGGTGCGTGTAGACCTGCACCAGGTTTGGCAATAACAGGCTTGTAGAAGAGATAATCAATAAACTGATCAACACAAGCAAGATGATAATACCCGTGGAGGAGAAGCGTCTCGGTTGAACTGGCCTTGGTTCTGAAATACGTGACTTCTCTTCATCTTTGGGCTCTGGTGGGTTACTTACTTGCTGCGCCAATGTCTTATGTTTCCTTACATGGTTTTTCTTCCTGGATATCAGTATACACGAAACAAACTTTTGTATCAAAGGTCTGTTTTCTTGTTCGCTTCTCAAGCGATTTTATGATGCCGTTCGATCGGCATTGCTTACTGTATGAGGTGTCGCCTCGCCAGCATGATGCAGGATAAAAGCGGTGGACTTGGCGAAAACTTCCTCGCGGTCATAATCCTTCATGATGACATGAAAGGAGCGATGGAATGTAACAAGATGTTTCTCTTTGGAACCTATGCGCCGGTAAATTTCCCGGCCATCCCGTGCGGGCACAACATGATCGTGAATCGACGTCATAATCAGCGCTGGTGCAATTACCTGGGGGAGTTCGGTTCGGAGGGTCGGCAAAAACTGTAACATGCTTTCGACCGGCCGCATCGGCGTCCAGCGATACACATCGCGAGTATAACGACGGCGCGCATCCGGGTCACGCACATCCTCGCGCACTGTCGGGACCAGGGGCGTGAGGTATTTCGCGATGCGCACAGCAGGTAAGGTCAGGGGATGCATATGAAGTGGGGCACACATCGTGATAATACCGGCTACCTCTTCGTAAGCCGCGGTATGCAAGGCAAGAGCGCCTCCCAGTGAATGCCCTGCTATAAATACTACATCGCAACGCTGCTTGAGAGCTTGTAATTCATCTCGTACAGCATTAGCCCAGTCATGCCAGCCTAGTGGCAACATATCTCGCACACGCACTCCATGCCCGGGCAAAAGCATGTTGTCGGTCACCATACCATGATCCTGCAGCGCTAGCTCCAGTTCCTCCAGATCCCTTCTACTACCATTCAACCCGTGTATCAGTAAGACGCCGATCACAGGTTTTTTAGATGAAGGCTCTGTGCCCTGTGGCACATGGGGTGTATCCATCGAAGTAGCTCCTTGTGATGCTTAAAATAATGAACTTTCACAAAATAACCCGATCCTACCGTAGGTGCCGATTTATTCGCGCACACCGCCGATTGATCGGCCCTTCGGGGATGGTCCGCTATCCGGGGTATTTTGTGAAACCTCATAATTTCATGCACGTTGTTTTATGTTATTTCAAAGTGTTGCTTTCTATAGAATAGCTTTTTATAAATACGTTCCGACCAGCTTTTCAGTTGTACATTGCGGAATATTACCAGGCCCTTTGAAGTTCATCACTGTATAAGTATGTGAATACCTGATGATTACCCATAGGTCCGCAAGGCCACGTAAGGCAGGGTGGCTGGACGAAGGCGCACCAAAGATCCTTCGCTGCGCTCAGAGCCTGCCCTGAGTGCAGCGAAGGGATGACAGCCTGGGGTTGTGTCATCCTGAGCGCAGCGAAGGATCTTTGGCAGACTTACGGGGAATCACCAGGTGAATACAGATTGCCCTTTCTCGTGAGAAGTGATATAGTCGCATCCTGACCTATGTCAAATCCAGCAGAAGCCCATGGCGCAACCCAAATTTATAAAAGAACATACTTAAGAACATATACCCAAGGAGCGATGACAATGAAGTTCTCAACAAAGGCCATTCATGCTGGCCAGCAGCCTGACCCAACGACGGGCGCAATCATGCCGCCCATTTTTCAAACAGCGACGTATGCCCAGAATGGACTCGGCGACCATAAGGGGTATGAATACTCACGCTCACATAATCCCACTCGTACCGCGCTGCAGGAGTGTATTGCCGCCCTCGAAGATGGAAAATTTGGGCTTGCCTTCGCCTCCGGTATGGCCGCTGAAACTGCCATCCTCAGCCTTCTTAGCGCCGGTGACCATCTGGTCGCCTGCGATGACCTCTATGGAGGAAGTTACCGCATCTTTGAGCGAGTCATGCGCCGATATAATGTGGAAACCAGCTATGTCCCGGCAGGCAACATTGCCGCGTATGAACAGGCAATTCGCCCAAACACGAAACTCATCTGGTTAGAGACTCCAACCAACCCATTATTACGTTTGATAGACATCCAGGCAGTCGCGGAGATCGCTCACCGTCACAACATACTGGTCGTCGTTGATAACACTTTTGCCAGTCCTTACTTCCAGCAGCCACTGAAATTGGGAGCCGACATCGTTGTCCACAGCACTACCAAGTATATCAACGGCCATAGCGATGTGATCGGCGGCGCTCTCGTCCTCAATAATGAGGAAGCCTACGAGTCAATGAAGTTTTACGAAAATGCCGCCGGTAATGTCCCTTCACCTTTTGATGCATGGTTGGTACTGCGAGGCATCAAGACGCTGGCAGTGCGTATGCGACAGCACGATGAGAACGCTCGCGCGGTGGCAAAGTTCCTGGCAGAGCATCCACGAGTGGAAAAGGTCTATTATCCCGGGTTGCCTTCACACCCCGATTATGAGCTGGCGAAACGCCAGATGAGTGGTTTTGGCGGCATGGTTTCATTCCAATTTAAGGGCGTCTATGCCGACGTGGACAAGTTGGTACGGCGCTTCAAAGTATTCTCCCTTGCCGAAAGCCTCGGAGGTGTCGAATCGCTTGTTTGCCACCCGGTCTCTATGACACACGGCTCCATCCCGAAGGAGATCCGTGAGGCTCGAGGCCTGACCGACACACTGCTGCGACTCTCGGTTGGCATAGAGGACGCAGAGGACCTCCTGGCAGATTTACAGCAGGCTTTGGCAGAATAAAAGATAACATAAGACGGAACGAGACGAGGTACCCGCGCAAACTCTAGAAGAATGCAGGTACCTCATCAAAATGTGTTACTTTCGCAGGTGTCGTGCGATGTAAATAGTATGAATGGGTCTACCCATTCATACTATCTATGTTATTATCTGAATTATTAATAAGCACTATAAGACCCTGAGGAAGGACCGCCGGCAATGACATCTATCACTGTTGCCCAAAGGCATGCTAAGAGGGGCATACTTCCGGTAAGCATTTTCTTGGTCATCATGCTCTTACTGAGCGCTTGTGGAGCAGACCCGCAAACACAACAGCAAGCCAATAGCAGCAAGGCCGATTTAGATCGATTGATCTCTCAAGCGCAGTCTATTGGCATACCCGGCACTATGCTGAAACCTATCATCCAGCAAGAAGCCGCGCTAACGCATAGCAGCGCTCCTCTAACCATCTTTAGTGGGCAACCGGCCACCAACTACTACAATAATCTGGCGCTGCGCTACCAGTTACTCGCGGTCCAGGTACGTGGTATGCAAACACAGGTAACCCAACAATTTGACTACCGGGCCGCGCTAGATATTCAAGACCTTGAGAATGCCCTTGCTCAGAGACAGGCACAAAACTTTATTGAAGCAAAGACCTTCTCAAAGCAACTGACACAATATCAGAATCAGCTGGCGAAGGCGCAGTACCCCAAAGATTATACGCAGATCAGCTATAACGCGAAACAGTCAACACTCGCATTACAATTGCTAGGGCCCGCCTATGACAACCTGATGGCGCTGCAAAAGAATATCGAGCAACTGCAAGCGTCACACGTGGATACAACTGCTCTCAGCCAGCAGTATCAACAAGATCTTCAGCTCTTCCGCAATGCCAATAAGCCAGAGGACTTTTCCCAGCTAATCGGTCAATCGACGACGCAGTTACAGGCAACCGCTGATTTCTCTATCCAGGCCATTCCCTATGTTGGCGCAGCCAAGCTCCGGGAGTTCAGTGCTGATATCATCAAGCTGAAACAATATGGGCAAAATACCACAAATTATGAGCACAGTCTTAATGCAGATCAGACAGCTCTTGCACAGGCCAGGTCAATTAATGATTTCCTCAAGGTTTCATCACAGATTGATCGTGATACCTCATCGTTACAAATTGCCCTGACCGCTGGACATGCGAGCTACCTCCTCAAACAGTACAATCAAGAGGTCTCCAGCTGGGGCAATGCCCACCAGTACCATGACCCCGTCGACGGTGGAACCTACAACCTGGACTACGAGTATGGTTCTAATGGCACAGGGCCGGACGGCAACGCGGCTTTACAGTATGCGCAATCCACCCAGCAGCCATCGGACTACCAATCTGCGATTGATACCATCAATGGAAATTTCCTGCACCTGCGTGCGCTGGAAGCCGATTACAAAGACAAAACGCCTTATAACCAGCCTCATGGAACCGATATTCAGTTAATGAAACACTATAATGTCTATGGCTCCAATGGTGGACAGGTTCTCGTTGTCTCGCTGATTGAACAGGCACTGCGTTTCTACAACAATGGGAAATTGATCAGAGCATTCCCTATTGTCTCTGGACAGTACCTGAAACCATCACCGCCAGGATTCTGGAGTATTATATTGCGTCAGAGTCCAACCAAATTCAAATCGAGCGAGCCACAGGGATCGGCATTCTGGTATCCGCCCACCCCTATTCAGCATGCTCTGGAATACCACTCTGGCGGCTACTTCTTCCATGATGCATGGTGGAGGTCTGATTTCGGTCCCGGAGACAACTTCCCTCATAATGACTCCAGTGGCACCACGATATATAACGGCAACGGCAGCCATGGATGTATCAACATGAATCCCAACGATATTGCCTGGCTTTACCCACAGATCCCCTGGGGAGCAGCAGTGATAATGTACTAATTTCATTTGACATCTCTATGGCCTTTCTGCTATAATCCATGGGCAATCACGCCCGACATCTCGTCGGCATTTTTTGTAGATTACGCCCATGTGAAGGGGCTGAAACAGACAGAGAGTTGTTTCGGGGAGGAATCGTACTCACATGCCCAATAATGCCGCTGCAGAAAAGCGCATGCGCCAGGAACAAAAACGCCGCTTGCACAATCGCAGCATCAAATCAATTGTTAAAACACAGGTAACGAAGGCTCGCCAGGCTATCGCCTCAGGCTCAAATGACGAAGATGCTCAAGAAGCTGTACGTGCAGCCGTGAGCGAACTGGACCGCGCTGCCAAAAAAGGGGTTATTCACCCAAACAACGCTGCTCGACGTAAGTCACGCTTGATGAAGCAGCTTAACGCAAAGTAGTTTCTCGCGCTCGATGCTCTGCTCCGCGTACTTTACAAGTATTTTACTAAGGCCGAGCATGAAGCGCACAGGAGGTGTAGAAGGATGGCTGACAAACAAGTCATTACAAAGTCGGCTGGGCGTGCGCTGCTAGCCGCGGTCGAAAATGCTCAGTTACGTAAAGATATACCGGAAATTAAGTCAGGCGACACCGTTCGCCTGCAAGTAAGAGTCGTCGAGGGGAACCGCGAACGCTTACAGCCTTTCGAGGGCGTGGTTATGCGCCTGCGCGGTGGTGGCGTCAACCAGAACTTTACTGTGCGCCGCATCACCCATGGCGTGGGTGTTGAACGTACATTTCTTATCCATTCTCCTCGTATAGAGAAGATCGAAGTGCTGCGGCATGCTCGCGTGCGCCGCAAACAGCTTTACTACCTGCGTGGTTTGACTGGCAAGGCTGCTCGCTTGAAAGAAATCCGCCCAATGACAAGCAAGCAAGCCGCGGCAAAAGAAGCTGCCAAAGCTGCCAGAATTTCCAGCACAACTAGCAACAGTGCAAACGAATAAGCTACCAGCACCAACATTAGATGAAGAAATGGCCCTGTTTGAGCAGGGCTATTCTTTTATCGCAGGTGTCGATGAGGCAGGGCGAGGCTGCCTCGCAGGGCCTGTCGTAGCGGCCGCGGTCATCCTGCCGCTTGGTGTCCATGAATTGGCGAGCCATCTTGCCGGTGTACGCGACTCCAAACAAATGACAGCGCAGACACGCGATCGTCTGTACGATGTGATCATGCTGCATGCCCTGGCAACCGGCGTCGGTATGGGTTCCGTCGAATTGATTGATGAGCGCAATATTCTACAGGCCACAAAACATGCTATGTATGCTGCCATCGCACAGCTCTCCGTCCCGGTACAGGCACTGCTTATCGATGCGCTTATCTTACCTCGTTTATCCCTTCCACAGCGTCCTATCATTAAAGGCGATGAACGCTGCCTCTCCATCGCGGCAGCGTCGATTGTAGCCAAGGTCACACGCGATCGACTCATGCTACAGCTCCATGAGCAATATCCTCTCTACGGCTTTAACCAGAATAAGGGCTATGGTACCCCGGCCCACCTGGCCGCACTTCATGAACACGGTGTCACTCCACTGCACCGGAAAAGCTTCGCTCCCGTACGGGAACTCATCTTTGGCCTGTTCACAGCATCTTGACAATCCCTAAAATACGAAGCAATAAAGTTTCCTATTTATTCACATATATTTATTAACCCGAATAACGGCTATCACGATTCCAGGTAGATCCTCTTATTCTTCTGAATAGTACTAATAGATTAGCCCAAAAGTTCTGCTTTTCATCTTGTACCAGTTCATATCATGTTGATGTGCTACTATAAGCATCGTTCCCCATTTTTGCATCACGGATACGTGTGTATCCTCGGTTGCCTCTTGGTGAACCACAGTTTGCGGGTGACGGAAGTAGAAAGAGAGTTTTTTTGCAATCACAGCAACAAGCCTGGAATTTCTTCCAGCAACTAGGAACAGCGAAACGATTGGTAAAGGGATGCGTGGCGGTGATACTGGTGGTTCTATTTCTAGGGATGATTTTCGGATTGCATGCACCGGGGGCTCATGCGCAAGCCAGTAGCGCCTCCACTGCACAAAGTACGTCTCACACCTCGATTAGCCTCTACACGGGTAATCAGTTCCCCTGGCCGGCTTGCACCTGGTGGGCCAATGAACGCTACCACCAGTTGCACGGTATCTATGTGCCATGGAGAACCCAATCCAACGCCTGGCAATGGACAGCTCGCGCCTATAACTTCCACTGGCGCGTTTCCAGAACGCCAGCCGTGGGCTGGATTATGGATCTGCAGCCGTGGGTACAAGGAGCTTATGGTCTGGGGCACGTAGGCGTGGTGGAAAGAGTCCTTGGCGGAGGATATTTTATCGCTAGTAGCACGAGTTGGGGAAGATACCCGACGCGAGTCACCTACTGGAGATTTCATGCCGGTAACGGTGTGACGTTTATTCACCGATAGCAACCGGGGTTCGACTCGCGAACTGGGGGAACGAGCGAGCGACATAGGCTGGTGAAAGACATCGATCAACCAGAACGTTCGTACGTTAGATGAAGCGCCCGCAAGAAAAGGACCAGTCATCTGTAGCTCCCTTCCACTTTTAAAGTGTCAGAACTAATAACTGAAAATGATGAAAAATATTGATAACTAACGATAAATATGCTATACTTTCTTCATGAAGTTGAGTCAATATGCCAAGAAGGTGGGTGTGACCTACCGAACGGCTTTTCGCTGGTGGCAAAACGGTGATATCAAGGGATATCAATTACCTTCTGGGACCATCGTGGTGACCGAAGGTGAGGAAAGACATGAAAGCCGGACAGGGCAGGTGGTCATCTATGCACGAGCTTCTTCTCACGAGCATCGCGCCAATCTGGAACGGCAAGCTGAGCGCTTAGAAGACTACTGTGCTACGAAAGGCTATCAGGTGAGCCGGGTGGTCAAGGAAATTGGCTCAGGTGTGAATGACAACCGAGCGAAGTTTCTGGCGTTGCTCGAAGAGCAGCGGATTCACACGATTGTCGTTGAGCACAAAGATCGTGCCACCCGCTTTGGCTTTCGCTACCTGGACACCTTGCTGAAAGGGCAAGGACGAGCACTTGAGGTGGTCAACTTGGAGGAAACCAATCGAGAGGACTTGTTAACGGATCTCGTCAGCATTATTTACAGCTTTGCGGCCCGATTGTATGGACAGCGTCGAGCAAAGCGCAAGACGGAGGCCATCGTGAAACAGTTGCAGGAGGCGGACGAATAATGCGGTTGGTGGAACAAACCATCATTGATCGAAGAGATCTCCGTTTTCAGGAGATTGATCAAGCAGCTTTTGCCGCCAAGAATCTCTACAACGCCGCCAATTACCTCATTCGGCAATCCTTCATTTTTCAGGGGATCTATCTCGATAACGTCAAAGTCTTCCATCAAATGAAAACGCACGAAGCATACCGAGCTTTACCTGCAAAAGTCAGTAATTCCATTCTGATCCAACTCCACAAAGCCTGGGTTGGCTTCTTTAAAAGCATGGAGGAATGGAAAGCGCATCCTGAGAAGTTTCTGGGAAGGCCCAAGCTTCCCAAATACAAGCACAAAGAGCAAGGACGATTTCTGTTGACCTATGATACCCAGGCCATTGGAAAGCGCTTCTTCAAAAAAACGGGGATGCTCGTTCCTTCTGGCTTGACCGCGATGATTCCTACCAAGATCACCGATTGGAAGAAGATCGATCAACTGCGGATTGTGCCGCGCACAGGCTTCTATGTTGTGGAAGTGGTTTACCAAAAGGAAGCTGTGTCGAAGAATGTTGATCCCACACTAGTAGCCGCCATCGATGTGGGCGTGAATGTGTTAGCAGCAGTCACGTGCAACAAAGAAGGTTTTGTCCCTCGTTTGGTCAGCGGCAAGCCCATCAAAAGCCTGAACCAGCACTACAATAAGCAACGCGAACATCATCAAAAACGACTCAGCAAAGGCAAGCACAAACGCTACACCTCCCGTGCTCTCGATCAGATCACGACGAAGCGCAATCGCCGCGTCCAGCACTATTTGCACGAGGCAAGCCGTCGCATCATTGATCTGTGCGTCCAGGAGGGAATCGGGACCATTGTGGTGGGGAAAAACGTCTTCTGGAAGCAGGAAACGAACATGGGCCGACAAAACAATCAAGCCTTTGTCCAGATCCCGCATGCTCGTTTCATTGAAATGCTTCGCTACAAGGGGGAACTGGTCGGCATTGCCGTAGAAACCCACGAGGAAAGCTACACCAGCAAAGCCAGTTTTCTTGATCTTGACCCCATCCCGACCTATTCTCCCAAGAGCCAAGTAAGCCCTTCTTTCTCTGGGAAACGGATCGCTCGTAGTTGGTATCGTGCCAGTGATGGACGTGTAATCCATGCCGATGTCAATGGCAGTTACAACGTGTTGCGCAAAAGTAGCTCCGACCCTTCGCAATTGGGGCGAGGAGTAGCGGGAGTGGCAGTTCTCCCCAGGCGGCTTGCCGTCTAAACGGATGACCGATAGGCATATTTGTCATCACTTTAAGATACTGTGCTATACTCAAATACAACAACAAAAGCAAAGGATCGAGAACGAGCCTCCATGCCTGAATACATCTGGGGTCGCAACCCTGTTATGGAAACGCTCCATTCACCACGGCAGGTTAAACGCATTTTATTCGCCGAAGGTCAACGCGAAGCATCAACCCTCGCTGCTATACTGCAAGAGGCTAAGCGCCGTGACCAGCTCAGCCATGGAGCGGTACACCAGGGCTGCATCGCAGTTGTCGAAAAGCGAGCTTATGCCACGCTAGACGAAATACTCGCCCATGCTGAAGACAAACACGAGGCACCCTTTCTGCTCATACTTGACGCTATCCAGGATGTCAATAACCTTGGTTCGCTCCTGCGTACAGCCGAGGCCGCTGGCGTACATGGTGTCATTCTACCGGAGCGGCGCGCTGCCGAAGTGAACGCGACTGTGATCAAAACCTCGGCCGGTGCTACCGAACATTTGCTCATCGCGCAGGAGACAAACCTCACCCGCACCATCGAGTTTCTCAAAAAACAGCAAATCTGGGTGGTCGGACTGGCAGGTGAGGCCGGCACTGAGTACGATCAGGCAGATCTGACAGGCGCGCTTGCCCTGGTGGTTGGAAACGAAGGAAAAGGCATCAGCCGCCTGGTACGAGAACACTGCGATCTGCTGATTAAACTACCCATGCGTGGGCACATCAATTCGCTCAATGCAGCGGTCGCGGGCAGTATTGCTTTATATGAGGCATTAAGGCAAAGAGAGAACAAGAAGTATAGTTGACTTGACATCTCCGATAATTCATTGTACAATCTGTACATCTAAAAACTGATTAACTGGACTGCCCACATACATTTCCATAGTGGCTTGTTCGACTAGACGGCGGCTCTCTTACCTCGTAATGGAATCTCCGCAGTCCAAACAATGTATTGATCAGCAATGAGAGGAGAATGACCAAAATGCACAGACCATTTCGTTTTGGCGTCGTAACGGCCTATGCCCAATCGCATACTGCCTGGATCACGACTGCTCGCAGAGTCGAGGAACTTGGCTACGCGACCTTGTTAATGCCAGACCGCCTAAGCATAGGAAGCCTCGCACCACTTACAGCGTTAGCTGTGGCTGCCCAGGCAACCACATCGCTGCGCATTGGCAGTTATGTGTTCTGCAACGAGTATCGCCATCCCGTGCTCCTCGCCAGAGAAGCCGCCACACTCGATCTGCTCTCCGGGGGCCGCTTTGAACTTGGCCTGGGAGCAGGAGTCGGCCCATCTGAGTTTCAACGCATAGGTATTCCGTTTGCGAACGCGGGCACACGCGTCGGCCATCTTGAGGAAACCCTTCAGGTGATGAAACAACTCTTCACCGAAGAGACGGTAAATTTCAGTGGGAAGTACTACACGATTACAGAGCTGAAAGGAAATATCAGGCCAGTCCAGCAGCCGCACCTGCCTCTTCTCGTTGCAGGCGCAGGAGAACGGATGCTCAAGCTGGCAGCCAGGGAAGCGAATATCATCGCGATCGGGTCAAAAATAACCGCGCAAGGTGTAGACCCAACAGACCCCACTATGGAGCAAAAAATTGCCTGGATCAAAGAAGCTGCAGGTGAGCGCTTCGCAGACCTGGAACTGAGTCAGACGATCTACGACATGATGATCACCGACAGTGGCACTGATCTCTCCACTCAGGCAGGAGGGCCGCCCATTCCAAAGAGACCAATGAGTACTGAGCAGGCGGTTGCACATCTCCTTGAACAGCGCGATCGCTACGGTTTCTCCTACCTTCAGGTCTATGAAGGACAGATGGAGAACTTTGCCCCGGTGGTTGCGCGGCTCGCCGGAAAATGAAACAGAAGGGGCTGCCAGTTGTGATTACTCTCTTACAGGGATAGTCTTTTAAAGACCGGCTCAGGAATACTTCTCACGATGAGCATAATGGGGCGCCAGAACCATGGCAGGTAGACAACTTCCTTTCGATCCTTCATGGCCCGGTATATCCCCTCACCAACATCCTGCGCACTGGCAGCCAGCAGCCCCTTCTTCACCGAAGCAGTCATAGGCGTATCGATAAGGCCAGGCTTTACAGTCACAACTGCGACTCCCGACTTGCTCAGCCGGTTGCGCAGCCCCTGTAAGAAAACACTTAACGCGCCTTTGGCGGCTCCATACACATAGTTGCTCTGCCGGCCGCGGTCACCAGCCACCGAGGAGACGACTGTGATACAGCCGCGCTTCTGCTGCTCAAAATAACCCGCCAGGATCGTCAAAAGGGAGATCACGCTGGTGCAATTAGTGGTAAATTCTTTCAGTGTCTCGGAAACGCTAACCTGGCATTTTTGCTGGTCCCCTAACGTACCATGGGAAATCAGCACCATGTCAAGCCCGTCGAGTGTCGAAATAGCAGTTTCGATCATCTCCTGGTGGCGGTCAAGATCCGTTACATCCAGCAAAAATGTCTCGATACGCTTCGCGCCACGCACCTTCAGATCATTGCCGGTGTCTTCTAGTTTCTCGGGGGAGCGGGCAACCAGGAAAAACTCGGCGCCATCCTTCGCAAAGCGCTTGGCTGTTTCATGGGCGATGGCCGAGGTTGCCCCTACAATCAATATTCTCATATTTTTTATACCATCACTAACTTTTGAGCATGACTTACACGTCGCCAAAAACTGGAGGAGAAGTGTGGATCAACATACTGGGCAAACTCTTGCCATCTAGGGAAAAACGCCTGGAAGTTCTCCGCGCTCATGCGCGCGTCTTTTGCAGGATAGACCGCCCCTCCGCTCTGACGCACAACTTTATCGAGTTCGTCGAGCAATTGTAATGTCTTCTGACCACCATAGGCAAAATCCAGGGCAAGGGTTATACCTGGCCGGGGGAATGAGAGCATCCCAGGAGACCGTATCGTACCAAATGTTTTGAGAACCGTTAAAAATGACCCTTCGCCCGAGCGCCGTATGCGCCCGATAATCTCTCTCATTGCGCCAAAACCATCCTGGAAGGGCACTACAAACTGGTACTGTAAAAAGCCACGTTTGCCATACAGGCGATTCCACTCGTGAATGGAGTCCAGCGGATAAAAGAACGGCTCGTACGGTACAACCTTATGCACCCTTTTGCTGAGTTGCGAGTGGTAGAACAATTCGTTAAAAGACTTGACCGTCAACGAATTCAAAACAAAAGAGGGAAGATCAAAAGGAACTGTGAGCGGCAGCTTTCTCCCAGTCTTTTTCGATGCCAGTGATCTTGACTGGTCGTTATTGCCGCACATGAAAATGCCCCTGCACAAGTTCTGCCCACCAATCAAGATGTCAACCCAGGACATTGTATATTCATACTGCTGGTCCGTTTCGGCGGAAATCTGCAGAAATTCGTCGAGCGATGAAAACTGGATGCGCTCCATATCGATGAAAGGATTGACGATAGGCTTCAAGCGAAATTCAGCCCACAGGATGACGCCAGTGAGACCGAGGCCCCCTATGGTAGCCTGAAATAAATTTGTGTTCTCGTAGGGGGAACAGATAAGACACTCTCCGTTCGAACGCAGGAGTTCAAAACGGGTGACATGACAGCCAAAGGTGCCCGCCTTATGATGATTCTTGCCATGCACATCGTTGGCGATCGCTCCACCAACGGAGACAAACCTCGTGCCCGGCGAGACTGGAATAAACCAGCCGCGCGGCACAATCAGCTCAAGGATTTCCGCAAGCGATACGCCCGCCTCACAGCATAAAAGGCCCTCATCTTCGTCAAAAGAGATGAAACGTCGCAGGTGACTCACATCCAGGGACACCCCGCCCTCGTTCAGGCAGCTATCTCCGTAGCTTCGTCCATACGCGTAAGGCAGCACTGGCTGCTCAAAATCAGCAATATTGGGCAATTCACTGCGCCAGAAAACCGATTGTACCTCAGCGGGAGTAACCTTTGGATAGCGCCCCCATGAGCGAGGTTGATTCGTTTTACTGAGAAAAGACATACAATTTTTTTTTATACCTCTACCAAGTATTTTATCATGCTAGATGATATAACGAAGGAAGAGAAGGTGTAGCTACGAAAGGTAGCCGAAAGGTATTAGAGGAGGCGGTTGTTTTGAAAGGATTATATATAATATGCACGCTGTGATATTCGCTGGAGGAGCTGTACAACCAGGAGAAGCTGTTGCCGCTGCAATTGCTTCCGCCGATCTCGTCATCGCAGCCGATAGTGGAGCAGCAACTGCGCTCCACTACGGCTGCACTCCTGCCATCATTGTTGGAGACTTCGACTCGCTGGATGCTCCTCGATTACAAGAGCTGAAAACGCGGGGAAGCCGTATAGTACAGGTTGCAGTTAAAAAAAATGAGACCGATACCGAGCTTGCCGTCCAGGCAGCGATAGAGGAAGGAGCCAGCGCGATTACATTGCTCGGTGGACTTGGCGGTGAACGCTTCGATCACACGATGGCGAATATACTGCTGCTGGCAGGTTTTGAGGTTGTGCCCCTACGCATTGTTGATGGACCGGCGATCTGCTGGCTATTGCGTGGGCAAGGACAGGCAGCGATCAACGGACAGGCCGGAGATTTACTCTCCTTGCTTCCACTCACCGGAAATGCTACGGGCGTACACACCATCGGGCTATACTATCCATTGCGTGGGGAGACGCTGCATTTTGGCAGGCCACGAGGTGTGAGCAACGTCCTGGAACAGGAACAGGCCGGGGTCTCCCTTGAAAGTGGGTTATTACTTATCATACATACGAATTCGCGAGAGCTTAAGACATAATGCTCTATTGTCCATTACAGCGATACCAAATCTCGCCAAAAGCCGCTCCAACTATCGCAGCTATTACTCCTGCCAAAAGTGCGAGAGGAGCCGAAAATAATACACTGAGCCAGTCGGGCGCAAGCACTGCTGTCCCCCAGGGGAGTTTATCGAGCGGTATAAACACCATGAGAAGATGCATTACTGCAGGTGGGATCAGCAAAGCTGTCAGCCCTATGAGGATACCAGGGAACCACACCCACACCCTTTGCAGGGGTTCCTCAATTGACTTGCCGCGCCGGCGTTGCCAGTAGGCGAAGCCTTCAACCATCACTGCTGAAATCAGGTAAAGCAGTGGTAGAAGGGCAAGGACCAGGTTGTAGGCAGGTAAACGATCTGTGTAGCGAAACCTGAACCCAAACATTGATACAAAGGTATGCAATGCCCATGGTACGAAAGCCTGCGTTCCCAGCGCCAGAATCCAGACAAGCAATGCCGCCAGGATTGCAGTGCCTGGTTTGCGTATGAAATTGGTCAGGCCGATTAAACAGAATCCAGCGGATAAAGCCAGCGGAAGTGGGTACGTCAGAAGAAGCCATTGCGAGGTACCTGGCGCTATAGAGTTGAACGCCGTCAATGTCGGCAGTATCAGTTCCATTAACCCGGCGAAGATTGCCAGCGCTCCCCATTCAAGCCCATTCAGCCCCAGGAAGCGACGTGGAGAAGGCTCTTTCCGCCGCTCAACCCCAACTTCTGAAGCAAAGATATAGATGATGCCCAGTCCTTCAATCAACCCGCCAACAGTTCCCATCAGGTGAAAGGGAGACCACAACGTCACGTCGATCCCGTACAAGGAATGCCACCAGTTATCAAAGGGTGCGGCCACGAGGTCAATTAAGGCCCCAAAACCCAGGATAATAAAACCGATTGGCGCGTGGAATATCCAGAAGATAGACACCGTCGAAGCGTCGTCAACTCCTGGCGCCTTCCTATAGTAGCGCAGGGTATCGAGCAGTACTACACTTAGAGCCACGAGTCCTGCCGCTCCTATCCCCGTATACATCATGATATGTGGTGGTATCCAGAAGGTATCTCGTCCAATGGTATCATGCCAGTTCCTATCCCACGCCAATCCAAGTTCTGCCTGCAAAACTAGAAAGAGTAGAAACCAGGCACTCACGCGGCGCAATCTTCGCTCGGCGAGATCAACTGGTTGAGATTCCTGGCCTTGAGAAAAGCCTTCTACGTTCACTCGTAGCGCCATGTATATTGACCTTCACCTCTCCAGAACAACCATTGGTTTTCCAGCCTGACCGTTCCGCATGAGTGATTTCGTGGAAATCACTGATTCCTTCCTACTACTGGATAGTATGACACATCCATTGCAAGAATTCAAAAGTTGAGTCTACATTTTTTCCCGCAACTGCACACATATTCCATCAAGCTAGAAACTGATTTGTGTATAGGCGGTTAAAATCCATGGAATGGATGGGGTGACCCGCTGCATCATCTATACCGTTAGAGTTGATGATAAATTGTGGATAACCGTGCCAGGCGGCAGCATCCTGCCAGCCCCATTTCCGACCCGGGTCTGCATAGCGCGGGCTGAGAAACTCCTGACTGGTAACCACCAGGCCTGGATCTGGGAATGTACCCTGCGGATTAGCGCTTAGCAACATCTGCGCTGAATCTTGTGCATGCGTTCGAGTGTATTCATATCCCTTCGCAGTCGCGGCCATAAACCTGCGCAATAGATCCGGCTTCTGTTTGATCTCGTTGGGGCTGGTGATAATATTGGGTGTATAGTAATCAGCGACGCCGTAGTTTGTGATAGGAAAGATATGTAATTTAACGCCTGCACGCTGCGCCTGGATAACTTCCCAACCCTCAAACACCCACACGAAATCGATGCGGCGCGACTCCAGCGCTTGCATCGCGTCGACACTCAACGTCACATTCTTAAATTGACCTGTTCCACCATCCTGCTTGATGATCTCACCCACTACCGCTGATTCATATGGTGCGCCAAAGCCCCCGTACACTTTGCCACTCAGGTCTCTTGGTCGCGTTATACCCGAGTCCGCCAGGGTAATCAGCGCGGAAGTGTTATGTTGAATTATTGCAGCAATCGAGACGACTGGCTGATTCACAGCAGCATCAGCAACAATTCCTTCCGTTGAGCTAATACCCACATCGGCCTTTCCACTACTCACCAGCACGTCTGCTGAGACATTCGCCGAATAGGGCAATAGTTGGAGATTGATACCCTCATCGCGGTACCAACCCTTTTTAAGGGCCACATAGACACCTGTGTGGTTTGTGTTCGGCGTCCAGTCCAGCGCAAGTTTCATCGTCGTCATCTTTTGTGTACCATGCGGACTTGCAGCCGTACCGGCAGCACGCTGCTGCCAGAGGAAAGCGCCTACAACAAGAACAATCAGTATCAGGGGTATACCTATACTTGCGAGGAGACGAAAACGAGTATTCATGACAGTTTCCTTTCTCTATGAGTTGGGCAACCCACCGGCTGCTTGGTAACAGGATATGAACTCAGAGCCTACGGATCGCAGATCCGTGATACCACGGTAAAGCAATGCGCTCGATCAAGGATACGAGGCCAAAAAGCAGGAGGCTGAGCGCCGCGGTGACGAGAATTGCCGCGAAAACCAGCACAATCGCATGAGAGTTGAACGAGAGTTGCATGTAGATACCCAGACCTTGATACGCTCCCACATATTCCCCAAAGATTGCACCCGTCACGCCATATGTCGCGGCAATGCGCAGGCCGGAGAAAAACGACGGCATCGCTCCCGGTAAACGCACAAGCCAGAGAATCTGCCAGCGCGACGCGCGCATACTTCTTAAGAGGTTGATCAGTTCTGGCTCAGCATCGGCAAGCCCATCAGCGCATGCAACGGCTATAGGAAAGAAACAGTAGAGCGCGACAACAAAGACCTTCGGACCCAGGTCAATACCGAACCAGAGGAGCAACAAGGGCGCCAGGGCGATAATCGGAATCGTCTGAGATATCACCAGGACTGGATAGATTGCTCGCCGCGACCACCGTGAGATTTCAAGTGTTATCGCGAGGAGCAGACCAAAAACCGTCGCCGCGGCCATGCCCAGCACCGTCTCTAAGAGAGTTTGCAGCGTATGTACGGAGATCACATCCCAGTGATCAATCAAAGCCCGCACAATGGCGATTGGTGTAGGCAGGACTTCTGGGCTGATCTGTCCAGAACGTACGTACAGTTCCCAAAACGCCAATATCGTCACACCTAACACAAATGCAGGCCCATAACCGGCCAACCAGCGTAATTTCATACTTGTTGTTCCTTCATCAAAAGCGCGGTAAGCTCCTGCTCCAACTGCACAGCCTGCGCCAATGCCAGTTGCTCCGAGCGGCGCGGGCGCGGTAACTCGACTTCAACGACACGCAACACCCGTGCCGGGCGCGAACTGAGCACGTAAATACGGTCCGACAGCAAGATTGCTTCACGCACATCATGAGTGACAAAGAGGACGCTCGAATGAAAGGTCTGCCAGACGTCGAGCAACCACATCTGGAGCGAGAGCCGGGTAAGCGCATCTAGCGCTCCGAATGGTTCATCCAGTAATAAAAATGAGGAGTTGAACAGCACTGTGCGGAGCAACGCCACCCGCTGCCGCATTCCACCCGAGAGTGTCGCCGGATAATGTTGGGCAAAATCGGCTAGCCCGAAACGTTTGAGCAGTTCGTGAGCCTGGAATTCTGCTTTTTTGCGTGGGACACGACGCACATCCAAACCCAACATGACATTCTCAACGAC
>WNGP01001561.1_pt1 | contig 21432 bp, 22 predicted proteins | sample 5407671 | NCBI WGS metagenome assembly WNGP01 (sample SAMN13153381, study PRJNA577476) | soil metagenome | isolation source: 40 cm soil or saprolite under Garry oak tree replicate 2 | place: USA:California | collected 2016-06-15
TGGGTGTGCCACGGCGGTATTACGCCTTTGGCGGCACTAACTTCATCCCACCGTCGGCCGAGTGGGCGAATACGGCCATCACCATTTCGGCCCTGTTCGTAGCGGCCGTCCAGATGGTGTTTTTATTCAACCTGATTTGGAGTCTCTCCAAGGGCAAGCCGGCGGGCGACAACCCCTGGAGGGCTACGACCCTCGAATGGCAAACACCCGACACGCCGCCCAAGCATGGCAACTGGGGTGCAAAGCTGCCGGTGGTCTATCGTTGGGCTTACGACTACAGCGTCCCGGGCGCCAAAGAAGATTTCATACCACAAAACCAACCGGTCGATGCCCGCACACCCGCTGGACGTGAGCACGGAATCAAGTCGTGAGTCTTGCAGTTGCGTTTGTCGCTCTCCTTGCCGGCGTCGTTGTCTGGGGCCTGCTGGCGAGAAGACTCACCGCCAAGCCGTGGGAGACGCCTGGATCGCGTGACGATGTCGAGGCGGAGGGCGCGTTAAGCGCGCCGCCGGCCAAGGTCGGTCTGTGGATTTTGTTGGCGGTGATCACCTCATTGTTCGGGCTGTTCATTTCCGCCTACTGGATGCGCATGGAGCACGCCCACGGGGATTGGAGTCCACTTGCGGTACCGCGAGTGCTGTGGCTGAACACCGCCCTGCTGACCCTCAGCAGCGCCGGCATGCAAGGGGCGCGCGGGGCGGCAAGACGGGCACAGGCAGATCGTGTAAGGGTCGCTCTGATCGTGGCGGGTGTACTCGCCCTGGCGTTTCTGGCCGGGCAGCTCGTGGCGTGGCGCGAATTGAGTGCCTCCGGCCATTTCATGGCGAATAGCCCGGCCATCGCCTTTTTCTACCTGCTGACCGCGGTGCACGGGCTGCACCTGCTCGGTGGCTTATTCGTTTGGGGCAAGACTGTCGTTAGAATGACGCACCCCGGCGTCGAGCTGGTCGATGTGGCCTTGAGCGTGGAGCTGTGCACCGTCTACTGGCATTACCTGCTGCTGGTGTGGCTGGTCCTGTTCGCTGTGCTGTTGTCCACCTGAATCTTCGGGTCAAATTCGTATGGCAGAACATGCCCTGACAACTGCAGGAGAATCCACGGCGGCGCTCCCGGGCCTGCCGGGAGTCGTCTCCGACTGGTCGGCCGATAAGCAAGCCTTCCCGGTCCCCTGGGGCAAGGCGATGATGTGGATCTTCCTCCTCAGCGATACCTTCATCTTCACCTGTTTCCTCACTTCGTACATGAATGTACGAATATCCACCACCGTGCCCTGGCCGAATCCGAGCGAAGTCTTCTCCCTCGATATCGGCGGCGCGCACATCCCGCTGATCCTGATCGCGATCATGACCATGGTTCTGATCACCAGCAGCGGGACCATGGCGATGGCCGTGAACTTCGGCTACCGCCGCCATCGCGCCAATACTACGGCGCTGATGCTGATCACTGCGGCGTTCGGCGCCACGTTCGTTGGCATGCAGGCGTTCGAGTGGACCAAGCTCATCCGGGAAGGAGTTCGTCCCTGGGGAAACCCTCTGGGCGCGACGCAGTTTGGATCGTGTTTCTTTATGATCACCGGTTTCCACGGCCTGCACGTATCGGCGGGCGTTGTCTACCTGACCGTGGTAGCTCTGCGGGTTTGGCGCGGATTTTATGACCGCAAGGGGAGCTATGAGACGGTGGAGATCACCGGCCTGTATTGGCATTTCGTCGACCTGGTGTGGGTATTCATTTTCGCGTTCTTTTATCTTTGGTAGGCAAATATGGAAACAGTCGCCGGACACGCACGTGCCGAAGATCATCAGCAGCATCCCATCGCTATCTATTTATGGATCTGGGCACTGCTGTTCATCTTCAGCACTTTCTCCTACCTGATCGACTACTTTCATCTGCATGGCTATCTCAGGTGGTCTCTGATCATCACCTTCATGTTGCTGAAGGCAGGCTTCATCGTCGCCGTCTTCATGCACATGGCGTGGGAGCGCCTGGCGCTGAAATTTGCGATTCTCGTCCCGCCGCTGTGCTTGCTGATTCTGATTGGGCTCATGGCGATAGAGGGGGACTACACCTTCTTGACGCGCCTGGCGGCATTCTTGCGGTGAGCGAAACTCGTTGTGAGCGCAGCCGACGATCGTAAGTTCCTTGATCTGTTCATGCGAGCCGTCGGCATTCTCGCCGGCGTGGTCGCCGCTACCTTCTTCCTTTCCATGTACGTGGCGAGCGGCGCTCGTACCGAACCGATCAAGGACGACCTGCAGTACCAGCGACTGGTGGCGGAACGCCTCGCGCCGGAAGTGAAAGTCGCGGTCGCGGGCAAGGACAACGCCACGCACCAGACGCGTGATACGACTCCGGCGGCACCTGCCGCGCCGGCGCCCGCGGCCGTGCTGAGCGGTGAGCAGGTTTACAGCACGACTTGTATCGCTTGTCACGCCGCCGGAGTTGCCGGCGCACCGAAGTTTGGTGACAAAGGAGCGTGGGCACCGCGCCTCGGACAAGGCCTGGCGGTGCTTCATCAGCACGCGCTCGAAGGCTTTCAAGGCAAGTCCGGCGTGATGCCACCCAAAGGCGGCCGGGTCGACCTTGCCGACAAGTCGATCGCGAACGCCGTCGACTACATGGTGAACGCGGCGAAATAGCGCTACGCCCCGACCGCCATGCCGTTCCGTGGCAGCCGGACCGTCATCCCCACGTCACTCGACACGATCTGCGCGTCGCCTTTGAGTCAGAAGCTGGTCGCCTTCTGCTCGAGCTGCGCCGCCGCCTCGCTGAGTGTGAGCGAGGAGAGCGCGTCGGGCGCGTGGCGCACCACGGCGAGGGCCGGCTCACCGAGCAGCCGCTCGAGGGAAGCGAGATTCTGCCGCGCGCGCAGCATGGCGGGGTCGACCTCGCTCGCGATCCAGCCGGCGAAGCGCACGCCGCGCACCGCCACGGCGAGGCGTGTCAGCTGAGCGTGATTCAGGCAACCGAGCCGCACGCCGACGACCATCAGAGCGGGCGCCTCCAATGCCAGGGCGAGATCCGCCGCGCTCTGGCTCTCGTTGATCGGTGCGAGCCAGCCTCCGGCGCCCTCGATCACGACCCAGTCTGCCCGGTCCGCCAGGGCGTTGAAACTCTCACGGATCTTGCCGATATCGACATCGATCATGGCCTCTGCTGCTGCGATATGCGGCGAAACCGGGGGCTCGAAGCAATAGGGGTTCACCAGCGCGTAGGGGGTGGCGGTCCGGGCGGCCTCGATGAGCGCCAGGGCGTCGGCGCTGCGCAGGCCGTCGGGGGTACGCACCGCGCCGGAGGCCACCGGTTTCATGACCTCGACCCGGGCGCCGAGGTCCTTCAGCCCGCGCGCCAGGGCGCAGGCGACGACGGTCTTGCCGACCGCCGTGTCGGTGCCGGTCACGAAGATCCGCCGGGCCGTCATGGCCGGGCCGCCCGAGGGATCGAGCCGGGAGCGATGCGCGCCTCGCCACCGACGGCCGCCGCGGCGCGCCGCCCCGCCGCACCCCAGCTCGCGCCGTAGATGATCTCGTAGGTGGCGGGTAGCCCGCCGTCGCGGCGAAAGGCCTCGTAGGCCTGCTGCATCCGCGTGAAACGCGCACGACCCGTGAGCGCGCGCGGGCGACCGGCGGTCACGTTGTGCGCGCCGATCGCCTTCAAGTCGCGCATCAGCGCGAGCACATCCGCGTAGTCGACCGCGATCCGATCCACGTCGAGCACCGGCTCCGTGAGACCGGCCTGGACGAGCGCATCGCCGACGTCATGCATGTCGATGAAGCCGTTCACGTGGTTGTAGCCGTCGGCGCTCGCCCAGGCGCTGCGCAGCTCGTTGAGCGTGTCGGGGCCGAAGGTGCTGAAGGCGAAGAAGCCGTCGGGCTTGAGCACCCGGCGCACTTCGGCGAGCGCGGCGGAGAGCGGCTCGCACCACTGGAGCATCAGGCTGCTGAACACGACGTCGACGCTCGCGTCGGCGAGTGGCAGCCGCAGCGCATCGCCGCACACCCGCTCGAAGCGCCGCCACGGCAGCTGATGGCGGCGCGCCTCGCGCAGCATCCCTCGAGAGAGGTCGAGCGCGATCACGAGCGCGCGCCGGTAGCGGCGCTTGAGCTCGCGCGTGACGCGACCGGTGCCCGCTCCTAAGTCGAGTACCACGGCGGGCGTGAAATCGAACGCCGCGAGGCGCTCGAGGAGCTCCGCGGCCACCCGCGTCTGCAGCCCCGAGGCCGACTCGTAGCTCGCGCTCGCGCGATCGAACGAGGCGCGCAGCTGCGCGCGATCGAGCCGGAACGCCTCGCCCCCCTCAGCCACGCAGGAACTCCATGAGCACTTGCGCGAAGCGCGCCGGGCTCGACAGGAACGGGGCGTGCGCGGCGCGCGCGAATTCCACGTACCGGCCCTTGGGGAGCGCGGCGGCGAGCGCCCTTCCGGCCGCGGCGGGCGTGATGCGGTCGAGCCCCCCGGAGACGACGAGCGCCGGCATCCGCACGAGCGGCAGTGCCCCCCGCAGGTCCCCGCACCGAAGCCGGTCGAGCCCGCGCGCGAGCGCCTCGGGCTGCGCGGCCCCGTGCGCCGCGAGCGCGCCCTTGAGCAGCGCGAGCACCCGGGACGCGGTGCGCGGCGCGACGCCACGCACCTGGAGCTTGAGGAACTCGCGCACCGTGCGCCCGGAGTCTTCCCGAAGCTGCCGCTCGAGGCGGGCGAGGAGCGCGGGAGCGGTGCCGCAGCGCCAGTCGGGGCCGGCGAGGAATCGCGGCGTCGTGGCGATGAGCGCCAGGCGCTCTATCCCTGAGGGCAGGGCGGTCGCGAGATCGAGCGCGAGCTGGCCGCCGAGCGACCAGCCGAGGAGCGCATAGCGGCGGGTGAGCGGCGCGAGCGTCTCGTGCACCCGCCAGGCCTGCGCCGCCGGCGTGCCCGCGCTCGCGTCCCAGTCGCTGCGGCCATGTCCGGGCAGATCGATGGCGATGACCCGGAAGCGCGCGGTGAGGGCTCCCGCGAGGCCGTCCCAGACCCGCAGGTTCAGCCCCCAGCCGTGCAGCAGCACCAGGTCCCGGCCGCGACCCGAGACCTCGCAGTACAGCGCGCTCACGCGAGAGCGCTCCGCGCGAGGGCAGAGCAGCAGCGCGCGAGGCGCCCGACGAGCTCGTCGACTTCCGCCTCCGTGTGCGTGGCGGACAGCGTCACGCGCAGGCGCGAGCTCCCCGGGGGCACGGTCGGCGGCCGGATCGCCACCACCCAGAAGCCCGCCTCCTCGAGCTCGCGCTGCGCGGCCAGCGCAGCGGCGGCGCTGCCGAAGAGCACCGGCTGGATCGGGGTGGGCGAGTCCGCGAGCGGGACGCCGGCCTCGCGCGCCTGCCGGCGAAAGCGCGCGGTCAGGCAGAGCAGGCGCTCGCGCCGCCAGCTCTCGGTCTGGATGAGCTCGAGTGCGCACCGGGTGGCCGCGGCCACGGGCTGAGGGAGCGCAGTCGTGTAGATGTAGGGTCGCGCCTTCTGGATCAGGAGCTCGATCAGATCGGCCCCGCCGGCGACGAACGCCCCGAACGAGCCGAAGGCCTTGCCGAGCGTGCCGATGAGCACCGGCACCTCTCCCGCGTCGAGTCCGAAGTGCTCGAGCGCGCCCCGGCCGCTCGCCCCGACTACGCCGAGCCCGTGCGCGTCATCGACCACGAGCCAGGCGCCGGCCTCGCGCGCCGCGCGGGAGAGCTCCGGGAGCGGGGCGAGATCTCCGTCCATGCTGAAGACGCCGTCGGTGCCGAGGAGCGCGGTCCGGCCCGGATCGCGCGCCAGCAGGCGCGCCGCGGCGCCGGCGTCGGCGTGGGGGTAGCGCCTGAGCTGCGCGCCCGAGAGCCGCGCGCCGTCGATGAGCGAGGCGTGGCTGAGTCGATCGAGCAGCACCCGCTCGCCGCGGCCGGCCAGCGTAGCGAGCACCGCGAGGTTCGCCATGTAGCCGGTCGAGAAGACGAGCGCCCGCTCGCGATGCGTGAAGGCCGCGAGCTCCTCCTCGAGGAGCTCGTGCTCGGCGCCGTGCCCGGTGATGAGATGGGAGGCGCCGCTCCCGGCTCCCGTGCGCGCGGCGCACGCGCTCATGGCCGCACCGAGCGCCGGGTGACGCGCGAGCCCGAGGTAATCATTGCTCGAGAAGTCGACGAGCCGCCGCCCGCCGTGGAGCGCCACCGCGCGCGTGTCGGATGCGGGGAACGCCTCGACCGTGGTGCGCGAGCGCCGCAGCTCGAGCTGCGCCAGCCGCGCGAGCTCCGTCTCAAGTGCCGATGCGACCCGCTTCATGGCCCTCGGCGGTGAGTCCGAGCCGGGCGAAGAGCCGCCGGTCGCGCTCGACGTCGGGGTTACCGGTGGTGAGGAGCCGCTCGCCGTAGAAAATGGAGTTGGCCCCGGCGAGGAAGCACAGCGCCTGCAGCTCATCGCTCATGTCGTCGCGGCCGGCCGAGAGCCGCACGTGCGCCCGCGGCATGAGAAGGCGCGCGACCGCGATGGTGCGCACGAAATCGAACGGATCGACGTCCGGGCGGTCGGCGAGCGGCGTGCCCGGGACCCTCACCAGGCGGTTGATCGGCACGCTCTCGGGATGCTCGGGCAGATTCGCGAGCGTGCGCAGGAGCTGCGCCCGGTCCTCGGGCGACTCGCCCATGCCGACGATGCCGCCGCAGCACACCTTGAGCCCGGCCGCGCGCACCGCCCCCAGCGTGTCGAGCCGGTCCTGATAGGTGCGCGTGGTGATGATCTCGCCGTAGAACTCCGCCGAGGTGTCGAGATTGTGGTTGTAATAGTCGAGACCGGCCGCCTTGAGCTCCGCGGCCTGCTCCGGAGTGAGCATCCCGAGCGTGGCGCAGCTCTCGAGACCCGCTTCGCGCACCGCGCGGATCATGTCGGCGATCACCTTGAGGTCGCGCGCCTTCGGCGAGCGGTAGGCCGCGCCCATGCAGAAGCGGGTGGCGCCGGCGGCGCGGGCGGCGGCCGCGCACTCGCGCACCGCCGCGACCTCCATGAGCGAGCGCGGGGCGAGCCCGGTGCCGTAGCGCACGCTCTGCGGGCAGTAGGCGCAATCCTCGGGACAGGCGCCGGTCTTGATCGACAGCAGCGTGCTCATCTGCACCGTGTTGGGGGCGTGGTGCGCGCGATGCACGCGCTGCGCGCGCAGGATCAGATCGGCGAACGGCAGGGCGAAGAGCGCGCGCACCTCGTCCGGCGACCAGTCGTGGCGGATGGGGTCGGAGTCGCTCTGGACGCGATCGACGTCGGGGTGCGGCTTCATGCGGGGCACGACGATGCCCGACCTCGCAGGCGCGTGTCAACGAGGCGTGGCGCGTCGAGTCGACAGTTGCTCATTTCATGAGCAGGTGCGCGAGCAGCGCGATGCCGACCGCCAGCGCCCCGAGCACGGCGACGAGCACGCCCGCGGCGGCGCAGTCCTTCGCGATGCGGATGCCGGGGTGCTGCCCGGGGTGCAGCTCGTCGGCGAGTCTCTCGATCGCCGTGTTGAAGAGCTCCGCCGCGAGCACCACGGCCGCGGACAGCAGCACCAGAGCCCACCACAGCGCCCCCGGCCGCAGGATCCCGAGCGCCGCGAGCGCCGCGGCGAGGGCGAGGAGCTGCACCCTGAGGCTCCGCTCGGAGCGCACGCCGTGGGCGAGGCCCTGGAGCGCGAAGCCGAGCCGCGCGAGGAAGGGCCGGTTCTTGTACTCGCTCATGCCCCCGGCGCCCCCTTTAGTCCGCGTACACGTACCCGAGCAGGATGCCGACGAACACGGCGAGCCCGACGTACTGGTTATTCAGAAACGCGCGGAAACACGCCGCGGGCTCGCGCCTGCGGATGAGCCACTGCTGCCACAGGAACAGCACGCCGGCGGCGGTGAGGCCCCCCCAGTAGGCGCGTCCGTAGTGCATGTTGCGCCCGACGAGGTAAAGGGCGCCGAGCGTCATCGCCTGCATCACGCCGATCAGGAGCTTGTCCATGTCGGCGAACAGCACCGCGCTCGACTTCACGCCGATCTTCAGGTCGTCCTCGCGGTCGACCATGGCATAGAGCGTGTCGTACATGGCCGTCCAGATGACCGCGGCGATGTACAGCACCCAGGCGACCCGCGGCAGCTCGCCGGTCTGGGCCGCGAAGGCCATTGGCACGCTCCAGCCGCCGAAGGAGATGCCGAGATAGAGCTGCGGCATCGGGAAGAAGCGCTTCAGCAGCGGATAGGAGACCGTGAGGAGCGCGCCGATCGACGCGAGCTCGACGGTGAAGAGGTCGAGGCGCGACACGAGGTAGAGGGCGGCCAGGAGCAGCAGCGCGAACAGCGTGAGCGCCTCGCCCGGCGCCACGCGCCGCGCCGCGAGCGGCCGGTCGCGGGTGCGCTGCACGTAGGCGTCGATGTTGCGGTCGAGGAAGTCGTTGATCACGCAGCCCGCGGCGCGCATCACCACGACGCCCAGCACGAAGATCCCGAGCACCTGCGGACGAGGGCGGCCGGCGCCCGCGATCCACAGCGCCCACAGCGCCGGCCACAGCAGCAGCCACGTGCCGACCGGGCGGTCGAGGCGCATGAGCCGCGCGTACTCGGTGACGCGCCGCGTCAGACGGTAAGCGAGTGGCGCCTCGGGCGGAGGCGGCGTCGGGGCGAGCTCCGCCGGCGCCGCGGTCATCCTTGGTGCAGCCCGTTGCGAGGCGACGCTCTCATGCGCGCTCAAGTCTACTTCCCTCCCGGCCCGAGAGCGCATACCAGGCGATGTACGCATAGCACAGCGCCGGCAGCACGAAGGCGCGCTGCACGCCGATGCCGTCGGCGAGAAAGCCCTGCAGCTGCGGGATCACGGCGCCGCCGAAGATCGCCATCACGAGCAGGCTCGACGCCCTGGCGGTCATGGGACCCAAGCCCTCGATGCTGAGCGTGAAGAGCGTCGGGAACATGATGGAGTTGAAGAATCCGACTGCGATCACGCTCCACATCGCGAGCGCACCAAGGCTCAGCATGGTGCTCGCGAGCAGCGCGATCGCGGCGAGCGCGTATGCGCACAGGAGCGAGCGCGGCGCGATCCGCCGCAGCAGGAGCGAGCCGATGAAGCGCCCGATCATGGCCGAGCCCCAGTAGTAGGAAACGTAGTGCGTGGCGCTCGCGGGGTCGATGTTGCCGATGCCCGGTGTGGCGATGTAGTTGATCATGAAGCTGCCGATGGTCACCTCGGCGCCGACGTACACGAAGATCGCCACCACCCCGAGGCGCACGTGCCGCTGCCGCAGCACCTCGCCGAAGCTGTGGTGGCGGGGATCGGCGCGCTCGGTGGCCTCGGTGAGCGGCGGCAGGCGCAAGAGGTACACGAGGCTCGCCAGCGCCACCAGTCCCGCGGCGATCGCTAGATACGGCAGCCGCACCGATTGCGCCTGCGCGATGCGGTAGGCTTCCTGCTGCTGCGGCGGCAGCTGCGCGAGCGCCGCCCCGGAGAGCACCGCGACCGACAGGATCAGGGGACCGATCAGCCACGGCGACAGCGTGTGGCCGAGCGAGTTCACGGCCTGCGCGAGGGTGAGGCGGCTCGAGGCCCCGCGCGGCTCCCCGATGAGGCTGATATACGGGTTGGCCGAGACCTGCAGCAGCGTGATGCCGCTCGCGAGCACGAAGAGGGCCAGCAGGAACAGCGGATACGACGGCACGGTCGCCGCCGGATAGAAGACGAGCGCGCCGGCCGCGGCGACCATGAGCCCCGCGACCATGCTCGGCTTGTAGCCGAGGTGCGCCACGACGCGTCCCGCCGGGATCGACATCACGAGGTAGGTGCTGAAGAAGGTGAACTGGATGAGCATCGTCCGGGCGTAGTTCATCTCGAACACCGCCTTCAGATGCGGAATCAGCACGTCGTTGAGGCTGGTGAGACCGCCCCAGGCGAAGAAGAGGATGGAGAGGACCGCGATCGCGGCGCCGGAGGAGAGAGTGCCGCGGCCCACGGCCTTCAGCCCACCCGGCCGTAGCGCTCGCCCGCCCCCACCCACCGGGAGGCGAGCGCGGCGACGTGCTCCGGGTAGGCACCGAGCAGCAGCTCCGCGGTCCGCTGCACGCCGGGCAGCAGATCCGCGTCGCGCATGAGATCGGCGACGCGCAGCTGCGCGAGCCCCGTCTGGCGCGTGCCGAGGAGCTCCCCGGGCCCGCGGAGCTCCAGGTCGCGCCGCGCGATCTCGAAGCCGTCCGAGGTCTCGCGGATCACCTTGAGCCGCTCGCGCGCCAGGCCCGAGAGCGGCGCGCGGTACAGCAGCACGCAGCTGCTCGCCTCCGTGCCCCGCCCGACGCGCCCGCGCAGCTGATGCAGCTGCGCGAGCCCGAGCCGCTCGGCGTTGTCGATCACCATGAGGGTCGCATTCGGCACGTCGACCCCCACCTCGATGACCGTGGTGGCGATGAGCAGCTGGATCTTCCCTGCCTGGAAGGCGAGCATCGCCTTGTCCTTCTTCGCGCCCGGCATGCGCCCGTGCACCAGGCCGACGCGCACCCCGGGCAGCGCCTCGGCCAGGCGCGCGGCGGTCTCCTCCGCCGCCTGTGCGCGCAGCTCGTCCGACTCGTCGATCAGCGGGCAGACCCAGTACGCCTGCCGCCCGGCGCGGCAGGCCTGCGCGATGCGCGCCACGACCTCGACCCGGCGCGGCTCCGGCACCACGACCGTCTGCACCGGCGTGCGCCCCGGAGGCAGCTCGTCGATGACCGAGATGTCGAGATCGGCGTACGCGGTCATGGCGAGGGTGCGCGGGATGGGCGTCGCCGTCATGATCAGCTGGTGCGGCACGCGCCCCTCTTTTTGTCCTTTTTCCGAGAGCTTGAGGCGCTGCTGCACGCCAAAGCGGTGCTGCTCGTCGACGATGACGAGCGCGAGGCGCGCGAACTCGATGCCTTCCTGGAACAGCGCGTGCGTGCCGATCACCACGCGGACCTCCCCGGAAGCGATCGCCTCCAGCGCGCTGCGCCGCGTGCGCGCGGGCGTGCCGCCCGAGAGCAGCGCGACCGTCTCGCCGAGCGGCGAGAACCAGGCGCGGAAGCTTCGCCAGTGCTGCTCGGCGAGGAGCTCGGTCGGCGCCATGAGGGCCGCCTGCGCGCCCGCGCCCGCCGCGCGCGCGGCGGCCGCGGCCGCCACGACCGTCTTGCCGCAGCCGACATCGCCCTGCAGCAGCCGCACCATGGGCGTGCCCGCGGTGAGATCCTCGTGCACATCGGCGAGCGCGCGGGCCTGGGCCCGGGTGAGCCTGAAGGGCAACGCCTCGAGGAAGCGCCGTGCGAGTCCCGGGTCGTCGGGGAGCGGCCAGGCCGCGTCGGACTTGAGCGAGCGCTTGCGGAGCTTCAAGGCGAGGTGGTGCGCGAGCAGCTCCTCGAAGGCCAGGCGCCGCTGTGCCGGGTGGCGGCCGGCGGCGAGCTCGGCGAGGCGCGCCTCGCGCGGCGGGTGGTGAAGGTAGACGAGCGCTTCCTTGAGCGACGGCAGGCCCGGCGGCACGGCGGAGGCTCCGGGCAGCCAGTCGCGCAGCGCCGAGCGCTCGAGCTCGCGCAGCGCCTGCTGGATCAGCGCGCGCAGGCGCCCCTGCGGCACGCCTTCGGTGAGCGGATAGATCGGGGTGAGGGTCTCCTCGAGCGGCATCGCCGCCCCGGTGAGGCGCCGGTACTCCGGGTGCACCATCTCGAGGCCGAGCGGGCCGCGGCGCACCTCGCCGAAGCAGCGCAGCCGCGTGCCGCGCGCGAGCCCCTCCTGCTGGCTGGCCGAGAAGTGGAAGAACCGCAGCGTCAGCATCCCCGAGCCGTCGGAGACGCGCGTGAGGAGCTGGCGGCGGCCGCGGTAGGCGATCTCGGTGAGCTGGATCTCGCCCTCGATCGCGGCACGCGCCCCGCCCTGGAGCGAGCCGATGGCGGTGAGCTGCGTGCGATCCTCGTAGAGCCTCGGCAGCACGAACAGGAGATCCGACACGCGCCGGACGGAAAGACGCGCCAGGCGCTCGGCGAGCGCCGCGCCCACGCCGCGGAGCGAGGTGACTGGGCGGTGCTCGGCTCGCTCGGCCGGGGACGGCCGGCCCTCAGGCCCTGGCCGGGGGCTCAGGGAAGGTGCAGGACGCACTCGATCTCGACCTGCGCACCGCGCGGCAGCGCCGCGACGCCGACCACCGCGCGCGCCGGGTAGGGCTTGGCGCAGTAGCTCGCCATGATCTCGTTCACCTTGCCGAAGTGCGCGAGGTCGGTGAGATAGACATTCATCTTGACCGCCTGGGCGAGCGAGCCGCCGGCCGCTTCCGCCACGGCCTTCAGATTGTCGAACACGCGGCGGATCTGCGCTTCGATGTCGCCGCTCACCAGCTGCATGGTTGCCGGGTCGAGCGGCACCTGGCCGGAGAGATACACGGTGTCGCCGGCGCGCACGGCCTGCGAGTAGGTCCCGATCGCCTGCGGCGCGCGCTCGGTGTGGATGTGGACGGTCTGGCGGCTCATGTGAGCGGATCCTCCCGTGGCTTTGCCCTTAGTGCGCGCTTCATCCGCTGCTGTCGGCGTCAGCGTCGGCTTCCGCGTCGCCGCGGTGGTCGGTGCGCGCATGCGCGGCGATGGTGCGCGTCACGCGCGTGACATCGGCCATGCGGCGGATGACCCGCACCAGGCGGGCGAGATGGCGGCGGTCGCGGACCCGCAGCTCGAAGGTGAGCGCCGCGGTGTCGCCGTCCTGCTCGTCGATCGACACGTGGTCGATGTTGGTCTCGGTGCTGGCGATCGCCGCGGCGACCGCCGCCAGCACCCCGGTGCGGTTCGCGACGTAGACCCGGATCTCGGAGGAGAAGAGCCGGTCGGGGGCGCTCTGCCAGCTCACCGGCAGCCAGTTCTCCGGATGCTTGCGATAGTCCTCGACGTTGACGCAGTTCTCGCGGTGGATCACCACACCGCGGCCCGTCGACAGGAAGGCGAAGATCGGGTCGTAGGGTATCGGGAAGCAGCAGCGCGCGTAGGTTACGAGGAGCCCCTCGGTGCCGGCGATCGCGAGCGGCGCGGCGCCGCCGGCGCCGTTGGCGGGGACAGTGCCCGGCAGCAGCCGCCGCGCGACGAGCGGCGCGAGGCGCTCGCCGAGGCCGAGCTTCTCGTGCAGCTCGTCGAGGTCCTTCATGCCGAGCTCCCCGAGCGCGGCCTTGCGCACTTCCTCCGCGACGTCGTCGAACGAGATCGAGAATTCCCCGAGCGCCTGCGCCAGCAGCTTCGAGCCGAGCGCGATCGCCTCCTTGCGTCGCAGCCCCTTCAGGTAATGGCGGATGGCGCTGCGCCCCTTGGCGGTCACGACAAAGTTTACCCAGGACGGGTTCGGGGTCGCGCCCTTGGCGGTCATGATCTCGACCGTCTGGCCGTTGCGCAGCACCGTGCGCAGCGGCGTCAGGCGCCGGTCGACCTTGGCGGCGACGCAGCGATTGCCGATGTCGGTGTGCACCGCGTAGGCGAAATCCACGACCGTGGCTCCCGAGGGCAGGCGCAGGATCTGGCCCTTGGGCGTGAACACGTACACCTTGTCGGGGAACAAGTCGACCTTGACGCTCTCCAGGAACTCCTCGGAGGAGCCCGCCTCCTGAAGCGACACCAGGTTCGACAACCACTCGCGGGTGCGCTCCTGCTGGCGGGACTCGGCATCGCCGCCGGTCTTGTATTTCCAGTGCGCGGCGATCCCGGCTTCCGCCACGCGGTGCATGTCGGCGGTGCGGATCTGCACCTCGATCGGCACGCCGTTCGGGCCGAAGAGCGTGGTGTGGAGCGACTGGTAGCCGTTCACACGCGGGATCGCGATGTAGTCCTTGAAGCGCGCCGGCATCGGCTTGAACACCGAGTGCACCGCGCCGAGCGCGCGGTAGCAGGTATCGGGGGTGTCGACCACGATGCGGATGCCGTAGACGTCCACGATCTCGTTGAGGATCGCCCGCTTGCGGCGCATCTTGCTGTAGATGCTGTACAGGTGCTTCTCGCGCGCCAGCACCTGCGCCTGGATGTTGCTCTTGGCGAGCGCCGCATTCAGCTGCTGCTCGATCTTCTTCAGGAACTCCTTCTGGTTGCCGCGCGCGCGCCTCAAGGTCCGCTCCAGCACCTGGTAGCGGCGCGGATAGAGCGCCTTGAAGCCGAGATCCTCGAGCTCGAGCTTGATGCTGTAGAGCCCGAGCCGCTCGGCGATCGGCGCGTAGATCTCGAGCGTCTCGCGGGCGATCGCCCGCCGCCGCGCCGGCGCCATGGCCTCGATGGTGCGCATGTTGTGGGTGCGGTCGGCGAGCTTCACGAGAATGACTCGCAGGTCGCGCACCATCGCGAGCAGCATCTTGCGGAAGGACTCCGCCTGGGCTTCCTCGCGGCTCTTGAACTTGATCTGATCGAGCTTGGTGACGCCGTCGACCAGCTCGGCGACCACCGCGCCGAAGCGCGCCGCGAGCTGATCCTTCGGCGTCGGGGTGTCCTCGATCACGTCGTGCAGGATCGCGGCCACGATGGTGTCGGCATCGAGGCGCAGGTCCGCGAGGATGGCGGCGGTCGCCACCGGGTGCGCGATGAACGGCTCGCCCGAGAGGCGCTTCTGGCCGTGGTGCGCCGAGGTGCCGAACTCGGCCGCCTCGCGGATGCGCGCCACCTGCTCGGAGGGCAGGTAGGCGCCCACCGAGGACAGCAGCTCCTTCAGTCCCGGAGTGCGTCTTCCGCCGGGCAGCAGTCCCAGGAGCGAAGACGCGTAATCCATCTTCGAGGTCTGGCCGTCAGTCTCCGAGGCCGAACTGCGGAGCGCGGAAGGTGGACTGGTTGTCGGCGTCGGGGGCGGGGGTTTCCGGCGCGGGCTCCGGCTCGCTCAGCATCTCCACGGTCACGTTTCCGGCCGCGATCTCGCGCAGCGCGACCACGGTCGGCTTGTCGTTCTCGAGCGGCACCGTCGGCTCGGCGCCGTTGGCCAGCCGGCGGGCGCGTTGCGCCGCCAGCAGCACCAGCTGGAACAGGTTGTCGACGTTGTCCAGGCAGTCTTCTACGGTGATACGGGCCATGGCTATCAGAGCGAGTGGAGCGCGCCGCAAGGAGCACGCAGGGCCTTTCACTATAAGGCAAGAGCGGTGCGTGGGGCCAGTCCGCGCACTCCGCCGCCCCCCGCTCACGCCGGCGCCAGCAGCTCCTTCACGAGGTGGGCGAGCTCGGGGCGCGAACTCCGGAGGTCCGCGCCCTTCCCGGCGACGATGTGCTCGAGGTCGGCGAGCGCCCGCTCGAAGTTGTCGTTGACGATCACGTAATCGAACTCGCGGTAATGGGACATGTCGGCGGCGGCATCGGCGAGGCGCCGCGCGATGATCTCCCGGGAGTCGGTCGCGCGCCGCGCCAGCCGCTCGGCGAGCGCCGCCCGGGAGGGCGGCAGGATGAAGATGCTCACGCACTGCGGCATGGCGCGCCGTACCTGCTGCGCGCCCTGCCAGTCGATCTCCAGGATGACGTTGCTCCCCGCCCGCAGCTGCTCCTCGACGAACGCACGCGCAGTGCCGTAGTGGTTGTCGAACACCCGGGCGTGCTCGAGGAACTCCCCGCGCGCGACCCGCTGCTCGAACTCCGGCACCGAGACGAAGTGGTACTCGCGTCCCTCGGCCTCGGTCGGACGGCGCTTACGCGTGGTGTGCGAGATCGACAGGCGGAGCGACGGGTCGCTCGCGAGCAGCGCCTTCACCAGCGAGGTCTTGCCCGCCCCGGAGGGGGCGGCGATGACGAACAGCCTGCCGGGCTTCAGGGGGCGGGAGGCCACGCTTCACTCAGGCGGTGGGGCCGCGCTTCATGGTGCGGCAATATAGCCCTGCTGCCCGAGCATCGCGATGAGCTCGCGCAGCGCCTGTCCGCGGTGGCTCACGGCGTTCTTCTCCGCCGGGTCGAGCTCGGCGGCCGTGCGGGCGCTCCCCTCGGGAACGAACACCGGGTCGTAGCCGAAGCCGCCGAGGCCGCGTGGTGAGGTGGCGATGTGCCCCTCCCAGCTCCCGCGCGCGATGAGGGGCTGCGGGTCGTCGGCGCCGCGCACGAGCACGATCACGCACTGGTAGCGCGCCCGGCGCTCTGGGGACGGCACCGCGGCGAGCTCGTCCAGCAGCCGCTCGAGGTTCTCGGTATCGCTCGCGCCCGGGTGCGCATAGCGCGCCGACTCGACGCCCGGGCGCCCGCCGAGCGCATCCACCTCGAGGCCGGAATCGTCCGCGAGCGCCGCCAGTCGCGCCCGCGCTGACGCATGGCGCGCCTTGAGGAGCGCGTTCGCGAGGAAGGTCCCGCCGGTCTCCGGCACGGCTGCGATGCCGAGCCCGGCCTGGGGGATCAGGGAGAGGGACAGCGGCGCGAGGAGGGCGGCCAGCTCGCGCAGCTTCCCCGGGTTGCCGCTCGCGAGCACCACCCGCCTCACGGGCGCTCGAGCGTCTGTGCCTGCAGCGTGAACAGCGCGCCGATGCCGTGCGCGGCGAGATTGAGCAGCGCATCGAGCTCGTGGCGGCGGAACGCGTGGCCTTCGGCGGTCCCCTGGATCTCGACGAATGCGCCGCCATTGTTCATCACCACGTTCATGTCGGTTTCCGCCTGGGAATCCTCGGCATAGTCGAGATCGAGCACCGGGACGCCACCGACGATGCCCACCGACACCGCCGCCACCTGCCCGTGCAGCGGGCTCCCCGCCATCAGGCCCCGCCGCACCAGTTGCTCGCAGGCCTCGGCGAGGGCCACGAAGCCGCCCGTGATGGAGGCGGTGCGCGTGCCGCCATCCGCCTGCAGCACGTCGCAGTCGATGGTGACGGTGCGCTCGCCGAGCGCCTTGAGGTCCGCCACCGCCCGGAGCGAGCGGCCGATGAGCCGCTGGATCTCCTGGGTGCGTCCGCTCTGCCTGCCGCGGGCCGCCTCGCGCGCGGTGCGGGTGTGCGTCGAGCGCGGCAGCATGCCGTACTCGGCGGTGATCCAACCCTGGGACTTGCCGCGCAGGAACGGGGGCACCGTCTCCTCGACGCTCGCGGTGCACAGTACCTGGGTGTCGCCGCACTCGATCAGGACCGAGCCTTCGGCGTGGCGCGCATGGCGGCGCGTCAAGCTCACGCGCCGCAGCTCGTCGACGTCGCGTCCGGAGGGTCGGCCCACGAGTGCGTTCCTAATCCCCGAGCCAGCGCAACGCGGCCGCGGAGGTGTTGTCGCTGGCGTTGCCGCCGCGCTTCACGGCGCGCGTGCCGAGCTCGAGCAGCTTACCGCGCAGCTCCCCGGGGCTGCCGAGCTCGGCGGCGATCTCGGCGTCGGTGAGCGCGCCCCACAGTCCGTCGGTGCATCCCATGACGACGTCGTTTGGCTCGAGCGGACGGCGCCGGGTGAGCGACATGTCGGGCAGGATCGGGTCGCCGCCGAGGCAGGACTCGACGAAGTTGCGCATCGGATGATTGTGCGCCTGCTCGTCGCTGATCAGCCCCTCGCGCAGCAGCAGCTCGACGTGACTGTGGTCGCGGCTGCGCGCCATCACCTTCCCGTCCCGCACGTGGTAGAGGCGGCTGTCGCCGATGTGCGCCCACCAGCTGGCGTGCTGCTGCACGAGGCACACGGCGCAGGTGGCGCGGGGACGCTGGTCGAGCGGCAGCTGCGCGCCGAGCTTCACGACCTCGTCGTGCGCCTTCCCGAGCGTCAGGTGGAGGAATCCGAGCGGATCGAAGAGCGGCTGCGGCGCGTGCCAGAAAGCGTCCAAGATCACCCGCTGGGTGACGGTCGCGGCGCGCGCGCCGTCGGCGTGGCCGCCCATGCCGTCGACGACCACCAGCAGCGCCGCGCGCTCGGCGACCGCGGCCACGACCCGGTCCTGATTCTCCTCGCGCCCGCCGAGCAGGCTCATGTCTGCGTATTCGACCCGCAAGAAGAATTCCATGCATCTGTTAGACTTGCCTGCGCTTTATATCACCTGCGCAGTGCGCCGGCGTAGCGAGGCGACTTAAGCCGCTGCGCCCGCGGACCACCGCATCAAGGGCCGCCAGGCGGACGCATCGACCATGATCGCGAGCATGACGGGCTTCGCGCGCCGGGAGACCAGCGGGCCATGGGGCACGCTCGTGTGCGAGCTGCGCAGTGTCAATCACCGCTTCCTCGAGGCTTCCTTCCGCCTGCCGGACGAGCTGCGCGGCGCCGAGGGCGAGCTGCGCTCGCGCCTCATGCGGCAGCTGCGCCGTGGCAAGGTCGACTGCACCATCACCTGGCGGCGCCCACAGGCGGCCGGCGGTGCACTCGAAGTCGACGCACAAGCGCTCGAGCGCGTGCTGGCCGCGGTGCACGCCGTGATGCGCGCGCTGCGCGAGCCGGGAGCAGCGGTGAGCGCGCTCGAGGTACTGCGGTGGCCGGGCGTGCTGCGCGAGGACGGCGCGACGGGCGAGCAGCTGCTGGCGGCGGCGGGCGAAGTGTTCGCGGCCACGCTCACCGAGCTGGTCGCGGCTCGCGAGCGCGAAGGCGCGCGGCTGCGGGAGCTGCTCGGGCAGCGCTGCGCCGGGCTCGAGGCGCTCGTTGCGGCCGTGCGCGCGCGCTTGCCCGAAGTGCGCGCGCGCGCCCGCACGCGACTCGCCGAGCGCGTCGCGGAGCTGACCGCGAGCATCGACCACGAGCGGCTCGAGCAGGAGCTGGCGCTTCTGCTGCAGCGGCTCGACGTCGACGAGGAGCTCGAGCGGCTCACCGGCCACATCGCGGAGGTGCGCCGCGTCATCGGCGGCGGCGAGCCCGCCGGACGCCGGCTCGATTTCCTCATGCAGGAGCTCAACCGCGAAGCCAACACGCTCTCCTCGAAATCCCAGGACCTCGAGACCACGCGCAGCGCGGTCGACATGAAGGTCCTCATCGAGCAGATGCGCGAGCAGGTGCAGAACGCGGAGTAGGGACTGCCGGCCGGCTGGCTGTCGGGCGGGCGGGTGACATCCATTCGGCGCTCCAGCTCAACGTCAGACCACGGCCGCCGTCCGCACCATGGTGCTGGTCGCGATCCCGATCAATCGCGGTTGGAGCTTGGCCGGTGACGTTGCTGTAGACGGGATGAGGTCTTTCGGCTCGCAGATCGACCTGCTGTCCATCCCGATCGTCCGGACGGAGGTGGGCCCGCCCGATCGGTGGCGGTCAGCCCCACTCGTGCGATTGCTAGTAATCGTTCTGGGCTAAAATATACTATTTATAATCGTTCTGGGCTAAAAGTAATCATTTTGGTATTCAACCGGGAGGTAGAGAACCATGCCGGATTGGATTGGCTATCGGTGGCTCATCGAGCGCTTCGGCCTCTCCGTGACTCAAGCGCTACGGACCGAGACGGTCATCGGCTCCACTCGGGCGACTGTCAGCGATGGCCCTACCGAGCGGCGCACGGTGCTGGAGCAGCTGCGCCCCGAGCCCAGTCTCGCCGGACACCTGAGCTTCGCGCTCAAGCACGAAGGCGTTCATCTGGAGGCACTTTCGCGCCTGTTCGCCGCGGCCCCGGCAGCTGAAGTAGAGGATTGGATTCGGCGTGAGCCCACCGGCCGATACGCGCGGCGCACTGGGTTTCTGTACGAATGTCTGACCCGCCAGCGACTGGACGTGCCAGACACGACTCGCGGCACCTACGTCCCGGTGGTGGACCCGGAACTTGAACTCGTCGCGTCAACACCGATCAACAATACGCGCTGGCGCGCTCGCGACAATCTGCTCGGCAGCGCGGGCTTCAGCCCTCAGGTGCATCTCACACCGGATGTAGCACGAGCCCTCGACTTCGATGTGCGTAAGCGCATCGCACGGCTTGAGGGCCAGTTCAGCCCGGCACTCGTGCTGCGCAGTGCGGTTTGGCTGACTATAAAGGAGAGCCGCGCCAGCTTTGCGATCGAACATGAGGAGAACAAGCGCGATCGAGTCCAGCGCTTTGCTGCGGTGATGGAGCAGCGCACGGGGCAATCACCCGATCCGTTCAGCCCCGCTGAGTTGGAGGCCCTGCAGCGCGAGATTCTTGGAGCGAATGCCCTCCACTATGGCCTCCGTCGCTCGCCGGTGTTCGTTGGAGAGTCTGCTCGCTTGGATGAGGAGCGCGTGCATTACATCGGGCCGCATTGGAACGATGTGCCCTCCATGTTGGAGGGATTACATGAGCTCTTGAGGCGGACGGCCGGAATGTCATCGGTGGCCCGCGCGGCGCTTGCGTCCTTCGGTTTTGTTTACCTGCACCCGATGATCGATGGCAACGGTCGCATCAGCCGTTTTCTCATCAACGACCTGCTGCGTCGGGATGGTGCCTTGCCAGCGCCTTACATCGTGCCGATCTCGGCGATCTTGCAGAAGCCGGATCTGCGTCCCTTGAGCTACGACGGGGCGCTCGAGCTCTTCTCGCGGCCGTTGATGCGGCAGTATCGGGGCGACTGGTCATTCGGGCCGGAACAACTCGGCGACGATGGGGTGACATACAGCCTGCACTTCGACCGCTACCAGGATGCGCTGCACGCCTGGCGGTATCCGGACTTGACGCGTCATGTCACCTTCCTCGCGGATGCGCTCGATTTGACGATCGAGCAGGAGATGCGAGCGGAGGCTCAGTATCTGCAGCGGCACGGCGCGGCGCGGGCGCGCCTGAAGGGCATCGTCGAGGGACCAGACCCGGCGCTGGATCGCATCATCCGCTCGGTGCGGGAGTCGCGCGGTACGATCAGCGGGAAGTTGCGGGCAGAGTATCCGACGCTCGAGCGTGCCGAGATTGCGGAGGATGTCGTGCGTGCGATCCGCGAGGAGTTACCGTGGACGGCAATTGACGAGGGATGACCCTGCCGACCGACGCTTGAAGGTCGTCGTCTCGCAGGCGTTGCCCATCTGCGCTTGCGCTTCTTGAGCGGGACAAGTTCTTAAGGGCCCGACGCGGCACGGCCGAGCTCGCGTCTACCTGATTGCCCGCATTGACTGCCGCGACCGCACTGCGCAGGATCGCTCTATCGATCGCCGCGAACACTCGAGAGTAAGAACGCGGCGACAAGGTGATGGGGGGCTGTGCAGGGAGGCATGGCTCGTGAAAGTCTCAAACGGTCTGATTCGTTCAGCACTGGTGTCAGTCATAGTCGGCTGCTGCGTCGCGGCCGGAAACGGGCTCGATCCGGGAGCGCGCGGCGAGAATCCCTTCGCCCCGGCGTACGGGCACCCCTATCGGCACGGAGCCGTGCCCACGCGGGAAGCGCTGGAGAGGATGAGGACCTGGGAGGCCTCGCACCCCGTCGGTATGTCGGGTCTTTTGCCCATTGATCCTCTGAATACCCTGTCGTTCGGCGGCGGCATCGATGGCATCGGCGTCACCAGCAGCACACCCAGGGTTTATCTCGTGTTCTACGGCAGTCAGTGGACGGGCGGCGGCGATCCCAACGGAGCTGCCACCTACCTGCAGCATCTCTTCGCGGGCATCGGCACGGGAGGCGAGCTGTGGTCGGGCACGATGACGCAGTACTGCGACGGACCG
>WNGP01001155.1_pt1 | contig 21420 bp, 16 predicted proteins | sample 5407671 | NCBI WGS metagenome assembly WNGP01 (sample SAMN13153381, study PRJNA577476) | soil metagenome | isolation source: 40 cm soil or saprolite under Garry oak tree replicate 2 | place: USA:California | collected 2016-06-15
CTTCGAGCATTTGAATGCCATTATTGAGTGTGCACAAAAGGACTCCATCGTCTGGGTGGACATGCAGGCGAGCAACTATGTGGACGCGACACTGGATCTCTATCGCCGCGCGCTGAAGACACATCCCAGTGTTGGCATATGCCTGCAGGCTTATCTTCATCGAACAAAAGATGACCTTGCGAAACTTCTGCCGCTGCGGCCTTCGGTCCGATTGGTCAAAGGGGCATACAACGAGCCGCCTGAAATCGCGTTTGCCCGCAAGCAGGATGTCGACGAAAACTATTTCGCCCGAGGGAAAGAAATGTTGCGGGCAAAAAAAGAGAATCGCTGCGGGCGGGCCGCTTTCGGCACGCATGACGTGACGCTGATCAGACGGCTCTCTGAATTTGCGTCCACGGAAGGTTTTAGGAAGGCGGATTTCGAGGTGCAGATGCTCTACGGCATACAGCGCACCGAGCAGGAGCGTCTCGCGAGCGAGGGCTGTACTTCCATCGTGCTCGTCGCTTACGGCAGCTATTGGTATCCGTGGTTCGTGCGCCGACTGGCGGAACGCCCCGCGAACTTGTGGTTCATGGTGCGCAACGTGTTCGCGGCGTAGAAGCAACTAGAACTTTCCCATTTCCATTCGAACAGCGTTCGGCATTCCCCAATCAGCCCGCCTTATTGGCCTTGGCTATCAGAAGAATCGCGACAATATAGAACAAGAACATGAGGACGAGAAACGTCTTTGCCTGACGATTGGAGCCCTCGAATTCTTTCCAGGCGAAAACTCCCCACAAGGCCGCAACCATGGGGGCGGACTGGCCGATCGCATAAGAAATTGCCACGCCGGTGAAATTCGCGGCGACAAGATTGAAGACCGTGCCGCTACCCCAGATGACGCCACCCATCAGGCCAAGCATGTGGCCTGAAGCAGGACCGTGAAAAAATTCGCCGAAATTCACGGGTTCTCCCACGAGAGGATTCTTCATGAAATAGACATTCCAGAGAAGGCAGGAGAGCAGCGCCCCGAGCGTAAAGAAAACGCCAATGCTGTAGGGACCCAGGGTGTTTCCCTGGGTCATCGCGTGAGTGACGAACGGAGCCCAGAGACCCATCAGGATTCCGGAAATGACGCAGATCATGATGCTCTTCCGGGAAACGGACCGGCTGGCTCTCGTAAGGCTTCCGTAAGCCTTGCCATCGAGGATCACCGCGATAACGGCGCAAGCGACCCCAGCTGCGAGCAATGCCGCATTCCCCTTCGGTTGCAGCACATAGCTTGAAACCACGCCGACTACCATCGCAATTCCTATCGAAACGGGAAAGGCAATCGCCAGACCGGCCATGTCGATTGCGGCGACAAGGAGGAGGTTCGCAAGGTTGAAAACCGCGCCGCCAGCAAGCGTGTAAATGAAATTCGATCGATCCGCCGCGCGGATGTTGTTCAGAAAACTCGAAGCATCATTCGAAGTATTGCCCATCGTAAACGCCAGCGCGACCGCGATCAGGAAAATGCCGAGGGCGTAATCCCAGTAAAACAATTCGAAACGGTAGTTCTTCACACCTTTATAGGTGTTCGCCCAGGAGCCCCAACAGATCGCGCTTGTGAATATCATTAGAAGAGCAATACCGAAAGTGTGAGGAACAAACATAAATTTGCGACTCCTTTGCGGATAAACCGATTCGTCTTCAAAAACGCAGGGCCTGATGCTGTTTTCGCATACCGTGACTGTCGCTGCTTGTACTCACCGAAAAGAAACCTGTCAAGGTCATACCGGAGATTCTTGCAGCATGGCCCTCACTCCAGGTCAACGGCGAGACATTTCGCCTCGCAATCGAGAGTTTATGCGGTTCCCTGGCCGGGTTCTTATATAATTCGCGCGCAGAATCACCAGAGGAAAAATGATGGCCAAGCAATCCTTTATTGCGGTCGTGGGCAGCGCCAATGTGGACCTTACCACGTTCAATGACGTGTTCCCGCGGCCAGGGGAAACGATCTTCGGCAAGAAGTTCGATCTCGGCTTCGGCGGCAAAGGCGCCAATCAGGCCGTTGCCGCGCGTCTCTGCGGAGCGAACGTGGGCATGGTGGCAAAAGTAGGGAGCGATCTATTTGGCCCCGCCACGATCAAGAACTTTGAATCGCAGGGAATTGACGCGACGTACGTGCGCATCGCCGCGGGCGTTTCCAGCGGGGTCGCCCCTATCTTTGTGGATCCGAGCGGTCAAAATCGCATCATTGTCGTGAAGGGCGCAAACGACACGCTTTCGCCCGAAGATGTGGATGCCGCCGCCCCCCTGCTCAGCAAGGCAGCCACCGTCATCATGCAGTTTGAGATTCCGTTGCGCACCGTCTACCACACCGTGAAGTTCGCTAAAGCTTATGGCATCCGCTGCATCGTGAATCCCGCTCCGGCACAGCCGGTTGACTACCAGGAAGTCGGCGCCGCGGATTATTTCATTCCCAATGAGAGCGAAGCCGAAGCGATCACGGGAATGCCGGTGCATTCGATCGATGATGCAAAAAAGTGTGCGCAGTTTCTGCTGCGCCAGGGAATGCGCCGCGTGGTCATTACTCTCGGCGAGCGCGGCTCTTTGGCGGCGGGACCGGACCGGATGGAGCTGATTCCCGCATTCAAGGTTCACGCCGTCGACACTACCGGCGCGGGCGATGCTTTTATCGGCAGCTTCGCGGTTTTTCTGAGCGAAGGTTTGCCGGAGGAGGAGGCTTTGCCGCGCGCAAATCTCTACGCTGCACTTTCCACAACCAAGGTAGGGACTCAAAAGTCCTTCTGCAACCGGGCGGAATTCGAAAAGGAGTGGCCGAATCGCGGCGCGCGCCTATAAACCGGCTTTGTCAAAGTGCTAAGATAGAGCGTTCCTGATTGTTCCGCTGTAGGCATTGAAAAATTCCATGACTTTGCGCGACAACCTGCGGATCGGCACTTCCTCCAGCCTGGATCGTCAGGCTCCGCGAGTCCCGATTTCGCCTTCCGATACCGCCATCGCCAATTACGCGGGGCGCGATCTCCAGCCCAACCGCGGTGTCCCGCTGAATTTGGATTGGGTGAACGCGGTGCGTGTAAACACCAGCGCCGTCGAGCGCCGCGCGCAAACCATCGGCACGCGGCGAACGGTAAAGAAGGAATGGCAGGCGGCTTGGCTCCTGCGCGCCATCACCTGCATGGATCTGACGACACTCTCCGGCGATGACACCCACGAGCGTGTTCGCCGCTTGTGCGCCAAGGCGCGGCAACCGATTCAGCACGAACTCATACAGAAGCTTGGCATCGAGAGCCTCAATATCAAGGTCGCTGCCGTCTGCGTTTATCACACCTTCGTCGAAACCGCGCGGCGCGCGATCGAGGGCAGTGGCATTCATGTTGCCGCGGTTTCCACAGGATTCCCCGCCGGTCTTTCTCCCTTCGAGGAACGCGTGGCGGAAATTCGGCGCTCGGTGGAAGCCGGCGCCGACGAAATCGACGTGGTCATCACCCGCGCGCACGTCTTCGGCGGTAAATGGCAAGCGCTGTACGACGAAATCGCCGCGTTCAAAAACGCTTGCGGGCCCGCGCATCTGAAGGTGATCCTTGGCACCGGCGATTTGCTGACACTGCGCAACGTGGCGCGCGCCAGCATCGTGGCAATGATGGCCGGAGCAGACTTCATCAAGACATCGACAGGCAAAGAAGCCGTCAACGCGACGCTTCCCGTGAGTCTGGTCATGACTCGCGCCATTCGCGAGTACGCGCAGGAAACCGGAATGGCGGTGGGCTTCAAGCCGGCCGGCGGCATTCGAACGGCGAAGCAATCGCTCGACTGGCTTGCGCTGATGAAGGAGGAGCTCGGCGATTCCTGGCTAAAGGCGGAGTTATTCCGGTTTGGCGCCAGCGGCATGCTTGCGGATATCGAGCGGCAATTGGAGCACCATGCCACGGGACGCTATTCGGCGGACTATCGCCATCCGATTGCGTAGCCAAGAAAATCCTGGTTCGATGATGAGAGAAGCGAGCAGAAGCGTATGAGCATCGTCGAAAAATTCATGACCATGGAGTACGGCCCCGCGCCGGAGGATCCGCGCGAAGCACTTGCCTGGCTGGACTGTCACGGCCGGCGCTTCGGACATTTCATTCACGGCGCGTGGCAGGCCCCCGCGGCTGGGGGTTATTTCGAGACCACGGATCCTTCCACGGGTGAAAAACTCGCGACGGTGGCGCAGGGCTCCACGTTGGATGTCGACAGCGCGGTGAAAGCCGCGCGCGCTGCTTTGCCAGCGTGGCAGTCCCTTACTCCGCATGCGCATGCGCGCTATCTCTATGCGCTGGCGCGGCAGGTACAGAAACATTCGCGCTGGCTCGCGGTTCTGGAAACACTGGATAACGGCAAGCCGATTCGTGAAAGCCGCGACATCGATATCCCGCTGGTAGCAAGGCATTTTTATCACCATGCGGGCTGGGCCCAGTTGCTCGAGCAGGAATTTTCGGGATACACCGCTTGCGGCGTCGTAGGTCAAATCATCCCGTGGAATTTTCCTTTGCTCATGCTGGCGTGGAAGATTGCCCCCGCGCTGGCAACCGGGAATACCGTCGTGCTGAAGCCCGCGGAATTTACGCCCCTGACGGCGCTTGCGTTTGCGCAGATCTGCCAGGAAGTGGGGCTGCCTGCCGGCGTCGTGAACATCATCACCGGTGACGGATCGACCGGCGAAGCACTGGTGAAGCATCCCGACGTCGATAAGATTGCGTTCACGGGGTCGACAGAAGTGGGACGCGCGATTCGCAAAGCTACAGCGCAGAGCCACAAGAAGCTTTCGCTCGAACTTGGCGGCAAGTCTCCTTTCATCATTTTTGAGGACGCCGATCTGGATAGTGCCGTGGAAGGCCTGGTTGACGGCATCTGGTTCAACCAGGGGCAGGTTTGCTGCGCCGGATCACGCTTGCTCATGCAGGAAAGCACTGCCGAGAAGTTGATCGGCAAGATTCAGGACCGCATGAACACGCTTCGAATGGGGCCGCCGCTCGATAAAGCCATTGACATTGGTGCCATCGTCGCGCGCGTGCAGCTCGAGCGCATCCAGCGGCTGGTCGAGCAAGGCGTCGCTGAAGGAGCGACGTGCTGGCAGCCGTCCATTCCCGTACCATCGCGAGGACTGTATTTTCCGCCAACGTTGCTGTGCAACGTTCATCCGGCTTCGGCTGTGGCGCAGCAAGAGATTTTCGGCCCGGTGCTGGCGGCAATGACGTTCCGCACGCCGCGGGAAGCTGTGGAGCTCGCCAACAATACGGTGTATGGCCTGGCCGCCTGCGTGTGGAGCGAGAGCATCAATGTTTCATTGCACGTTGCGGCGCAGCTCAAAGCCGGCGTGGTGTGGGTCAACTGCACAAATCTTTTCGATGCTGCCTGCGGTTTCGGGGGCTATCGCGAGAGCGGTTATGGACGCGAGGGCGGGCGCGAGGGCCTTCTCGAATATCTCGAGCCCGCCTGGTTCAAGAACGCGCCGCCGGTTCATACAACGCCTCTCGCGATAGATCAACCTCCCGAGGAACCAACCGATACCACGGCTCCCCCGATCGACCGCACCGTGAAACTCTACATTGGCGGCAAGCAGGCGCGGCCTGATTCGGGTTACAGCTTCGAAGTGCGTGGCGCGGACGGGCGTTTGCTCGGGGAAGCGCCGCTGGGCAACCGCAAAGACATTCGCAACGCCGTCGAAGCGGCGCGCAAAGCGGAAGGCTGGGGCCAAGCGACGGCGCACAGTCGGGCGCAGGTTCTCTACTACGTCGCGGAGAATCTTTCACAGCGGCGCGAAGAAATCGCCGGCCGGCTGTCCGCCGTGGTCGGGAAGAGGCAGGCGGAAGCCGAAGTCAGCCTGGGGATCGAGCGCATCTTTTCCTACGCCGCCTGGGCCGATAAGTACGACGGCGCGGTGCATAACCCGCCGTTTCACAACGTCGCCCTGGCCATGAAAGAACCGATCGGCACGGTCGGCTTGATCTGCCCCGCGGATGCGCCGTTGCTGGGCTTCCTTTCTCTCGTGATGCCGGCCATTTCGACGGGCAACACAGTCATCGCCATTCCGTCGGAAAAATATCCGTTGATTACCGGCGATCTGTATCAGGTTTTCGAAACTAGCGATCTGCCGGATGGCGTCGTAAACATGGTCACCGGCCGCGCCGCGGAACTGATGAAGACACTCGCCGAACACGACGACATCGACGCTATCTGGTGTTTTGCGGATGAAGTCGGCGCCGCTGCGGTGAAAACTCTCTCGGTTGGCAATCTGAAGCAAGTGTTCACCAACGAGGGCCGCGCCATCGACTGGTTCGACCTGAAACAAGGCGAAGGCCGGTGGTTCCTCGATCACACCGTGCAGGTGAAGAACATCTGGATTCCATACGGCGAGTAGAAATTCGTCCCAGCCGGCGGGCAGGCCACAAACTACGCAATTTGAATTCGAAACTGGATCGGTCGGAATACGCAAACGGGCTGCAAACTCTTGCGGCACGTTGTTTCGCATTTGAGGACCGTCAAGGAATTTTTGCCGCTTCCTTATTGTCTCCATACTGATGGCCGTTATTTGGATTGACGCGCGGAGTCAGGTCAAGACTGGTAAATATTCTCTTTAGCAATACTCAACGCTCGGAGTTCGCGTCTCACATTACAATTGGGTCCGGCTTTTCGTTTGCTACACTACGCAATCGCGAATCTGAGGAGTGCTTCATGGGTCATCCGCTTCTTGATCTAACAAACAAAACTGCCGTGGTGATCGGCGGAACCAGTGGCATCGGACTTGCACTCGCTCGCGGACTGGCCCAGGCTGGAGCGAATGTCGTGCCAACCGGTCGCCGCGATGAACAAGTACGGGCCGCGACCGCGGAAGTTGTGGCGCTCGGGCGGCGGTCGCTTGCGCAGACTTGCGATGTGACGGATAACGGCAGCATCGAGCGGCTCCTTCAATCGGTGCGCTCCGAATTCGGCAGCGTCGAAATCCTCGTGAATTGTGCCGGCCGTACGAAGCGAATGCCCACGCTCGATTTTCCGGAGGCCGAATGGAACACGATCATGGAAACGAACCTGTACGGGACTCTGCGCGCCTGCCGGGTCTTCGGCCGGCACATGATTGAGAAGCGCTATGGCCGGATTATCAATATTGGATCGCTTTCTTCCTTCGTGGGGCTGTTTGAGGTTGCCGCCTATGGAGCCAGCAAGTCGGCCGTTGCTTCCCTCACCAAAACGCTCGCGATCGAATGGGCGGCCTCGGGCGTTTGTGTCAACGCCCTCGTTCCGGGAGTATTGCGCACGAACTTGAATGCAGCCCTGCTCGATGGAACCGAGCGTGGCCGGGAGTTCCTGATGCGCACGCCGATGCGAAGGTTCGGTAAGATCGAAGAGCTGGCAGGAGCCGCGGTTTTTCTCGCCTCCGATGCCGCCAGTTTCCTGACCGGCCACTTATTGGTGGTTGACGGCGGCATTCTGGCCAGCGGCGTCAATCAATAACGCGGCCTGTGTCCAGCACAACCAGATCTGCAAACTTGCATCAATGACTGCTCTTGGCAGCGATACCTGATGACGCCATTTGCGCTCGCGCTTGCTTTACGATCGCAAGGAATTTCCGCGCATTCTCAACAATGATTTCCGGCTTGTTTGACTTCAGAGCGTCGGCCTGCACCAATTCTCCGCCGATGCCCAGCGCTGCGGCTCGCGCTTCGATAAATTCAGCCGCGGTGCTTAGATTGACGCCACCGGTCGGAACAAGCGGAATTTGTGGGAGCGGGCCCTTCAGCGCCTTGATGTACTTCGCGCCTCCGACCTGGCCACACGGGAAAATCTTGACGAAGTCCGCGCCAGCCTCCCAGGCGGTAATGACCTCCGTGGGTGTCAATGCCCCAGCCATGATCAGCTTCCCTTCCCGTACAGCAAGTTCGACAGTTTTAAGGTTCAACCCCGGGGTAACCAGGAACTGCGCGCCGGCATCCAGGCACCGGCGCGCCGCCTCCGCGTTGAGCACGGTTCCGGCTCCGACGAGGACATCGGAAGCGCTATTCTTTGCCAGCTCGCGGATGACTTCCAGGGCGCCGGGCACGGTCATGGTGATTTCCACGATAGGAATGCCGCCCTGACAAACGGCAGCCGCCGCGATCCGTGCTTCGCCCGGCGACGACACGCGAACGACCGGGACGATCCCAATCTCCATGATTCGATCGCGAACCTTTTGCTTATCCATTGGCGTTCACCTCTTCTCCGGCACTTCGCTGTCACCGCGCGATGCGTGCTCCCACTCCCTTCATCACTTGCATGACTTCCTCGAAGTTCGCCATGGAAGTGTCTCCCGGCGTGGTCATGGCCAGCGCCCCGTGCGCGGCGCCACATTCCACCGACCATTGCGGATCTTGTCCCGCCAGGAATCCGTAAATCAGCCCGGAAGCAAAGGAATCGCCCCCCCCGACGCGGTCGAAAATTTCAAGGTTTTCGCGGCTTCTTGCCTGGTAGAACTTGCCGTCCGAATAGCAGATCGCGCCCCAATCATTCAGAGTCGCAGTCTTAGCTTTCCTGAGCGTGGTGGCCACAACCTTGAACGGATAATCTTTCACGACCTTCGCGATCATTTGCTTGAAACCCTCAACTTCAAACGTGGAGTGATGCTCATCCATTCCCGGCACGTCGTAGCCAAGCGCCGCCGAGAAATCTTCTTCATTCCCGAGCATCACGTCGACGTGCGGCGCGATGCGACGGTTAACGTCCTGCGCCTGTTTCTTTCCGCCGTGAGACTTCCACAAGGACGCGCGGTAGTTCAGGTCGTAGGAAACAACCGTGCCGTTCCGCCTCGCTGCTTGCATGGCTTCCAAGGTAACTTCTGGGGTGGTCGGTGAAAGGGCGCAGAAAATGCCGCCGGTATGAAACCAGCGCGCGCCCTGCTTTCCAAAAATCTGATCCCAATCGATATCACCGGGCTTCAACTGGGAGACCGCGGTGTGCCCGCGATCGTAACTTCCTAGCGCCGCACGCACTCCGAAGCCGCGCTCCGTAAAATTGAGTCCGTTGCGCACCGCGCGACCCACGCCATCGTGCTCCGCCCAGCGCACCAGCGACTGGTCTACGCCGCCCTGGTAAATGAGATCCTGTAGGAGCCTCCCGACAGGATCATCGGCGAACGCCGTGACGATCGCGGTATCCAGGCCGAAGCAACGCTTTAGCCCGCGTGCAACGTTGTATTCCCCGCCGCCCTCGGACACTTCAAAGGATCGCGCCGTCGCAATGCGCCGGTCGCCCGGATCAAACCGCACCATGACCTCGCCCAGACTGACCAGGTCCCAGTGGCCTTCTTTCTTCGGCTTGATCGTCAACCCCATGCGCTCACCTCAGCGGTCCGATCAAAATAAAATTGCTATGCGCTTCATTCTCACGAATTATTCAGAATGAGTCCAGATTGAGCTTTAAGCACTTCAAACGATCCCAGCCGGCTCCATTCGGGGAGCCAAAACATGGATCAAGGCAAGCGCCAGCAAGTACGCGGAGCCGGCAATGAAAAACGGAATCATGTAGCTCCCGGTCCACTGTAAAACATAGCCAACGATTTTCGCGATGAGCATCCCACCAACCGCGCCTGCCATTCCCCCAATCCCGACGACGGAGGCTACCGCTCGCTTCGGAAACATGTCAGAAGTCAGGGTGTAAAGATTTGCGGAGAAGCCTTGGTGGCCCGCCGCAGCAAGACCGATCAGCAGAACCGCCTGCCACAATCCAGAAACGCGGTAGGCAAACACAATGGGAACGATGCCGATCGCGCACACGAGCATGGCGATCTTGCGTCCTGCGTTTACAGAGGCTCCCTTCTGGATCAAAGAAGACGAGAACCAACCTCCGGCTACGCTTCCGACGTCGGAAATGAGATAAATCACCACGATCGGAAGGCCTAGTTGTGCCAGGTGCACCCCGTGCTGGCGTTCGAGAAAATCAGGCACCCAAAAAAGATAGAACCACCAGATTGGGTCGGTCAGGAATTTCCCGCAGGCATAGGCCCACGTCTGCCGATATGGCAAGAGTTTCAACCATTTAATTTTTTCAACAGGCTGTGGCGCATCGCCAAGGATGTAGTCGAGCTCCGTCTTGGAACAGCGCGGGTGGTTTTCTGGTTTCCGATAGAGCAAGAGCCACAATGCGAGCCAGGCAAAACCGAGCGAGCCGATAATCACAAAGGTCCAGCGCCAGCCAAAATGGAGAGTGATCCACGGCACGGAAAGCCCAGCAAGGATCACTCCCACATTCGTGCCCGCGTTGAAAATGCCGGTAGCCAGCGCGCGCTCCTTCGCTGGAAACCATTCCGCAACGGCCTTGATGCTGGCCGGAAACACGCCCGATTCCCCGAAGCCGAGCGCGATCCGCGCCATGAAGAAACTCGAGAGCGAGCTTCCTGCGGAGTGCGCCATGGAAGCGAAGCTCCAAAAGATCATGACCATGGCGTAGCCCAATCGCGTACCGACCCGATCGATAAATCCGCCGACGGCGAGCATGCCAACCGCGTAAGCCGCTTGAAAGGCAATTACGATGTGGCTGTAATCGATCTCGCTCCAACCGAGATCATGCTGCAGGGTGGTCTTCAGCGCCGAGAGAACCCAGCGATCCATGTAGTTCTTGGTTGTGCCGAGAAGCAGGAGGCCACAAATCACCCAGCGAAAATAGCCTGGGCCAGCGGGGGCCTTTGGCAAAGCCGGTTCGCTCGCAGCCGTAGCAGTAGTTTCGGTCGGCGACGCCGAGAGGTCGGATGTTGAATTTGGGCGCACTGAGTCCATGATTTAGAGGAAAAGCTGCTTTCTACCAACTGTGCATCGTTCCATCGAGTTTGCGATTCACGGGCAGGTACGCTCGTTGATAGGGGTACTTGGATGCCAAAGTTTCATCCACATCCACGCCCAGGCCCGGAACATCACCGGGATGCATCATACCGTCAGAAAAACTGTAGGAATGCGAAAAGACGCGGTCCGTCTCCTCCGTGTGGCGCATGAATTCCTGGATACCAAAATTATGGACGCTCAGATCAAAATGCAGCGCGGCGGCCATGCACACGGGACTCATATCAGTAGCGCCGTGGCACCCAGTTCGGACTTGATAAAGTTCTGCCAGGCTGGCAATTTTCCTCAAATGTGAAATTCCCCCGGCATGCACAACCGCGGTCCGAATGTAGTCAATGAGCTGCTCCTGGATGAGTTGCTGGCAATCGTAAATCGTGTTGAAAACTTCACCCACCGCCAAAGGAGTAGTAGTGTGCTGCCGGATGAGGCGAAAACTTTCTTGCAACTCCGCCGGAACAGGATCTTCGAGCCAGAACAGGTGAAAGGGTTCGAGGCTTTTTCCCAGGCGTGCTGCTTCGATCGGCGTTAGCCGGTGATGAACATCGTGCAGCAAGGGAAGATCCTCGCCAAATTCCTTCCGCAGCCGCTCGAATAGTCGCGGGACAAAATTCAAGTAGAGTTCTGAGCTCCAGGCGTCTTCGAGCGGGGCATTTTTTTCCGCGGGCTCGTAATACAACTTTCCGCGTCCAACCCCGTATGTGCTTTGCAATCCGGGAATCCCGCTTTGCGCGCGAATTGCCTTGTATCCGAGTTTGATGTAGTCAGCAACGGCCTGAACTGTTTCCTCGAGGCCTGGCCCGTTGGCGTGGCCGTAGACAAGAACGCCGTCGCGCGATGCCCCTCCCAACAACTGATAGACGGGCACATTCAAGGCCTTGCCCTTGATGTCCCAAAGGGCGGTATCGACGGCCGCGATCGAGCACATGGTGACCGGGCCACGCCGCCAGTACGCTCCCTTATAAAGGTATTGCCAGATGTCTTCGATCCGCCGCGCATCGCGCCCAATCAACAGCGGAATAGCATGGTCGGAGAGGTAGCTCGCAACCGCAAGTTCGCGCCCGTTCAGCGTGGCATCCCCGAGTCCGTAGATCCCGTCTTCCGTCGTAACCTTCAGCGTTACGAAATTCCGCCCCGGGCTGCAAATAATCACTTTGGCATCAATGATTCGCATTTTAAGTTTTCATCACCTATAGCACCGCTTTCGGCATCGCTGAAACAACCGTCTTCAACACACCAGTCAGCGGCCATCAACAAACAAGACGTGACCGTGGACATGCGCCTCAGACATATATCAGGTGCCCGCCCCACTTTCAATTTAGAAATCGCTTTTTGGTCCTTGCACCTGCTCGCGGTTGTTGCCGCGCGCCGGAATTTGCCGCAACCACTTGCTCGCAGTGTAGAATGCGTTGCGCACTCTCACCGAGGTGAAAAGCGAAGGTCACAGCCTCCGGCGGCAACCGCACATCTGTGCAATGAGCGCTCATCGGAGCAAGTAAATGGATATCCACCAACTCGAACTCTTCCTCGCGGTTATGGACTCCCCCAGCATGACCCGCGCGGCGGAAAAGATTCACCTGTCGCCCGGCGCCGTCAGTCTCCAGCTCCATAATCTTGCTGACGAACTTCACACGGAACTTTTCGTGCGGCGTGGAAAACGGTTGATTCCCACTCCCGCGGCATTGCGCCTCGCTGAGCGTGCCAAGGAAGTCGTGAAGATGATGGGCCACATCCAGCAGGAATTTGAAAACGATCTGGCGAAAGATGTTCGCCCTTTCCATTTCGCGACGGGCGTTACTACCCTGATCTACCAGTTGGGTGGTCCACTGAGGCAGCTGCGAAAGCGCTACCCCAAAGCGGAAATCCGCGTGACGGTTGGCGTCACCGAGGAAATGGTTGCTGGCCTGCTCGATCGCCGCTTTGACCTGGCGCTCATCTCGCTCCCCGTTTCCGAGACCGGCCTTCTCCTCATTCCGCTTTTTGACGAAGAATTGCTCATCGTGCGCCCCTCGGCAAACAAGGTGGGCAGCGGACATATCAGCTCGCTGCGAGCTTCGGAACTCGCCGGCGTCCCCTTTCTGCTTTACCCAAAGCGAAGCAATGTTCGCATGGTCATCGACCGGTTTTTCAACGAGATCGGCGTGACGCCCCACGTGCTGATGGAGGCTGATGACACGGAAGCGATCAAGCGCCTCGTGGAGTCTGGTTTCGGCTACTCGATACTCCCCGAGCATGCCCTGAGGGGACGTTCGCACTTCTTTCAGAAGTTTCGGGTCGAAGGTCATCGCCTGAAGAGGAGTTTGGCACTCGCGACGGCGCGTACCGAGTGTCCTCGAAAGTTGACCGAATCCATCGCCAGTTTTCTCCGCGCCACCTTGGTCCAGGATTGATCCCCTCAAGGTATTCATGGCCCCAGACCGCCCGAGTCAACTCAAGACTGATAAACGATTCCTTTAGTAAGTCTCAACACCGGAATTTCCTGTCTTGGCTTACTATTAGCTTGCTAGGGGGATCCTGGCCACGGCACCTAGGAATACGCCACCGCCAGTTACAGATGTAAGAACTGTCTCTTAAGCTTGGCCCATTCTCTTCGGATTTGATGGAGGTTCTATGTCTTCACCAAGAGCTTCACGGCGGGACTTTCTGAAACTCACCAGCGCCGGCGTCGCCGGCACTGCTTTGGGCGTCACGTCATCCGGCTATGCAAGAATCACGGGCGCAAATGATCGTGTCCGGGTGGCAATTTGCGGAGTGCGAGGTCGCGGCAACGATCACATCCACGGCTTTTCGCGTGTCCCAGGAACGGAGATTGGCGCTCTCTGCGATGTGGATGAAAACGTGTCGAACCATCGCCTCGGGGACATCGAGAAGCTGGGATTGCCAAAGCCCAAATCCTACGTCGATGTTCGTAAGCTCCTTGAGGACAAAGATATTGACGCTATCTCCATCGCCACTCCCAATCATTGGCACTCGCTAATGGCCATCTGGGCGTGCCAGGCCGGGAAAGATGTGTATGTAGAGAAGCCGTGTTCGCATAACTGGTTTGAAGGACGGCAACTGGTGCGTGCCGTAAAGAAGTACAACCGAATTTGCCAGCACGGCAGCCAGTCGCGATCGAATCCGGGAATGCTGGAAGCCATTCAGCAACTGCGTGACGGCACGATCGGCAACGTGTATATGGCCCGCGCGCTTTGCTACAAGTGGCGGCCATCGATCGGGCACGCTACCGTCGAAGCCGTTCCGGCCGGCGTTAATTATGACCTGTGGACCGGTCCCGCTCCTCTGAAGCCGTTTACTAAGAATCGCTTTCACTACAATTGGCACTGGATCTGGGACACCGGGAACGGGGAAATCGGCAACCAGGCCATCCACGAGATCGATATTGCGCGCTGGGGTTTAGGTGTTGGCTTCCCGGTTTCTGTGTCTGCCATGGGTGGACACTTCATGTTTGAGGACGACCAGGAGACACCCAATACTTTGAATGCCACTTTCTGTTTCGATAGTGCGGATGGCCAGCGCAAGATGATGGAAGTCGCAGTCCGGCACTGGATCACCAATCACGAAGTGGAGATAGGCAGCGGCGCTTACGGGACCAGTGGTGTGCCCGCCGCGGGACTGACCGCCGACCCAAACAAAAAGCCGGCTGCCAAACAGTCCTTGGGGCCAAAAGATGCAAAGACGAACACCGTCGGCAACATCTTCTACGGGTCAAAAGGCTATCTCGGTATCGATGGATACGACGCTTACAAAACATGGATAACGGATCAGGTCGAGCCCGGACCGTCCGGTAAAGGTTCGGCGGACCACTACCAGAACTTCATTGATTGCGTTCGCAGCCGTCGTGCCCAGGATATTCATTCGCCGATTGAGGAAGCCCACATCTCGACCACCCTGGTACATCTAGCCAATGCCTCGTACCGTCTGGGGCGTACGCTGCGATTCGATCCCGCGCAGGAGCAGGTCATTGGCGATGAGGAAGCCAGCCGTCTCCTGGGTGGTAGCTATCGCGCACCTTATATTGTGCCGGAAAACATTTGACCGTAATTGGAGGCCGCAGCTAACCATGCGCATTCTCATTGCCGCCGCGTATCTCTTTCTCTTCTTTGCGGCTATGCTTCTGATCTCTTTCGTCTCCGCTGGCCCCCATCCCAGCGACCGCGTCACCGTCTCTGCCAACGAACAGGCCCGCCGCGTCGACATCGCAATCGATGGCCAGCCATTCACTTCCTATATCTGGCCCGCCACGCTTAAAAAACCCGTTCTCTATCCGCTGCGCACCGCCAAAGGCACCATCGTCACTCGCGGCTTTCCGCTCGAGCAGCGCCCCGGCGAGCGCGTCGACCACCCCCATCACGCCGGCCTTTGGTTGAACTATGAGAGCGTCAATGGCATTGATTTCTGGAACAATTCCGACGCCATCAAACCGGAAAATGCCCCCAAGATGGGCACGATTCTCCATCGCGCCGTGGTCTCGGCCAAAAGCGGTTCGGATCAGGGCGAGCTCGACGTCGAATCCGATTGGATTACCTTCGACAAGAAAGTTTTGCTCAAGGAACACACCCGCTTCGTCTTCCGGGGCGGGCCTGGATTCCGCTGCGTGGACCGCATCACCACCCTCCGCGCTCTCGACGAAAAAGTCGATTTCAAGGATGAGAAAGACGGCCTCTTGGGCCTTCGCGTCGTCCGCGCTCTCGAAATCCCTTCCGACAAACCCGAGGTGTATACCGACGCGAGCGGCCACGCCACTACCGTCGCAAAGCTGGACAACGCCGGCGTCAACGGCACCTACCTCACCAGTGAAGGCAAAAAAGGCGACGCCGCCTGGGGCACGCGAGGCCGCTGGTGCAATCTCAGCGGCCTCGTCGGCGACGAGCCCGTCACCATCACCATTCTCGACCACCCTGCAAATCCCGGCTTCCCCACCTACTGGCACGCCCGCGGCTACGGCCTTTTCGCCGCCAACCCCCTCGGCCAGAAAATTTTCAGCGAGGGCAAGCAAGAGTTGAATTTCTCTCTACCCCCCAATGCCAGCGTCACCTTCCGCTATCGCATCTTGATCAGCTCGGCTATCGCCACGCCCGAATCCACCGAAGCCTCCTACAAGGACTTCGTCGCCGCCTATCGTTGATTCGCTGGGTCATGTCGATAGCTCACCACAGAACTCGCTCCGAACCGGTCGGGAGGGCTGAGGTCTTCGCAATGCACCACTCGAATCAGGCAGCGCTGTCTCATGGCTCATTTGGAAAAAACCACAAATCCAACTATCCTTCTTCTCTTACTGAGCACTGAAAACTGATCACTGATTACTTTCCATGACCTTCCACATCGGCCTTATCGGCGGCGGCAACATCACGGAGACCCACGCCCGCGCCGCACGCGCCATCCCTGGAGTCGAAATCTCCGCCATCAACGGAACCAACGCCGAGAAAATCGCCCGCCTCTGCTGCGAACACGGCGGCACCCCCTATCAAGACTTCGCCGCCTTCTTAAAACATCGCCCCATAGATCTCGTAATCATTGGCAGCCCTTCCGGCCTCCACGCCACCCAAGGCATCGCCGCCGCCCGCCAAGGTCTGCACGTCCTTACGGAAAAACCGATCGAAATCAGCACCGCACGCGCCGACATCCTCATCGAAGCCGCAAAACAATCCAACGTCCATCTCGGCGTGATTTTTCAGGACCGCCTGAAGCCACACATTCGCCAACTCAAAAACTGGGTCGATCAAGGCCTGCTCGGCAAGCTCTTATTCGTCGATGCCCGCGTGAAGTGGTATCGCCCTCCCGAATACTACGCCAGTTCGCGCTGGCGCGGCACTCTGGCGCTCGACGGCGGCGGCGCCTTGATCAATCAGGGCGTTCACACCGTCGATTTGCTTCTTTGGCTCCTCGGCGATGTCGTTCGCGTTCAAGCCCGCACCGCCACGCAGCTTCACAAGATCGAAGCCGAAGACACCGCCGTCGCCATCCTCGAATTCGCCAGCGGCGCCTTGGGCATTTTCCACTCGACTACGGCCGACTATCCCGGCTACCCGCGCCGCGTCGAAATCTCCGGCTCCGAAGGCACCGTCATTCTCGAACACGACCGCATCATCGCCGCCAATCTCCGAAACACCCCAGCCGCCACCGAATCCGCCGCCCTCGACGAAAACCAAAGCGCGTCCACCGCCGTCGTCAGCGATTTTCGTGGCCACCAGGCCGTCCTCGAAGATTTTCTCCAAGCCATCCAGCACAATCGCGCCCCCGCCTGCGATGGCCTCGAGGGCCGCCGCAGCATCGCCCTGATCGAATCCATCTACTGCGCCGCAAAAACTCCCGATCGTGTCGTCACCGTCTGAGTTCTGGCAGGCTGCTGAACGCGTTGACCCGCATCGCTCAAGTTCAAATTTGGCAATTGAACTTGAGCCGGGTTACTGGGGGCAGGCGCAGTTGCCGTTCGGATATAAGACCGGGCCGGGCCCCCACTGTCGGGATTCCAGGCCTGCATCCTGGCCGATCCCGCTCAAACCGGAACCCAGTAAGCCTAGACCTTCCAAGCCCAAACCCTGCAAGCCGAACCCGCCCAAACTGGAGCCCAGCAAACCCAAACCGCGCAAGCCGAAACCACCCAGATTCAACGCCAAGCCAAATAAGTCCGGTACAAGCGAGAAATCGTCTCCACCGAACGAGGTTTCTCTATTAAAGGAAGTGGCGCCCAGCTCAAATTGGCGGGCACCGCCGAATCGCGAACCGCCGAAGTGACGGACGCTCGACCCGTTTCGCGCATAGGAGAGCGAAGAATGGCCGAATGAGTCATTGCCGAATTGAGAGTTTCCCATATTCGACAGCCCGCGATTCTGGTCAAAGAAGGATGTTGCTTTCGGAGTACTTGCTCGTGAGGATGGACCCTGGCCGGACCAACTTCTCGCAGCCGATGCCGCACTCGGAGGCCGATTCGGATTGAAGGAGGATGCCGATCTCGGCGTAGCTGCCCCGGAGGATGGACCCTGGCGGGACCAACTTCTTGAAGCCGAGACAGCGCTCGGGGGCCGATTCGAGTCAAAGGAGGACGTTGACCTAGGAGTACTTGCTCGTGAGGATGGACCCTGGCTGGACCAACTTCTTGCCGGCGATGCAACGCTCGGAGGCCGATTCGAGCCGAAGTTCATACCAGTCGCGCGCGTGCCCGCCGCCATTGCTCTCACATCAGAGCTACCCAGCCTTCGTCCGGCCGAGGCGTTGATTCTCCGCGGGCCATTCGAGCCAGCCATGTGGCCTCCGAAGTATGCCGAATTGCTGTTCGCACGAGTGGTCAATCCACCAAATCTCCTGGACGAGCCACCACCCGTTTGCCGTGGCGCGGCTGACCGCACGCTCAGAAAACTCTTGCCGCCTGAGTGTCCCCCGCCACCACCGTGGAATCCTCCTCCGCCTCTCTTGCCACTATGGAATCCGCCGCCACCGCGAGAACCACCGCCGTGCGAGCCTCCTCCGTGATGTTTACCGAATACAGCGTTCGGCGCACCTGTCAAAGCTAGCGCCACGATGGATGTAAAGAGGACTCTTGAGATCGTGGGTGTCATCTTTTCAGTTTCCTCCTCCCGGCGCGCGCACGCACCGGGTGAAATCGCGATTTAGAGAATCGCGGGCAGGAACGGCGCAGATTTTCTCCACGTCTTCAGCTACCCCACATTTGGGCAGGTCAAATTTTAATGAGCGGTTGTCCGCTGGTGTATGTGCAGCTCCGTGACCGATAGACCGAAAAAACAAGTTGCTGAAAAGAAGGCAGTTACAATTTCGAAGAGTTCACAAATCTTCTCAGATCTGCAAGGAGCGCCCAACACTGACGCCCCTTGCTGACAGTGTCCTTACGATTCCATCATTCGCTGAAGCCAGTTGGCCGCCACGGTCTCCCCTGGCCACTTACTGTAGTGAACAAGCCGGTCGCTTCAATGAAACATGTGCTTTCATGGCGAGTAAAGACCAAGTGCTCGGTTAGCCAAGTTAACAGAGAAGTGGCGCCGGATTGCTCCCGCTCAGCACACACCGCTCGGACGAGGCGCGGTTCCGGCTTCCTGCGTCGGAACGGTCTGCGGGCTTGGCACCGTGTAGGGAGTCGTGCCAGCCAGGTTCGCGGCACATTGCAGGATCGCCTGCGGAATGGCTGGAAGTGTGGGCGGTAGATTGGGAATCGACCGGTCAGTCTTTTTGAAATTTAGCGCGCTGGTTAGATCCCCGACTGTCGCGCGGCGCCAGGCGCTCAAGTTGGGCACTTCCGCACCGAATCGCGCCTCCAGAAATCGCAACACGGAAGTGTGATCGAAGAGGTCCGATGACACGAACCCGCCTCGACTGAACGGCGAGACGATCACCATGGGGACGCGAAATCCCAATCCAATCGGTCCGGTAATCGCTGGACTGCCGATTACCGTTGGGTCCGGTACCGCGGGCGCGGTCACATATTCGCCTGCCGTTCCGGGGGGCGCCGTCACCGGCGCAACGTGATCGAAAAATCCGCCGTTCTCATCGTAGGTGACCAGCAATAGTGTCTTGGCCCACTGTGCTGGGTTCGCTGCTAAAGCATCGAAGATGAGCGAAAGAATGTTCTCGCCAAAGATGGAAGGCGAAGGCGGGTGGTCGGACGTTAGGATCGACGGCACCAGCCAGGAGACTTGTGGCAAATTCCCAGACGCCACATCGGCCAGGAAGTCCACGGGAAACTGAGGTCCGAATGCATTCTGATACAGCACCGAGGTAGGATCCTGAAAATTCTTGAAGTAGGAAAGAACATTGTCCGAGAGAATCCCGCCGAGAACAGTCTCATCAGGCGATGAGTATACCTTCCAGGAAATTCCCCGGGTCTGAAGCTGCTCTGGCATCGTCGTATAGGTCAGACGGCCGTAAAGAGCGGTGCGGTTTGCGACGATGGTCTGCAGAATCGGGCCGCCGTTTTTTCCATCTGGGTCGAGCGATGCCGCCATCGTATAGAGGCGGTTCGGGTCGGTCGGGCCCATCACCGAGCAAAAAAAGTTGTCGCAAATCGTGAAACCATCGGCCAGGGCGTAATAGTAGGGAATGTCTGCGCGAGTGTAGTAGCCCATGCTCAATACCGCGTCATTGGAATTAATCGGAAGACGCGAACTGACAAAACCGTCCATTGCACCGCTGTGCCAGCTCTGATGCTGCGGCACCCAGTCGTGAGTGATGTCGTGCGTGCATGCGGCATTCGTTGTGGAGGTGTCCAGATGGAACGGCAAGAGTGTCCCCACGGGGGAGATCGTTGTGTTCGCTGGATCGGGCTGCTGGAACGCCAAGCTCTGATCGGAAAATCCACGCACACCGCGGTAGCTTCCAAAGTAATGATCGAATGAGCGGTTCTCCTGAATCAGGATCACCACGTGTTCGATGTCGGTTAATTTGGAGCAAGCGCCCGGGACCGGCGGAAAAGTGACAGAACCACCGCTGCATCCGTGCAAACCCAAGGACGCCAGTTCTGCAACGGCTGTTCCCACACCGAGTTTCAGTAGTTCTCGGCGAGTAAAATTGTGCATAGGCTCTATAAGTCTTAGATGCGTTGGACGGAGCAATGGTGGGAAGGGCTAGCAGGTCCCGGTTGGCAGGGTTACAGGGCAACTGGCTCATCGACATTCGGGTCCACCCTTGGAATTCTGGGAACTTGATACGGCAACCGGCTCATATTTCGGGAACGCATTACCTGGCTCCGGGAAACTGAGTTACTACCCGTTTTTCATTTGACCTTCGATGATCCCATGCTGGTACTTATTATCAGTTACATTTGCGGCTTCTTGGCCTGTTGGTCCGGCTTAAACTCAGAAGTCCATTTTTCCATCAACCTGAACTCAACCTCTTTTCCCTCGGCGGGTGTGAACATTACTCTGGCCGTTGAAAACTCTTCTGCGTTTTTTCGATCCTTTAGAATTAGCGTCTTGCGCACTCTTGCGCGTTCCTCTGCCCAAGAGCGTTCGGGAAGCACTTTGGAATCAGGGGGATTTCGGCACTCTTTGCGAGAACATAGGGGTCTGTCCCCTTCCGGATCTACGGCACGACCAACTGTTCCTCTTGCACAATTTTTGTGCAATCTAAGTCCTTTAGATACACCACTTCTGAGCCCCCTCCTATGTGTTGCAAACAAAGAACTTGCGCAATACCTGAGTCCTTTAGATGCAACATTTACAAAAACATAGGGGGATGGGGGGGCGCACCGATAGAAATCCAAGGAAGGACTCCTATCCGAGGGAGCACCGCGGCCGAGGAACCTCTCCCCACAGCGGCTAAGCCTGTCTACCCCGACGGAGCGCGGCGACGCGCGTCTTGCTCTCCTGAGGAGCATCGAGAGAAGCGATCAAACTTCCATTCTTGTTTCTTCTCCCACTGAAAACGGACAACCGAGGACTGACAACCGTCACGAATCCCCAATCTTTGAATAACCCAGCCGTCGGGCACAGTCCCCCAACATTTCCGCCTCCCAAGGCGGGCGCTTTGGGTTTCTCGCGTGTGTCAGGTGAGAGGGGATTCGCCCAAGACGATGTAAGAACACCGCAGCGGAATGTTTGTAAGCGGGAACCGGCTCGCGGAATGCCACATTGCCCAGATACTG
>WNGP01001306.1_pt1 | contig 21407 bp, 20 predicted proteins | sample 5407671 | NCBI WGS metagenome assembly WNGP01 (sample SAMN13153381, study PRJNA577476) | soil metagenome | isolation source: 40 cm soil or saprolite under Garry oak tree replicate 2 | place: USA:California | collected 2016-06-15
GCGCCGCACGGGCGCATCGGGCTGAAATCGTGCGGGGCGGCGGCACGCGCAGGTTGCCCGAGAGTGGCCCATCAGTTGCACCTCTCAAGGTGGAACCTTGGGGAGGACGACTGTGGGACGCGCAACGGCGAAGCTCATCATCACCCTGACGCTGGCAGGGCTGGCGGGAGCGGCCTGCCGCGATTCAACCGCCCCCGTCCGCGGATCGTCCGGCCCGGCGCCCCAGCTCGGCCTGGTGACCGGCGCTCTCACCGTGTCGACGACGACGTCGGGATCGAACCTCGACCCCGACGGCTACACGGTGACGGTGGACGTGCTCCTGTCGAGCAGCCCGATCGCGCCCAACGGGAGCGTGACGTTCACGGACGTGCCTCCCGGCGTCGCGGTCGTGACGCTTTCCGGCGTTGCAGGCAACTGCACGGTCACCACCGGGAACCCGCAGGTCGTCACCGTTCCGATCGGCGGCACCGCAGGCGCAGCATTCTCGATCGACTGCGCGGGGTCGCCGCCGCCGCCGCCGCCACCACCGCCGCCACCGCCGCCGCCGCCCCCGCCGCCACCGACGAGCGGCGACCTCTCGGTGACGACTGCGACCACGGGGTCGAACCTCGATCCCGATGGGTACACCGTCACGCTCGATGGCAGCAGCAGCCGCGCGATCGGGACCAATGGGAGCGTGACGTTCACCGGGGTCCCGGCAGGGAGCCACTCAGTGGCGCTGAGTGGGCTGGCCTCGAATTGCAGTGTGAGCGGTACAAACCCGCGGACCGTGACGGTCACGGCGGGGAGCACGGCGAGCACCACGTTCTCGGTGAGCTGCTCGGCGCCGCCGCCACCGCCACCGCCGCCGCCGCCGCCACCGCCGCCGCCGCCGCCACCCCCGTCGGCGCGAGTGACCGGCAGTGGGCAGGTCGGCGCGGGCTCTCCCACGCCCGGGAACAACGTGGTGACCTTCGACTTCGACGTGCGGTCCGATCTGACCGGAAGATTCACGGGCACCGATTACGCCGACGTGCGACCGGATGGTAGGCCCGCGTCGCTGACCGTGGACCCGACGGCGGATCCCGCGACGTCGATCACCGCGTACCGCAACAGCTCGACTAAGTGCAGCGACCCCAGTCGCGGGGTGGAAGTGGACGCCAACGGGCGTGAGGACACGGGCGGCGTAGTGAGCTTCACCCTGAGCGTGTGTGACAACGGACCGGCCGGGAGCGGCTCCGACTTCTTCGACGTCTTCATTCTCGACCTGTCCGGCCTCGAGCAACACCCCGCGAGCGCAGTACCTCGCACGGGTGGCCGACGTGGCGCGCTGGAGCGAGCGCCACGGCTGTCGCGGCATGCTGGTCTACAGCGACAACCGTCAGGTGGATCCGTGGCTCGTGGCGCAGTACGTGATCCACCACACGACCGACCTGTGCCCCCTGGTGGCCGTGCAGCCGGTGTACATGCATCCCTACACCGTCGCCAAGCTCGTGACGAGCCTGGCATGGCTGCACGGGCGCCGCGTGTGTCTGAATCTCGTGGCGGGCGGCTTCAAGAACGACCTCGAAGCGCTGAACGATCCTACGGAACACGATCGGCGCTACGAGCGCCTGACCGACTACGCCACGCTGATCGGGCTGTTGCTCTCGGGCGCGGGGGTCACATACCAAGGCGCGTTCTACGGCGCGACCCGCCTCAAGCTGACGCCGCCGGTGGCGCCGGATCTCTCGCCTGGACTGTTCGTGTCGGGCTCGTCCGCGGCGGGCGTGGCCGCCGCGCGGGCGATCGGCGCGACGGCGGTGAAATACCCTCCGCCGCCCGGGGAGGAAGAGCCGGCGGAGGAGGGGGTGCGTACGGGAGCGCGCATCGGGATCGTGGCCCGTCAGGACTCAGAGGAGGCGTGGCGGGTCGCGCGGCTGCGCTTCCCACCCGACCGGCGGGGTCAGCTCGCGCGGGAAATGGCGACGAGAATCTCGGACTCGTTCTGGCATCGGCAGATCACGGATGCGGCCCATGCGGCAGCGGGGGCGGGGGCGGCCAACGGCGGACCATACTGGCTCGAGCCGTTCGAGCACTATCAGACGATGTGTCCGTATCTGGTGGGGAGCTACGACGAGGTCGCGGGGCTGCTGGCGCGATATCTCGAGCTCGGCCACGAGGCGTTCATCCTCGACATCCCGACCGCCGAAGACGATCTGTACCACGCGCGCACCGCCTTCGAGCGCGCGGCCGCTCTGGTGAGGCCATGACGCGGCTGCTGCACCACTGGCCGGCGGCGCAGGCGGAGCGACGCCCGGACGCAGGCGCGCTGGTGTTGGGCGAGACCCGCGTCAGCTACGGTGAGCTCGAGGCGGCGAGCAATCGGCTGGCGCGGCTGCTCGGCGCGGTCGGGTGCCGGCCGGGCGAGCGCGTCGCCCTGCTCCTCCCGAAATCGCCGACCGCCGTGATCTCCCTGCTCGGTGTGCTCAAAGCGGGCGGGATCTATGTGCCGGTGGATCCCGCCAACCCCGCGGCACGCATGGCCGCGATCTTCGCGTCGTGCGAGCCCCGCATCGTGCTCGTCGCGGGCGCCGCGGCGCGCTCCCTGGCTGAACTGAGCGTGGCCGGGCGTCCGGCGCCACGCTACCGCATCGGCTGCATGGACGAGAGGGGCGCCTGCGACCTCCCGGTTCGCCCCGACTTTGTGCTTTCGGACCTCGAGGCGTTCCCAGCCACGCCGCGGGACCCGCCGCCCGCGGCGTGCGCTACCGCCCAAATCCTCTTCACGTCGGGATCCACCGGTGTTCCCAAGGGCGTGGTCATCCGCCACTCCAGCGTGATCCGTTTCGTAGAGTGGGCGAACGGCTACTTCGGGCCGACCACCGGGGACCGCCACTCGGGCCATTCGCCGCTCCATTTCGATCTGTCGACGTACGACGTGTTCGGGACTCTGGCCGCCGGCGCCGAACTGCACCTCGTGCCGCCGGAGGTCGACCTGCTGCCGCACAAACTGGCGCAGTTCGTGCGCGCGAGCCGCCTGACCCAGTGGTTCTCGGTGCCGTCGGTGTTGACCCACATGGCCCAGTCCGGCGCGGTGCGCCACGGGGCCTTCCCGACGCTGCGGCGCGTGCTGTGGTGCGGTGAGGTGTTCCCGACGCCCGCCCTGCGCCATTGGATGCGGCGGGTACCCCGCGCGTCGTTCACCAACCTCTACGGGCCGACCGAGACGACGATTGCGAGCAGCTACTACACAGTGCCCGAGTGTCCGGTCGATGACGGCGCGTCCGTCCCCATCGGTCACCCCTGCGCGGGCGAGGTGCTGCGCGTGCTGGACGAGGCCGGAGAGCCCGTCCCGCCGGGCGCGATCGGCGAGTTGTACATCGGGGGGGCGGGTGTGAGTGCCGGCTACTGGCGAGATCCCGAGCGTACGCGCGCCGCCTTCGTGCGCGCGCCCGGCGGGAAGCTGGGGGGACTGTACCGCACCGGGGATCTCGCGAGCGTGAGCCCCGACGGATTGACCTTCTTTCACGGGCGCGCGGACACGCAGATCAAAGCCCGAGGGTATCGCATCGAGCTGGGTGAGATCGAGGGGGCGCTGCTCGCGCTCGACGGGATCGCGGAGGGGGCCGTGGTCGGCCTGCCGACGGACGGGTTTGCGGGCACCACGATCTGCTGCGCCTACGTGCCGGCCGGCCGGGCCCGAGGCGCTGTCACCCCCAAAGAGGTGCGGCGACGCCTGGCGGCGCGCCTGCCCCCCTACATGCTGCCCGCGCGCTGGCTCGCGCTGGAGCGCCTGCCGCGCAACGCCAACGGCAAGATTGGACGGCGCGAGCTGCAAGACGCCTTCCTGGGCCATGAAGCTGTTGCCCATTGATTCGCCCGCGCTGATCGACACGGTCGCCGGCTGGCTCGGTCAGAAAGCGAACTACCAGTGGCTCGACTTCGGCCAGGGCGTGCAGCGGCTCACGCCCTTGTCCCTGAAGCTGATGACGCAGCGGGACATCCATTTCTTGCGCGTGTTCACCGGAGACGACGACACGACGCTCGCCGGCGTCGTCGGTCTGACCAACGTGGATCGCACGTTCCGGACGGCGAGCGTCTGGACCGTACTGGGAAACAAGGGCCAGGGCGGCTGCGGCCGGCGCGCGACGGCCCGGCTGCTCGACCTGGCCTTCAGGGAGTTGGGGCTGTGCGCGATCAACGCGTGGACCGTCGAGACGAACGCGGCGGCGCAGCGCGGCCTCGAGCAGCTGGGGTTTCGCTACGTCGGCCGGCTACGCAAGTGCCACTACATCGACGGGCGTGCGCTCGACCGCCTGCTGTACGACCTGCTGGCCGACGAGTATCGCGAGCGCGCCGGTGACGACTGAAGAGCGGCTCGCGGTCCTGTTCCGCCGGCACCTCCATCTGGAGGTCCCGTCGCTCGACACGGATCTCCTCGAGACCGGGCTGCTCGACTCGCTATTGATCGTTGATTTGCTGGTCCACATCGAGCGCGAGCTGGGGCGCACGCTTCCGATGGAGGCGCTCGAGCTGGAGGATTTCCGCAGCCTCGTCACGATCGCGCGGTGCATCGAGCGAAAGGGACAGGCCCCCGACCCGTCTACCCGTCTCGCTTCGGATACACGCTGACCTTATAGCGCTTCTTGTTCTTGTGCTCGAACTTGACCTGACCGTCGATCAGCGTGAATAACGTGTCGTCGGACGCGCGGCGCACGTTCAGCCCGGGGTGGAACTTCGTGCCGCGTTGTTTGACGAGGATGCTCCCCGCCGTCACGAACTCTCCGGCGAAGCGTTTCACGCCCAAATACTTGGGGCCGGAGTCGCGGCCGTTGCGGGAGGAGCCGACGCCTTTCTTGTGGGCCATATCGTTCCCTCAGTCCTTGAGCTTCACGTCGGCGATCTTGATCTCGGTGAACGGCTGGCGGTGTCCGGCGTGACGCCGGAACCCGGTGCGGCGGGCGAAGCGGTAAATGTGGATCTTCTTGCCCTTGCCGTGTCGCACCACTTCGGCCGTCACCTTGGCGCCCTTCAAGACCGGTTTGCCGGTGTGCACGTGCTTGCCGTCACTCGCCAACAGCACGCGATCGAACGTCACCTTGCTCCCGGGCTCGCCTTCGAGCAACGGGACCTTGATCGTGACGCCGGGCTCGGCGCGGTACTGGACGCTGCCGATGGCAAAGATGGCGTAGGTCATGAGGGCCGGAACGTAAATGAGGGCAATCGGTTAGTCAATGGTCGCCTACGCCACCGCGTACTGCTCGGTCACGTCCCGGCCCGCCGGCTGCGCCATCATGCGGAACTCGTCGAGGCGCATCATCGGGTCGTCGCGCACCTCGAGCTCGAGCCCGGTTTGCTTCTCGAGTTGTCGCAGGAAGTTGGGCTCCTGCTCCACGAGATACAGCGCCACTTCGGGGTGCAGCCGCACGGCAAGCTGCCGCTCCTTGTGCTCGGCGCCGGCGCGCTTGAGCGAGCGCTCCATCCGCCGCACGACCACCTCGGGGCGAAACACGCGTCCGGTCCCGTTGCAGGTGGGGCACTCCGCGGTCATCGACTGCCACAGCGACGGGCGCACGCGCTGCCGGGTCATCTCGATCAGGCCAAGCTCCGAGACGGCGAACGCCTTGGTACGCGCGCGGTCGCGACCCAAGTGGGTCCGCAGCTCCTGCAACACCTTGTCGCGGTTGCCGCGCGACTCCATGTCGATGAAGTCCACCACGATGATCCCGCCGATGTCCCGCAGCCGCAACTGGCGCGCCACTTCTCGCGCCGCCTCGATGTTCGTCTTGAGGATCGTGCTCTCGGGGTCCTTCTTGCCGGTGTAGCGGCCCGTGTTCACGTCGATCGAGGTCAACGCTTCGGTCGGCTGGATGATGAGATACCCGCCCGTCGGCAGCTCCACCCGCGGCATGAAGAGCTTGCGGACTTCCGCCTCGACGTCGTACTCGTCGAACAGGGGGGCCTCGGCGGCGTGCAGTTTCACCCGCTCGATCAGGTCGGGATCGATCTGCTTCAAGTACTGGACGATCTCGTTGTGCAGCATCTTCGAGTCGACGAGCAGCGAGTCGACCTTGTCACTGAACAGGTCGCGGATGATGCCGCGCGTGAGGCTGGTCTCGCGTTGCAGCAGCGCCGGCGGGCGCACCGAGCCGGCCTTGCGCTTGATTTTCTTCCACAAGTCGTACAGGTGGTCGATCTCGTGCTTGCAGCTCTGCTCGGTCAGATCTTCGGCCACGGTGCGGATGATCCACCCGCCCGAGTCTTTGGGGACGAGCTTGGCGACCATGTCGCGGAGCTTGGCGCGCTGATCGCGGTTCTCGATCTTGCGGGAGACACCGACCTTCGAGGCGAACGGCATGTAGACCAGGAACCGGCCGGCGAGCGACACCTGCGCAGTGACACGCGGTCCCTTGGTACCGATTGGTTCTTTGATGACCTGAACGAGCTTGGCCTGACCCTTCTTCAGCTCGTCGGCGACGTTCGGCAGGCGGCGGCGCTTGGAGCCACCGTTCCCGTTGTCGGTCTCGTCGTCCGGATCGCGCGGCTCGTCTTCGTCCTCCGATTCGATCAGATCGGAGGCATGGAGGAAGGCGCTCTTTTCGGCGCCGATGTTGACGAAGGCTGCCTGTATCCCCGGCAGGACCGCGTCCACGGTGCCGAGATAGATGTCACCCACCGAGCGGCGGGTGTCGGGACGATCCACCAAGAGCTCAACAAGGCGGTCGTCCTCCAGGATGGCCACGCGGGTTTCCCGCGGGCTCCCGCTGATTAGTATTTCCCGTTTCAAAGCATGTTCCCTCGATCCCGGCCGGCCAGCAGCCCGGCGGGATCCGATTGTTGTCCCAGCAAGCACTCATTCCGAGCAGATTGACGGAGGAGGATCTGACCCGATTGGAAGGACGGCCCGATTGCGGCGCACCGAAGGTGCTCAACGCGGCGAGCAGTCCGGAAGTCCAATGCATACTCTAAATCTAAGCGGGCTTGCGACTTACGTCAACTAGCCCGAGATTTCATTCCCTATGATGCATCTACACAACGGATTCTCGCGTTCGGGGGTGCTTCTGACTGGCATGTTGCTCGGCGGGGCCGAAGCGGCGCTCGGCCAAACGATCCAATACCCATCCGCGCACAAGAGCGCCGTGGTGGACGACTACCACGGCACGCCGGTGCCGGACCCCTATCGCTGGCTCGAGGACCCCGACGCGCCGGACTCGCGCGCCTGGATCGAGGCCGAGAACCGCATCACCGAGTCGTATCTGGCGCAAATCCCGCAGCGGGACGCGATCCGCCGGCGGCTCACGCAGCTGTGGAATTATCCCAAGTACGGCGCCCCATTCCACAAGGTGGGGCGGTACTTCTTCTTCAAGAACGACGGCCTGCAGAACCAATCGGTGCTGTACAAGCAGGCGTCGCTCGTGGGCGACGCCGAGGTGCTGCTCGATCCCAACGTGCTGTCGTCAGACGGCACAGTCGCGCTCTCCACGCTGGCGCTGTCGGAGGACGGGCGGCTGCTCGCCTACGGCACGTCGGCGAGTGGGTCGGACTGGGAGGAGTTCCACGTGCGCGACATCGCGACCGCGCGCGATCGCGCGGACCACCTGCGCTGGATCAAGTTCTCCGGCGCGTCGTGGACGCACGACGGCCGCGGGTTTTTCTACAGTCGCTACCCGGAGGCGGCGGACAAGGCGTTGACGAGCGTCAATCGCTTCCAGAAGGTCTATTATCACCGCCTCGGCACCGCTCAGGCGCGGGACGTGCTGGTGTACGAGCGTCCCGATCAGCCGGATTGGGGGTTCGGCGCCGCAGTGACCGACGACGGCCGGTACGTCGTCATGAACGTGTGGCTCGGCACCGACCGGCGGAACCGTGTGCACTACCTCGACCTGCGGAGCGCCACCCGTCCCCGCGTCACGGGGGCGGTCACGCGTCTGCTCGACGACTTCGACGCCGGCTACGGCTTCATCGGGAACGATGGACCGGTGTTCTACTTCCTCACCGACCTCGATGCTCCGAAGAAGCGGGTGATCGCGATCGACACGCGGCAACCGGAGCGCGCGCGCTGGCGCGAGATCATCCCGCAGGGCGAGGACGTGCTCGAGGGCGTCCAGATCATCCACGATGTGTTCGTCGCGCATTACATGCACGATGCGCATTCGCGGCTGCGGCTGTTCGCGCTGGACGGGCGGTTTCTCAAGGACGTCGCGTTGCCGACGCTCGGCGCCGTGGCGTCGATCTCGGGCGAGCGCAAGGACGATGCGATGTTCTACGCGTTCACGTCGTTCCTCTACCCCACCACGATTTTTCGCTACGACTTCACAGAAGGCACGTCGAGCGTCTTCAAGGCGCCGGCCATCGACTTCGATCCGTCGGGGTACGAGACGAAACAGGTGTTCTACACCAGCAAGGACGGCACGCGCGTGCCGATGTTCATCACGCACAAGCAGGGCATCAAGCTGGACGGGTCGAATCCGACGTATCTGTACGGCTACGGGGGGTTCGACATCAGTCTCACGCCGAGCTTCTCGGTGAGCGTGCTCGCGTGGCTCGAGCTGGGCGGTGTATATGCCATGCCCAACCTGCGGGGCGGCGGGGAGTACGGCGAAGAGTGGCACCAGGCGGGGATGCACGAGAAGAAGCAAAATGTGTTCGACGATTTTCTGGCCGCGGCGGAGTACCTCATCGCGCAGGGCTATACGACGCCCGCGAAGCTCGCCGTGGGCGGCGGCTCGAACGGGGGCCTGCTGGTGGGGGCGGCGATCACGCAACGGCCCGAGTTGTTCGGCGCGGCGCTGCCGGCGGTCGGGGTCATGGACATGCTACGGTTTCACAAGTTCACGATCGGCTGGGCCTGGGTCACCGAGTACGGCTCGGCGGACAGCGCGGCGCAGTTCCCGTATCTCTACAAGTATTCGCCGCTGCACAACCTCAAGGCCGGGGCGCGCTATCCGGCGACGTTGATCACCACTGCCGATCACGACGATCGGGTGGTGCCGGGGCACTCCTTCAAGTTCGCCGCCGCCCTGCAGGCGGCACAGGCGGGTCCCGCCCCGGTACTGATCGAGATCGAGACCAAGGCCGGGCACGGCGCCGGCAAGCCGACCAGCAAGGTGATCGAGGAGCAGGCGGATCGGTGGGCGTTTCTGGTGAAGAATCTGGGGATCGTGCCCTAATCGACCAGGTCTCCGAGTAGCTGCCGCGCGATGACGATGCGCTGAATCTCGCTCGTGCCTTCACCGATCTCGCAGATCTTGGCGTCCCGCATCATGCGCTCCACCGGATAATCCGTGGTGTAGCCGTAGCCGCCGTGCAGCTGCACGGCTTTGGTGGTCGCGCGCATGGCGAGCTCGGACGCGTACAGCTTCGCCATCGCGGCCTCCTTCTTGAACGGCTGACCGTTCTGCTTGAGCCATGCCGCGTGGTACACCAGGTGGGTCGCGGCCTCGATCTCGGTTGCCATGTCGGCGAGCGCGAAGTGCACGCCCTGAAAGCTCGCGACCGGCCGCCCGAATTGCTTGCGCGTCGCCGTGTACTCGAGGCACTCCGCCAGGGCCCCCTCGGCGAGGCCCAGCGCCAGGGCGCCGAGCCCGATGCGGCCGCCGTCCAGTGTGTGCAGGAATTGGCGGAAGCCGTTGTTCACCGGTCCCAGCACGTTGTCGCGCGGCACGACGGCGTCCTGGAAGACGAGCTCCCGCGTGTCGGAGGCGCGCCAGCCCAGCTTGTCCTCCTTCTTGGCCGCCGCCACGCCGGGACACTTGGGGAGCGCGGCGTCGTGTCCGATCCCGACGCGTCGCGTGTCCTCGAGGTCACAGGTGTCCTTGGTGACGATGAAGGCGGTGATGCCGTGCGTCTTCTGGGCGGCGGGATCGGTGCGGGCGGTGACCACAAAGATCTCACCCACGCCGGCGTGGGTAATGAAGATCTTGGAGCCGTTGAGGACGTAGTGGTCGCCCCGGTCGACCGCAGTGGTCTTGGTGCCTCCGGCGTCCGAGCCGGCGCCGGGCTCGGTCAGGCCGAAGCCGCCCAGCACCCTGCCGGTCGCGAGCAGCGGGACGTAGCGCCGCTTCTGCTCGTCCGTCCCGAAGTCCATGATCGGAGAGGTGCCGAGCGTGGTGTGCGCGCTGACCGTGATCGCATGGCTCGCGTCGACCTTGGCGAGCTCGTGGATCACGATGATGTACGAGAGATAGTCCATCCCCGAGCCGCCGAGCTGCTCCGGCCAGGGGATGCCGAACAGGCCGAGCTCGGCCATCTGCCTGACGTTGTCCCACGGGAAGCGGCTCTCGAGATCGTACGCCCTCGCGCTCGGCCGGATCACCTGGTTCGCGAAGTCGCGCACCATGGAGCGGACCTGATGGTGGTGGTCGGTGAAGTAGAGGCTGTCGTGCATGGGGGGAATATAGCGGCGCCCGGGGTCTCCTCACCCGGTCGTCCCAAACCCCGCCGCGATGCAGTTGATCGACAGGAGCAGCGCCGGCAGCGCGTCTTCCTGCCCCGCGCGGTAGCGTCGCAACAGCGCGATCTGCTGGTGGCTCACCTGATTCAGCGTCGGCAGCCGGCGGGAGAGGCGTTCCCGGAACTGGGGGAACCGCTCGGCGAGGGCGCTCTCGCCCGTGAGGCGCCGCACCGCGTCGACGGTGCGGTGGTATTCGTCGGCGACGAGGGAAACCAGCTCGTTGCGGACCCAGGGGTCGGCGACCAGATCGGCGTACGCGCGCGCGATGTCGAGATCGACGTACGCGAGCGTCTTCTCCGCCTCGTCCACGATCAAGCGGAACAGGCGGCAGCCGGTGAACATCCGCTCGAGCAGGGCCGCGCCGCGCGCGCCGCGCACCTCGAGGAAGGTGGCGAGCCCGGTGCCCACCCCGTACCAGCCCGGGACACAGTGGCGGTTCTGGGTCCAGGCGAACACCCACGGGATGGCGCGCAGGTCGCCGAGCGTGCGGGCGCCGAACCGTCGCGCGGGGCGCGAGCCGATGTTGAGCAGCGCGATCTCCTCGAGCGGGCTCGCCGCCTGGAAGTACGTGACGAGCTGGGGATGCTCGATCAGCCGGCGATAGGCGGCGTGCGCCGCGCCGGACACCGCTTCCATCGCCTCGTCGAACTCGGCTGTCGGTACCAGCGCCTCCTCGCGCTCGGACTTGAGGGAGTGCTCGAGCACGCCCGCGGCCAACAGCTCCGTCTGGTAGGCCGCCGTGCCGCGGTTGGCGTACTTGAACGAGACGACCTCCCCCTGCTCGGTGATGCGCAGGCGTCCCGCGATCGAGCCGGCCGGCTGCGCGGCGATGGCGCGCCCGGTCGGCGCGCCGCCCCGGCTCACCGACCCGCCGCGCCCGTGGAAGAACGCGATCGGGACGCCGCACTCTCGGCCGAGCCGCGTGAGCTTGAGCTGCGCCTTCGCCAGCTCCCAGTTGGACGTGAGGAAGCCCCCGTCCTTGTTCGAGTCGGAGTACCCGATCATGACCTCGTAGACGCCGCCCTGGGCGCGCACACTGCGCCGTATCAGGGGCACCTGTAGCAGCGCCCGGACGATCTCCGGCGCGCGCCGCAGGTCGTCGACGGACTCGAACAGCGGCACGACCGGCAGCGTGCAGCTCTCGGTACCTTGGGCGTCGGCGAACAGGCCGGCTTCCTTGGCGAGCAGGTACGCGCCCAGCACGTCGGCCGCCTCGTGGGTCATGCTGAGGACGAAGCTGCCGATCGCCTCGCGGTCGAGCTCGTCGCGCAGCTCGCGGATCAGCCGGAACATGCCGAGCGTCTCGGCCGCCTCGGGCGGGAGGCTGGGCGGCGGACAGTCCGGGCGGAGCGGCCGGGCGAGCTCGCCCTGCAGCCAGGTCACCCATTCGGGCGACGCGGGCGCAGGGGCTGGGGGGTCGCCCGGGTGCCGCGCGCGCCACAGGGCGGCGAGCGCCGCGGTGAGTCGCGTCGTGTTGTCCCGCAGGTCGAGCCGGAAGGTGCTGAAGCGAAACGCCTCGACCTCGCGCCGCACGGGTCGCACGAGCCGCGCGACGGCGCCGGAGGCGTGGGCGCCGGCCAGGCCCGACTCGAGCGTCCCTAGGTCTGCGATCAGCTCGTCCGCGGTGCCGTAGCCCGCGGCCTCAGGGGCGGTCTCGCCGTGCTCCGCGCACGTGAGGGTGGCGTCCAGGCGCCGCAGCATGCAGGCGACGTACTGGCGGAACACCTCGCCCGGATTGCGCGCGGCGATGGGCGCGCCGGCCCCGCTGCGGTCGAGCTGTCGGGCCAGGGCCTCCCGGAACTCGAGGGGGATCCGGGCCGCGCGCTCGGTGACGGAAAGCCCCCGCAGCAGCTCGGCCAGGCGTTGGCGGTAGCGACGCAGGCTCGCGACGCGATTCTCATACACGGTCCGGCGCGTCACCTCGTTGGTGACGAAGGGATTGCCGTCGCGGTCGCCGCCGATCCACGACCCGAACTGGAAGAACGGCGGCACCTCGAACCGGCCGTCGGGGTAGGCCCGCTGCAGCGCCCGATCGAGCCTGTCCACGAGCTCGGGGACGACGTCGAACAGGTTTTCCGTCACGAAGTACAGACCCCAGGCGAGCTCTTGGGCAACCGTGGGCTTCTCCAGTCGCAGCTCGCCGCTGAGCCACAGCAGCTCGATCTCGGTGCGCACGGCGTCCACCAGACCGCTCCGCTCGCGCGGGGTCCAGCGCGGCGCTTCGAGATCGACGAGCCGGCGATAGATCCGGCGGTGTTTCTCGAGCACCGTGACACGCTTGGCCTCGGTGGGATGGGCGGTGATCACCGGCCGCACGCGCAGGTGCGCCACGAGGGATCGCAGTTGCTCGGCCGCGACCCCCTGCGCGGCGGCGGCGCTCACGACCTGAGCGAACGTGCCCCGCAGCTGCTCGGGGCCGCGCTCCACCTCGGCCTGGCGGCGCAGCCGCATCGCCGCGTTCTGCTCGGCGATGGAGAGCAGCTGGAACCAGGTGCCCTGCGCCTGGATGGCGCGCGCGATCAGCTCCGGGGACGCCCCGTCCGCCGTGGGCTCGCCCCGCAGCGCGGGCTCGAGCTCCGGCTGATGGACGCGGATCACCTCGACGAACTGATCGAACAGCAGCTGCGCCACCTCGTCGACGTACCGGGACGCGGTACGGGGGGCGGAGGCGGGAGGGTTGTCGCTCACACCACGCGGTCGCGCGGGGCGCTTCCGGCGAAGAACGCCGTGAGGTTATCCAACGCCCGCATGCCCATGGCCACGCGCGTCTCCTGCGTGGCGCTGCCGAGGTGCGGCAGCAGCACCACGTTCTCCATGGTCAAGAGCGCGGGGGTCACGTGAGGCTCCTGCTCGTACACGTCGAGCGCGGCCCCCGCGATCTGGCCGCGCCGGAGCGCGGCCACGAGCGCCGTCTCGTCCACGATGTCGCCGCGGGCGGTGTTGATGAGGAACGCGGTGGGCCGCATGAGGGCGAGCCGCTCGGCATTCACGAGATGGCGGGTCTCGGGCGTGGCCGGGGAATGCAGCGACACGAAGTCGGCTTCACGCAGCACGTCCTCCACCGTGGCCCTCGGCTCGGCGGCGAGATCGGCGAGGACGTCTCGAGGGGGCGGATACGGGTCGTGAAACAGCACGCGCATCCCGAACCCGTGATGCGCGCGTCGCGCCACGGCCCGGCCGATCCGACCCAGTCCGATCAACCCCAACGTCTTGCCGCTGACTTTGGTGCCGAGCAGGTGCGTGGGCCGCCACCCCGTCCATGCGCCGCTCCGCACTTGCCGCTCCCCTTCGCCCGCGCGCCGCGCCACCATGAGCATGAGCATGACGGCGTCGTCCGCGGTGTCGTCGGTGAGCACCTCCGGCGTGTTCGTGACCACGACGCCGCGGGCTTTCGCGGCGGCCACGTCGATGTGGTTGAACCCCACGCCGTAGTTGGCGAGGATCCGGACGCGGAGCGGCTCGACCGCGAGCGTATCGCCGGTGATGCGGTCGCTCACGGTGGGCACGAGCGCGTCCGCGGTGCGCAGCGCGTCCTGCAGCTCGGCGGGCGTGAGCGGATGGTCGTCGCGGTTCACGCGGGTGTCGAACGCTCGGGTCAGCTCGACTTCGACGGGCGCGGGCAGCCGCCGCGTCACCACGACGGTCGGCCGGCCCGGTGCACTCACCGCGCGACCAAGACCTGGCGGGGCGGCCTCCGCGCCAGGGCCTGCGCTACCGTCGACCCGAGCTCGGCCGGGCTCGGGGCCACGACGAGGCCCGCCGACCGCATGATTTCGGCCTTCTCCGCCGCGGTGTCCCCGAACGCCGAGATGATCGCGCCGGCGTGCCCCATGCGTCGGCCCTTCGGCGCCGTGAGGCCGGCGACGTATCCGATTACCGGTTTCGTCATGTGTTCCTTGACGAAGCGGGCGGCGTCCGCCTCCTGCGGGCCGCCGATCTCGCCGATCATCATGACCGCGTCCGTCTCCGGGTCCTCCTGGAACAGCGCCAGGATGTCGACGAACGAGCTGCCGTTGATGGGATCACCGCCGATCCCCACGCTCGTCGAAATGCCGACGCCGAGCGCCTGCATCTGCGCGGCCGCCTCGTAGCCGAGCGTGCCGGAGCGCGTGACCAGGCCGACCGTGCCGCGCATGTAGATGTGGCCCGGCATGATCCCCAGCATGGCCTTGCCGGGGCTGATCACGCCGGCGCAGTTGGGTCCGATCAGGCGGGTCCGCCGCTCCTTGGCGTACCGCCACAGATAGCGTTTGACGCGCATCATGTCCTGGGCGGGGACGCCGTCGGTGATCGTCACGACGAGCCGGATACATGCGTCCGCCGCCTCCATGACGGCATCGGTGCAGTACGGAGCGGGCACCAGCACCAGCGAGGCGACGGCGCCGGTGGCCGCGACCGCTTCCTTGACGGTATTGAACACCGGCCGCTCGAGGTGCCTGGTGCCGCCCTTCCCCGGGGTCACCCCGCCCACCACGTTCGTGCCGTAGGCGATCATCTGCTTCGCGTGGAACGTCCCCTTGTCCCCCGTGAACCCCTGGACGATGACGGCGGTCTGCTCGTCGAGCAGGATGCTCATGCGGTCTCCGGTGCATTGGCGTTCGACGTCCTCACCCCCTGTCCCCCTCTCCCTCCGGGAGAGGGGGGACTACTTTCGACGTTCCCCCTCTCCGGAACGGAGAGGGGGTCAGGGGGTGAGGATCGCCGCGCCGCTACCACGCGTTCGGCCGCTTCCGCGAGCGTGTCGGCGGTGATGATGGGAAGCCCGCTCTCCTGCAGGATGCGGCGGCCCTCCAGCACGTTCGTCCCCGCGAGCCGCACCACCAGCGGGACGGGCACGCGGACCTCGCGAACCGCCTGCACCACGCCCTGGGCCACCCAGTCACAGCGGTTGATGCCGGCGAACACGTTCACGAGGATCGCCCGGACCTTCTGGTCGGAGAGCACCAGGCGGAACGCCGCGGCGACGCGATCGGGAGACGCGCCGCCCCCGATGTCGAGGAAGTCGGCCGGCTCGCCGCCGGCGTGCTGGATCATGTCCATGGTCGCCATGGCGAGCCCGGCGCCGTTGATGATGCAGCCGATGTCGCCGTCCAGCGCCACGTAGTTCAGCCCGTGCTCGGCGGCCTCGGCCTCGCGCGGATCTTCCTGCGCGTGATCGCGCAGCTCAGCCACGTTGGGCCGGCGGAACATCGCGTTGTCGTCGAAGCTCATCTTCACGTCGAGTGCCAGCACCTGCGCGTCCGCCGTGACGACGAGCGGATTGATCTCCACCATGGTGGCGTCCAGCTCGCGGAACGCGCGATACGCTCCGAGGATGACGGCGACGGTCTGGCTCACCTGCGACGAGGCGAGCCCCAGACCGAAGGCGAGCTCGCGCGCCTGAAACGCCTGCATCCCGACGGCGGGCTCGACGACCTCGCGCAGGATGGCCTCGGGCTCGCGCTGCGCGATCTCCTCGATCTCCATACCGCCGTGCGGGTGCGCGACGACGACGATGCGCTCGCGCCCGCGGTCGAGCACGAGCCCGAGGTACAGCTCGCGCGCGATCGGCAGCGCCTCCTCGATGAGCAGGCGGTGGACCGGGAGGCCGTCCGGCCCGGTCTGGGTGGTCACGAGGGTCTTCCCCAGGAGCTCCTTGGCCGCCTGCCGGACGTCGACGACGCTGGTGCAGAGCCTGACCCCGCCCGCCTTGCCGCGCGCGCCCGAGTGGATTTGCGCCTTCACCACCCAGCGGCTGCCGCCGATCTCGGCGGCGCGATACGCCGCTTGGTCGGCGCTGTAGGCGACGCCGCCCTTGGGCACCCGGACGCCGAACCCGGCCAGCAGCTCCTTCGCCTGGTATTCGTGAATGTCCACGCTTCACACTCGCGTCGCGGCCAGGGAAGGCGCGCCCCGCCCGCGGGCGGCGATGGCCGACGCCATCGCGACGACGTTCTGCGCCATGCGCGCCGACGCCGCGTCGATCATGCGGCCGTCGAGCTGGGCCGCGCCGCGGCCCTCACGCGCCGCCTGGTCCAGCGCGTCGAGGATGCGCCGCGCCCGCTCCACCTCCGCCGCCGGCGGCGTGAAGACCTCGTTCGCGAGCGCGATCTGCGAGGGGTGGATCGCCCACTTCCCCTCGTAGCCGAGCGCCGCGGCCCGCCGGGCCGCCGCGCGAAACCCTTCCGGATCCTTGAAGTCGCCGTACGGCCCGTCGATCGGGCGCAACCCGTACGCCCGGCAGGCGGTGACCATGCGCGACAGCGCCGCGTGCCATTGATCGCCGGGATAATCCGGATTCGGGCCTCCGATGCTCACGGTCCGAGCGCGCAGACTCGCCGCCAGGTCGGCCACTCCGAAATGCATCGCCTCGAGGCGGGGGCTCGCCTGCGCGATCGCCTCCACGTTAGCCATACCGAGGGCCGTCTCGATCAGGACGTCGATGCCGATGGGGGTCGAGATGCGGCGCGCGGTCTCGATCTGGGTGAGGAGGGCGTCGACGAGGTACACGTCCGCCGGCACGCCGACCTTGGGCACGAGCAGCACGTCCAGGCGGTGCCCCGCCTGCTCCACGACGTCCACGACGTCGCGGTACATGTAGTGGGTATCGATGCCGTTGATGCGAACGCTGACCGTCTGGCCGCGCGCCCGCCAGTCGTGCTCCAGGAGCCCGGCAATGACGTTGTGGCGCGCCTGCTCCTTGTCCGCCGGGGCGACAGCGTCCTCGAGGTCGAGGAACACGCAGTCCGCGTCGCTCGCCAACGCCTTCGGGAACAACGCGGGTTGCGAGCCTGGCACCGCGAGCTCGCTCCGCTGGAGCCGGGGTCGAGCCGGCTCGGAGCGGGTGAGGTTCATGCCCGGACGGTGGCGCGCGGCGAATGGCCCTTCCCGCTCGCGGGTGGCTGCGGCACGTCGGGAGACGGCACCACCGCGACGCGGGGCGGCAGCGGTGCTGCGGTGCTGCGGTAGTGCTCCGCGGCCGCCGCGACGCCCGCGCCCAGGGTGATCTTGATGCCGACGTCGCGCATCGCCATCTCCGCCCCGGCGATGGCGCCGAGCAGCATCAGCTCGTTCAGGTCGCCCAGATGACCGATGCGGTACAGCTTGCCGGCCACCCGCGCGAGCCCGGCGCCCAAGGCGAGGTTGTAGCGCCGGAACGCGACGTCGATGACATCCGCCGCGTTGAACCCGTCGGGCACGAGGATCGCGCTCACGGTGTCGGAGTGCCACTTCGGCGCCCGGGCACAGAGCTTCAAGCCCCAGGCCCGCACCGCGGCGCGCACGCCGTCCGCGAGGCGGCGATGACGCGCGAACACGTCGTCCAGCCCTTCCTCGAACAGCATGTCGAGGGACTCGCGCAGGCCGTACAGCAGCGGGATCGCGGGCGTGTAGGGGAAGTAGCCCGTCGCGTTGGCCTTGATCATGTCGCCGAAGTCGAAGAACACGCGCGGGCATTTCGCCTGCTCGCGGGCGGCGAGCGCTTTGGGACTGGCGCAGACGAGGCCGAGTCCGGGGGGCAGCATCAGCCCCTTCTGCGATCCCGTGATGGCGAGGTCGACCTGCCACTCGTCCATGCGGAAGTCGATCGCGCCGATCGAGCTCACGCCGTCCACGTACAGCAGCGCCGGATGCCGGGCGGCGTCCAGCGCCCGCCGCACGGCGGCGAGGTCGCTCGTCACTCCGGTCGCGGTCTCGTTATGGACGATGAGCACGCCTTTCACCTCGTGCCCCGTGTCCGCGCTGAGAATCTCCTCGATGCGCTCGACCGGTGCGCCCTCGCCCCATTCCACGTCGATGATGTCCACGCGCAGTCCATGCCGCTGGGCCAGGTCGATCCACAGATGGCTGAACTGCCCGTAGCGCGGGGCGAGGACGCGGTCTCCCGGCGACAACGTATTGACGAGGGCCGCCTCCCAGCCGCCGGTGCCGGTGGCCGGGAAGATGAATGCCTGGCCGGTGGTGGTCTTGAAGAGGTGTTTCAAGTCGCGGAGCAGCCCGGCGGTGAGCGCCGGAAAGGCGGAGGACCGGTGGTCTTCCATGGCGCGGTCCATCGCGCGGAGGATCCGATCGGGCACGTTCGTCGGACCGGGAACGAACAGGAAATTGCGGCCGGCCATGGCGGTCGTCCTCGAGGAGAGAGGGAGCGGGGCGATGCGCGAGCGGTGGGCTCGCGCCCAAGCTATCCCGGCAAAGCTATTTCGAGCTCCCCACCCCGCAACTGCACGAACGGGTAGGCGTTGCCTGCCTAACCGGCGGAGGGGCGTGGGCAGCGGTCGCAGCCGCTGCAGTGTTGCAACGCCTCCCCGAAGTAGGCGAGCAGCATGCGGCGCCGGCAAACGGGGCGGGCGACGTAGGCTCGCATCTCCGGCGCGCACTCGGTCCACGCGAAGTCAGCCGGGCGCCAGAGGATCAGGCAGAGCGCCGCCCCGCCATCCCGCCCCGCCCTGCCGGCCTCCTGGTAATAGGCTTCGAGCGTGCGCGGCATCCCCCAGTGCAGCACTTGGCGCACGTCCGCCTTGTCGATGCCCATGCCGAACGCGCTCGTCGCGACCACCACCGGCACCCGGTCGCGCAGGAAGTCGAGCAAGACTTCGCGCCGCGTTGCGGCGCAGAGCCCCGCGTGATAGGGGGCGGCCCGGACACCCATGCGGAGCAGCGCCCGGGTCACGAGCTCGGTGAGACGACGGGTCGGTGTGTAGACGAGGGTGTGCCCGGGGACGTCGCGGATCAGACCGCGGATGCGCGCGAACCGGGTCCGGTCGTCGCTCACGCGCTCGACCGCAAACGCGAGGTTCGGCCGATCGAACGATGTCATCACCACCGCCGCTTCCCGCAAGCGCAGCACCTGCAGTATTTCGGCGCGCGTGGCGGGCGTCGCGCTCCCCGTGAGCGCCAAGGTGGGAGGGTTCTTCAGGAGATAGCGGTAAGCCCCCAGCCGGCGGTACACGGGCCGAAACTCGTTCCCCCACTCGACGATGCAGTGCGCTTCGTCGACCGCGAACAGCGCGACCGAGCCGCCCGTCCGCCTCAGGGTTCGCACCAACGAGCCGAGCCGCTCGGGTGCGCAGTAGAGCAGCCGGATCCTCCTGCCGAGCACCGCTTCGAGGATGGTGCGTCGCTCGGCGGCGGTGAGCAGGCTGTTCACGTACGCCGCGGCGACTCCGCGGCGCCGCAACGTGCCCACCTGATCCTGCATCAGCGAGATGAGGGGCGAGACGACGAGCGTCAGACCCTCCGCCATGAGCGCGGGTAACTGGTAGCACAGCGACTTGCCGGCACCTGTGGGGAGAACCGCGAGCACGCTCTGGCCCGCGAGCAATGGGCCCAGCACGCGGATCTGATGGACCCGGAGCGCGGCATGACCGAATCGCTCGGCGAGCAACGCGCGGGCGCGGGGGAGCCCGCCCGTGAAGGGGGACATGGGCCCAAAGAAAACGAGCCCCGGCGTCTCCACCGGGGCCCGAATCACGCGACCGGAATCCGAATTAGGCGATCGCCCTCATGCCCGATCGGTCCAATCCACGCCGAAGCTGTTGCCGCACTCGTGACACTTTACGTCCTTGGGTTGCCCCGACACGTACTGGCGCTTGTGGCACCCCGGGCACACGAGATGCGGCTCGTGCACCACGCTCCAGGATTTGGGCCGGTCCTTGCGCACGTCGACATTGCCCCTGGGCACCCGCACCTCGACCTGGTGCACGTCCAGCACGACCCATTCCTTGCCGTGGTCTTCCACGACCCGGTACCACGCCCCCCGCCGCAGGCCTTCCTTTTCCGCGCGGGTGCCGTTGCTCCGAGCCCATCCGATGTCGGCCATGCGCTACTCCTCTACTTCCTCGGGGGTCCCTTCCCGCACGAGCACGAGGATCGCCGCCTGCGGTACAACCAGGTACTTCTTGCCTTCGAACGTGATCTCGACAGCCGCCTTCCGGAAGAACAACCCATAGTCGCCGACCTGAGCCTGCATTGGGAGGTACTTGACGTCCGGGCCGTGGATCTTCCACGGCTCGTCATCCATGCTGGCGGGCTCGGTCATGGGCGTCCCCGGCCCGGTCGCGACGATGCGACCGCCCTGGACCTGGCGGCTCTCGAGCGCGGTGGGGGGGAGATACAGCCCGACGTTGGTGCGTTCCTCCCCCTCCTCGGGGGAGATCAGCACCCGGTCGCCCACGACGATCAGGCGTTTGGGTGTCTCGTCGTCGCGCATGGGCAACAGTATACGTCCGATGGGCAAAGCTGTCAGCCCTGTTTGTGACGCAGATCACCGGCGCCGCTTGACAGGGCGGAGACGGTCACTATCAATGTGTCCCGGCCGCTCGGGCGTCCGGGTGCGCCGTCGGTTCCCACGACCGCCAATCCCGGTTCCCACCCCAGTGAGGGAGCACTGACATGCAACAGCCGCTAGGCACTGCCCAGACCGAGCAGTGGAGCTGGATTCTCCAGACGGTGTGGGGCTGGATCTGGGCGGGCCTGTCCTGGATCCTCGATTGGCAGGCGCTGGTGTTCCGCACGGTGCTCTCGGGTGATTCCTTCTGGCAGATCGTCGGGAAGTTCTTGTTGCTCTTCTTCCCGGCGACGGTGCTGGTCGCGGGTGTCTGGGGCACGATGGTCTCGCTCTACACCATTCCGTTTCGCTCGGGCCGCGGACGCTTTCTGGCGGCGCTGCTCATGTCCTGGTGGGACGCGGTCCGCATGGCGTGGTTTTACTGGTTCGGCCTGGCGCGCTTCCTCCTCGTGTTCGTGGGCTGGATCTGGGGTCTGCTCCGGCTTGGCATCGGGCTGTTGTGGCGGACCCTGAAGAACCTGGTCACGTCGCCCTTCGCGATGCTGGACTCGAGCTCGCGCCAGCCGGGGGTGCCGTGGATCGCGTTCGTCCTGCTGCTGTTCTGGTCCGCCATCGAGGCCACGATCTTCACCTTCACGCTGCGTCCGACGATGAGCGAGCTGCTCTCGGACTTGACGGGCTACCAGGTGAACGCGCTGGCCCTCGTCGTGCTCCTGTGGTTCTTCCTGT
>WNGP01002052.1_pt1 | contig 21391 bp, 16 predicted proteins | sample 5407671 | NCBI WGS metagenome assembly WNGP01 (sample SAMN13153381, study PRJNA577476) | soil metagenome | isolation source: 40 cm soil or saprolite under Garry oak tree replicate 2 | place: USA:California | collected 2016-06-15
CAGGCGCATCATCACCGACGCTGTTCTGCCTGTGATCGCCTTCCATTCTCTCGCTCCTACTCGTGCTGTGAATGACATGCGAGCTGGCCTAGCATCTGGCGAGATCCCTGCTTCGTTCTCTCCGACAAGCTGCTAGCTTATAACTTTAATACCAAGGCTTTCATAAGTGACTTCACGGCCAAGATACTGACTTATAACCCTGCATGCACGGGCAGCCAGTTCAGCCCTTACAGGTTCATCGCGTTCCATCTTTTCGATTGTGGAGCGCGATACTTTTGACTCTATAGAAAGCTGAATAATAGTTAATCCTGCATCAATCCTTGCTTTTTCAAACGCTGTCATATGAAGACTCCTAAGAATTTTATGGGACGATTTTAACACAGGCAGACGTGAAATTCAATGGAGATGCTTTTTTTCGCTTAAAGACGCTTGACTTTTCAGCACATAGTTGGTTATACTCTATTTAGAGGGTGAAAATGCGTATAAACGCGTTTTTTATATTTTTCAAGATAAAAGACTACTGTAAACTATTGTGATCGTTTGCTTTAGACACAAAAGACAGGGAGGTGAGAGCAAACTAGCCTATCGTGTAGTAGATGACAGGCTAGCCAAGTGAGAACGCTTCCAACCGTTGTCCGAGTAGTTTCGTTCTCGTTGAGAGTATGACATGTACACGTCAAGGTGTCAAGAAAGAAAGAGAGCATAGTAACATGCCAACCTCACTACGCATCACGTCACGCTTGCAGATAACCCCATTACTGGATATCCATCATCTCCCCTTTGAAAAGCTCTACCGTGATGGAGTGTGCTGGTCGCTCTTCCAAGAGCGTCCCAATCGCCCGATGAGCGACCGCTTTGTCTATGAACAGCTGAGGGCGTCCTTGACCGAAACCGATATCGACGGACAGCAAGCTTATTGGCTATCTCTCATCGGTTTCCATTTGGGCAGAGTACACGGGGCTATCCTGTCCCCAACCACAGGCAAGCCCCGACCCGATGTAACCGCGCTTACCAGTTTCTCCAACGAGAATGCGGCACGTGGCTATCAAGTCGGGCGGGAATGGTACTTCATCGAGGCACAACCCCAAGAACGTACGTATACCGATGCAAGCTTACTTGAACGGTTACAAGAGCTTCAGCGCGAATCGGTGTTCTTTCATGACGAAGAAGAGACTTGGTACTTTGCACTTGGCTGTATCCTGGGGGAACTGAGTGGCCAGTTGTTTCCCGCAACAGATCAGGAATATCGTCAATGGGAAGTCGAACGTCTCGCCGTGCTTGCAGAGATGGATGCACCACAGACGCACCGCGCATTCGATACTGAACCCTTACTGACCCTCTTACAAGAGGCATAGGGAGGACACGAGCGACATGAGGACGACACAGGTACAGATCGGACTGCTGACCATTGCGATTAACCAGCAGAGCAGGTGTGACCGCGACTTTCTCGACGGGTTAGAGGACGGAATGACAGGCTACTGTGAATGCGGTAGCAAGCACCGCACGATGACCGTTGAGGAAGTGGTAAAGCTCATGCAGGGCATCGCAAGGAATACGGATGCGTGTACTGGCGAGAGCTTCCCCCGCGCATGGGTGTCTGGCTTTGTCTTGGGATGGGTGACCGGACTCAACAACCCCGATATCGCCCATGATGACCCCTGCCTTTCGTATACCCAATCCCTGGTACGCAAGCATACCCCGCTGTACCGTGAGTTGGTCATCCAGACCGAGCGATCAGCGAGAGAAGAGCGTCCCGACACTGAACCGTTACCCTTCCGGTAGCAGAACCGGCAAGAGTCCTGTAGCTATACAGAGAGCATGCAGATGAGGTATGCTCTCTGTATAGCTACGCAGTGAGGCAAGCAATTATGCACACCGTCAGAATCTACCGGCTTGACTATCTCTCACCAACACTGTTTCAACGGCTGAAAGCGGCGCAAATGGAAGCCGCCCAGGTCTGGAACGCCTGTTGTGAACTGCACAAAGAGGCGCGGCAGACCGGGAGCAAGTGGCCTGGACAAAACGAACTGCAACAGGCGACCAAAGGACGCTTTACCTTGCACAGCCAATCGGTGCAGATGGTGGTACATGCCTTTCTCGGCAACATCGAAGCCACACGCAAACTCCGTGCGAGCTATCCCAAGATGCGCATGAAATACCCCTGGAAGACCAAACGCTTCTATCCTGTCCACTGGCCAGCCCAGGCGGTGAGCGTGGAGCGCGGGCGCGTAGTACTCCCAATGGGGCGAGGGCGTATCTCGCTGGTCCTGCACCTCGACTTGCCTGAAAACAGCAGAGCCTGTACCCTGGTCTGGAATCGCGGTTTTGAACTACATGTGGTCATCGAGATTCCACAAGACAAACATGCCCCTGGTAAAGTTCGTGCGACGGCGGACCTGGGAGAAATCCACCTGGCCGCCGTGACGACAAACACAGGCGTGGCCCTTGTGGTCTCAGGGCGTGGTATCCGTAGTCTCAAGCGGCAGCGCAACATGCGACACCGGCAACTTGCGAAGAAACAGGCACGTTGCAAGAAGTACTCCCGCTGCTGGAAAAAGCTTCAACGTGCCAAGAACAAGATGGCGAAACGGATCGAGCGCCGTGTACGCGACCTGCGCCACAAGGGGACCCGGCAGGTGATCGAGTTTTGTAAGCAAGAGCAGGTTGGCACCCTCTTCGTCGGCAACCCGCATGGCGTGCGGCAAGAGAACAAAGGACGCCATCATAACCAGCGCATGGCCCAGTGGGAGTACGGCAAGGATATCGACTATCTCGCCCACAAAAGTCAACAAGCCTGCATCGAGAGCTTCACTGGCAGTGAACGAGGGACGTCCAGCCAGTGTGCGGTATGAAAGCATATACACAAGCCCAAAGGGAGAGTGTGGAGGTGCAAGAAGTGTGGGTTCACAGGGCATCGGGATATTGTAGGCAGCGTCAACATGCACCGACTCACTTATGAGCAACAGGTGATCTTTCCTCGTTCGGTCACGTATCTACGTCCTGGTCCGTCCAGGCGTAGTAGCAGGGCAGGCACGCCCCTTGCATCCTAACGGGTGCATGTTGTTTTGGTGAGTCAATGGGTCAACCGCCTCTTCACTAGAGAGGGTTCCACACGGGACAGGCCACACCAGCGAAGTCACTGAGAAACTTATCCCCGAAAGGGGATGAGAGTGTCACGAAGCATGATAGCGATATGCACGGCTGACACGCCGCCAATCGAGTTCTTTGCCACGCACCGGGCGTTCTTCGTCCAGCGCTTCAAGTCGCCTGGAAGATAGGAAACGCCGCCGCAGGTTGGATAGATCGATTTGCTCGTCCGGCGAAAAAAACGCGCGGTAGAGCAGTGTGGCCTCGGCCAATGTCAGTATACCATCTCCGGCGGGCGGAACGCGTACGACGCTCATCGGTCGTGTTTCTCGGTTGTTGCGCCCAGGCACGTTCATGTTCCACCACTCATCGCCGTCGCTGGCCAGGCTCATCGCGCCCATATCCGACAGGTAGCGCAGCACGATTTCGGGGTCGCGCTGTATCTGTGAACGCAGCGTATGCAAGGCCGCATCTAGCACGGTATGCACTTCTGCGTCAAGCTCGTGCTGACCGGTTTCAATTTTTGCTACCGATTTCCAACTGACGCGCAGGCTGGGAACCGAATGCATATGGAGATTGGGGCGTAGTTCATCGCGATTGGCGCGCAGCAGGACGCTATGGATCAACGAAACAGCCGTACCTTGCTCCGAACTTCCCCAGACATAGACTTGCTGCTCCTGCCAGCCTGCTTTCAATTGCAAGAGCCTCGCATCGGCAGGCCACATCAATACAGACTCAACGGTGCGGTCTACTGCATCGGTGACCGATTCGGTGCCTAGTACCAGGCGCATTGGCGGACCCCAGGGGCTATCGCGTAACAGTACCCAGAGCGTCCAATCTCGAATGGCGAAGATCACAACTCCTGCAGTAACGATTAAACGGCGTGGAACCGCATCGCGGGATGGCTGGGCCGGAATAGGCGCTTTAGGGCCAGGGACAGGTGTATTCATGGTAAGCTCTCTTCCGCTTCTACTTAATGAATTGGGATATATCGATGATTGTACTCATTCTTATTGCAGACTGCAAGGGCTTTTATACTTCTATTCGTCATTTTGGGCTGCGAGGAAGAGAGGAGATAGAGTGAGAATCAAGAGGACACCCATGAAGGTGCCCTCTTTTTATAGTTACTGCCGCTTTCCTGGTTAGTGGGCAAAGATGAGATGAAGCCCCCAGGCAAAGGCGGCAGAGAGAATCACTGCCAGGAGTTGAAGTAAGCGAATTTTCATGAGTTGTGCGCGTGCATCAATGACAATTGCTTTGGCGCCGCTGCTTTGTCGAACGTATTGTTGTTTCTGCATGGTATTTTCCTTTTGATACTGTAGTAGTATCAATAAATTGTTTGTCTATACTTACTATACGTAGATAGGTATCGTTTGGTTGCATGGAGATAGTGTACGATGCATCTGTTTTGTTTGCTATGAAGCGGATCACAAAATATCCGCAATATTACTCGGAAAAGCTTCTGGGATAGAAGCCAGGGCGACCGCGAGGGTCGCCCCTACCCTACACGAAATAGATGTATGACACGTAGAACGGTCGCCTATCCCTGGTTCCATATGCTCCAATGCAATAATTTGATCCATACGCCAATAGTTTGGGCAACTGTTCAGAGTTTTCGCTATCTGCTATACTAATCTCACCAACAAGGCGGCTCTATTTAACTCACCGGATAAACTACCACACTGAAGAATAAGGTAGTAGGGCGAAAGGCTAGAAGAGAGAGATGTAATGCAGATCAGTAATTATGCAACCAATGATCAGATTCGTTCTCAGCTTGTCCAAATATTCCGCTACATCCAGGCACTCAGTCAACTACGCAATCCTCCCCAAAAAGAAATTCAGGCTCAACCCTGGGTCATGTGGTTCCACGATTTACCTAGCCATCCAAGTATTCGTCGCGGTGTGATAGCCGGAATCAGCAGTACAGATAGCGAAGAAGAGGCTATTGGAGACGACTTTATCCTCAAAGTAAGCCGTCCAAAACTTACTGAGGCGCCCGAACCTCCTGTGGAAATTATCCCCTGGCTACAGGATAGCTGGCGAAATATTGATGGTCAGGTCATCATTAAGCCTACCATCAATCAAACTCGAAACGGGCAACCGCAACCGCTTCATTTTCAAGATGACCCACAGAGAAAACGACTCTTAGAGACGTGGGTAGCGAAACGTGAACAATGGATTGCAGCTGAGACCCCAGCGCGCCGCACAATGGATATGTATGAGAAGTTGTACGCTCTTTTACCGGTAATTGAGCGAGAAAGTGAACGCGTCGAGTTGATGGTAGGGGACGGAATCGTCAACTGGTCCACTTTAGTTCATCACCCGGTATTGCTAATATCTGTACAGCTACACTTTAATCCAGAAATCCCTGAATTCACCATAGTCGAAACGGGACAAATTTCTGAACTTTATACTGCCATTTTTCAAGCGGTACCAAACATATCTGCGAACGAGATCGCACGTTGCCGTGAAGATCATGAAAAAGGGGAGTGGCATCCCCTTGGGGGTGAAGAGACTACAAGATTTCTGAAAAGGCTGGCGTCTCAACTTTCACCCTACGGCGAATTGACTCAGGAAGGCGTATTGCAACAAAATCGGAACGTCCCCTCCATAGCACGTGATCCAGTTTTATTTTTACGTCCTCGCAATTTAGGAATGAATACTGCGCTCAATGCTATCCTAGAGGTATTACCACATAATAGTGAACTTTCAGCTGCACTTACCAGTCTAGTGAAGGTCAATACTGATATAGCTCAAACAGGTATACCCAACGCATTCGATAGTGTACCCATCATGCGCACGTTTGATGCTCCTAATGGAGAAGATGAATACATTCTGCTCAGTAAGCCGGCAAATGCTGAACAATTAGAGATTGCCCGTCGCCTTGAACGAGATGCAGCAGTGTTAGTACAGGGACCTCCAGGCACAGGGAAAACACATACTATCGCTAATCTCATTGGTCACCTTCTTGCACAGGGAAAAAGTGTCCTTGTCACCAGCGAGAAACCAAAGGCACTGAGAGTGCTGAAAGAGAAAGTAGTGGAACCACTACAGCCTCTATGTGTGAGTATCCTCGAGGATGATAGCCGAAAGGAAATGGAGAAAACTATTGATGCTATTAGCGAACGCCTGGCATATGCTGATGCAGATAAATTAGAACGCGAAGCGGCAATACTGATCCAACATCGCACAAATCTATTACGTCAATTACGAGAAGCGCGTCATAAACTAATTGAAGCACGGGGAAGCGAATATCGTGGAATTAATATTGCTGGAGAAAGCTATTCTCCAGCAGAAGCAGCACGCCATATCACTCAAAAGAGAGAGTTAGCCGGGTGGATTCCGGGACCCGTAATAGCAGAAGCACCATTACCATTGTCGATTAGCGAGCTACTAGAGCTTTATAATTCTAATGAGGCTATTACTCCTAAAGATGAGAGGGAAATCAGCCTGTTCCTACCAGAGTCAGGAAAGTTGCTATCTCCAATTGACTTTGAGCGCGCCGTTTACGAGCAGACTCAGTTGCGTCAATTAAACCTGGGTTACAGGCATGATCTCTGGATAAGAAGCGATCAAAACTACTCGAATGAAGAAATTCAACAGATGCAACAACGCCTCATTCAAGAAATTGAACCATTACGAAATCTAACAGGTTGGCGGTTAGCAGCGATCGTAGCTGGTCGCGAGGGAGGAGCTTATCGACAAGTATGGGACGATTTAGTGCAAGAAGTAGGGCGTGTCTATAATTTTGCCGTTCAAGCACAGATCTGGCTATTCAAATACGGTCCTAGTGTATCTCAAGAATGCTTGCCTGATCGTATCGAAAGAGTACTTGACGAGATTATCCAGTATCTCAAACATGGTGGAAAGCTGGGCAGTTTTAAGCTCCTAGTAAATCGGGACTGGAAATTACTGATTGAAAACGCTTCTGTACAAGGCAAACCACCTGAAGTCCTGGATCATTTTGAGGCACTCAGATACTTCGTTATTCTGAGGTCGGCTCGTCAAAATTTAGTAGGACGCTGGCAGAGACAGATGAGCGTTTTAGGTGATCCTGATGTGACAACGATTGGGCCATCTCCTGAAGTAACATTCTATCAATATGTTGAACCACTGAAACGCTGTCTTCAATGGTATGCAACTATATGGGAACCATTAGAAAACGCACTCAAGCAACAAGGCTTTCAATGGGAGCGATTCTTAGCAGAAGTGCCAGTGAACCATGCCCAACATGGAGATATCCTACGCTTACGTACTGCCGTTGTAGAAATATTGCCATCAATCATTACAGCCGAAGCCTCTCGACGCATATACACAAAGTACGAGGAAAAATTCCTGGATTTAGGGCGTAATCTTGATCAGATCGGCCCAAATACTACTCAGGCAGAAGTTGTTTACCGCTTACGTGATGCAGTAAAGAGACGCGATACACAAGCATATCGTGCAGCATACGAAAGCCTCAATGATTTGCATACCAGATCAGAAATACTACAATTACGGCGCACTTTGCTAGCGAAAATGGAAAGAGTAGCTCCAGGATGGGCCGGGGCCATCAGAGAAAGGCTTGGGGCCCATGGGAATAGAAAATTTCCTGGAGATCCAGAAGAAGCCTGGTTGTGGCGGCAACTACACGATGAGTTAGATCGACGAACAAAAGTATCATTGGAAGAATTGCAAGAGCGAATAGTACAATTAAATAGTGAACTCTTCCGTGTTACTGCCGAATTAGTCGAGAAAAAAGCCTGGACAGAACAGGTTCGACGTACAACACTTGAACAGCGACGAGCACTACAGGGGTGGCGCGAACTGATGCGAAAGGTAGGAAAAGGGAAGGGGAAAAGAGCACCCAGACTCTTAGCAGACGCTCGAAAGCTTATGCCAATGTGTCAAACTGCTGTGCCGGTATGGATCATGCCATTGAGTTATGTGGCAAGGAATTTCGACATGAAGCGTAACCGCTTTGATGTTGTAATTATTGACGAAGCTAGCCAGGCGGATATTACTGCGTTAGTCGCTGTTTATATGGGCAAACAAGTGCTAGTCGTCGGAGACGATGAACAGGTAAGCCCATTGGGAGTGGGACAGAATCTTGACGATATCCAGCGTTTAATTGATGAGCATCTTCGGGGCATTCCATTAGCGAATATCTACGATGGCAAACTGTCTATTTATAGTCTTGCCAGAACAACATTCACCCCTGTCTGTTTGCTTGAACACTTCCGTTGTGTCTCACCTATTATTCAGTTTAGTAACGAGCTATCCTATCATGGCAAAATCAAGCCTTTACGCGACGATAGTGAAGTCACGAGGCGCCCTGCAACAATCGCTTATGTTGTAAAGAGTACCGGCAAGCGTGGTAAGGTAAATGAAGAAGAGGCTTTTGCCATTGCATCATTATTGATTGCGGCTATAGAACAACAAGAGTACAAAGGCGCAACCTTCGGTGTAATATCAATGGTAGGTGCAGATCAGGCCCTATATATTGAAGAGCTACTCCGTCGTTATATGCCAGCTACAGAATATATCAGCCGTCGTGTGCTCTGCGGTGATCCTGCTCAATTTCAGGGGGATGAACGGGATGTGATCTTTCTCTCAATGGTTGATACCCCAGAAGAAAATGGGGGACCGCTCGTGTTTCGTAGCGAAGAAGGTCACGACGAAATGTTTAAGAAACGCTTTAATGTGGCAGCGAGTCGTGCCCGTGACCAGATGTGGGTTGTTCATTCGCTTGACCCAGACAACGATCTCAAACCTGATGATATCCGTCGCCGTCTTATCCTCCATGCAAGAGATCAACATACCCGCAATAGCGCTATCAAAGCACAGGAACAGAAAATAGAGTCAGTGTTTGAGAAGCAGGTATTCGATAGGCTTGTACGAGCAGGATATCGTGTCAAAACACAATGGGCAGTGGGAGCTTATCGAATAGACATGGTGGTTGAGGGTGGCGGGAAACGTCTAGCCGTAGAATGTGACGGTGATCGCTGGCATCCACAAGAGAAGCTAGAAGAAGATATGGCGCGACAGGCAATACTGGAACGCTTGGGGTGGCGATTTATGCGCATTCGAGGTAGTCAGTTCTTCCGCGATCCTGATAAAGCGATGGAACCGATTTTCGAGCGGCTACATAGCCTGGATATACTTCCGGAAGGAATGGTTACACAGAACAATGAAGATCAGGATGGAAAAGAACTAAAAGATAAGATTATTCGCCGAGCTGACGAACTACGACAGCAGTGGAAAGGATCTAACGACCTGAAAATGCCTCATATCGGTTTAAAGCCAAATGGCTCTAGACCCGAGAATTCGGTAAAAAAAGTATCAGCTATGTCAGAGGCACAATCTACTATTTCATCTTCAAGTCAAGGAGTTTACCACGACTCAAACGTGCAAATTGAAAATGTATCGGCTTATCAATTTAAGCCGTCAGTGGTAATAACGCAGAACCCCACAGCATCTCCAAACAATAAGGAAGTCAAACTTAGTACACAAGCAACCAGTAAATCCAGCGTTCTACCTCAAGGGAGTAGTTCCTTCAACGTAGTCCTCTTTTTCCAAACGAAAGGGATCAAAGTGATTGATAATCGCGAAAATGGAGGAGGACTCTGGGTAGAAGGAGGAAGTGAATTGTCTTCCCTCATGCAAATTCTCGAATCAAAAGGCATCCTTTTCAAGTTTGTCCCAGGAGGAATACCCTATCAAAGTGCATCAGGCCGCTATTATCAAGATGGATGGTTTATGAGATCAAAATAAGTGCAACTACTCTGCCAGCTTCACTATGAGAAACTGACAGAGTAGTTGCACTTGATGGGCGGGCAGCTCTCCTGGTTTTGCTAGTTGGTGAACGTTACGAAAATCCTGTGCAGGCAACTATATCGGCAAATCTGGAGTCTCGGATTCTTCTCCTGCGCTTGTCTGTTTCTGCTCTGATTGACCGACCAGATGTTTATTGATACCCACATTATCGCCTTCGGCGGGGACGAGCAGCAGGTTGCTGTGCAGGTCTAAGATGCGACGGGCTTTCGTATATTCTTGATCGAGGAGGACGCGGAAGACTTGCTCGCAGGCGGAGAGGGACTCGGCGGCATCGGCACGTTTGGTGGCGGTCAAGATGCCGAGCATGTCGTGGCGTTTGGCTGTACGGAAGAGTACGTGAACCTTTTCCAGCACTTCGGCAAACTCGGCGTGAACCTGCTCGTTCCAGCCCTGGCTCTCCACGACGGACATGGCCTTCGAGAGGAAACGCATACAGACTTTGATGACGGTGATATATTCGTTATTGCGCGCATCGGTGATGACTTGCAGGATACGCCGTTCATCGGCGGCATCGAGCGCGACAACGGAGAAGATACTGGCTTCGCCGCCCATCTCGCGAATTTCGTGGGCGAGCTGGCGGAATTGTTTCTCTACTTCCTCTGAAAACGGCAGCAAGTAGACGGAGTTTTGCAGAGCAAATGCTCCCAGGTTTTGTAACCGCCGCCAGACCCAGACGCGCTTTTGTGAAGGCTCACTAGGTACTTTATACGTCAGTTGTAACCAGCGTATAGCTTCACGTTCGTGCATGAATAGAACTCCCAATTGGTGAGGTAGTTCTAGTAACAAGCGTTACTAAACGTAGCTATGGTACTCCAATGGGATGGCAAAGTCAAGCGCAACACAAGTCCAACGGGTTACAACAGGCGTTCGCCGTGGGCGGTGAACTCGTGAGTTGCGCCTACCGGCTCAAGGTCGCCACTGGCGGTTTTGACGTATTGCGCCCGAATTTCCCCCTGTGCGATGGCTTGCAATCCTGCGATTAGACGATCGATGTCGTCTTTGGTGTTGGCCAGGCCGAGGCTGGCGCGCACCATGCCGGGCAGGTCAACGGGTAAACCTTTGACAAGTCGATCACGCGCTTCGGCGGAATCTTCGTCCGAGATACCTAAGAGGAAGGCGACGTATTGATGGGCGCAGAAGCAGCCACTGCGTACACCTACACCCCATTCATGCGCCAGCACTGCAGCCACCTCAACATAGGAATGCCCCTCAAGGTTAAAGGAGAATACTCCCAGACGATCATGGGTTCCAGCAAGCAGGGCATCCCAGGATGGGCCATAGAGGGTGATGCCTGGGATGGCGCGTAAACGCTTGATGGCATAGCGGGTCAGCTCTCGTTCGTGCGCGGCTACTCGCTCCATGCCGTAGCGCATTAACTCTTCTAAGGCTGCCGCCATTGCGACAACGCCGATGACATTGGGGGAACCTGCTTCTTCCAGGTCGGCTCCACTGGCCCAGGCTACGCCGGAGCGCGTCACCAGGCAGACCGTTCCGCCGCCAACTAGCATGGGTTCGCCATCCGCGAAGAGAGTGGCAGGCGCAATTAGCGCGCCGGAACCATAGGGGGCGTAGAGCTTATGCCCGGAAAACGCCAGGATGTCGATGCGTTCCCGATCGCCCAGCGCGCCGATGGAGAGCGAACGGTGGGGAACCAGCTGCGCTATATCTGCCGCGACCAGAGCGCCGTGAGCATGGGCAAGACGGGCGATGCGGTGCATATCGGTTAAGACCCCCGTCACATTGGAGGCAGCGCTGGCTGTTACCAGGCGCACCTTGCCTTTGTACGCTATCAAGCGGCGTTCAAGATCGTTCAGGTCGATGCATCCATCAGGAGTCAGTTCAACAAATTCATGAGGAGTGCGATACCAGGGCAGTAGGTTGGAGTGGTGTTCCAAGCGCGTGGTTAAAACGAGTTCGCCGGGTTCGAGGACGATACGATGGGCCAGCAAATTGAGGGCTTCGGTGGTATTGCGCACGAATACGACTTCGTGCGTTGACGGATTGGCTCCCGTAAAGCGCATGACCACTTCGCGGGCATGCTCATAGAGATGCGTCGAGAGGCGCGATTTGTAGCCAGCGCCGCGATGCACGCTGGAATACCAGGGGGCAAAGTGATCGACAGCTTGCTGCACGCGAACAAGCGGGGGCGTGCTGGCCGCGCTGTCAAGGTTGACGTAGCGCATCAGGCTACCGTCGAAGAGGGGTATCATGGTGTTTGCACCAACGATACGAGGTCGAGGATAGGCTGAATGCCTGGTTGTTGATGGTCGGGTAGTTGTCGTCATTGACCTGCCGCCTTTCAAATTAACCTGGGATGTTTCTACTATGGTCTTCCAAAATTATACATCATGCTCAGACTGGTCAAGTTCGCTCATCTCCTGCTCCACTGGCAAGAGGGCGCAAAATGCCTGGGCTGCTCGCGAAAGATGCTTGTCGGAGCGCCGCACCAGACTCAGCTGGGGACGCAGTTCCACGCCGGAGATGGGAATGCGTATCAGGGTGCCACTCGCTAGCTCGCGCCTCACCGCCAGCGCAGAGAGGATGGCGGCTCCAACCCCGCTCATGGCCATTTGCTTGATAGCCTCATTATCGGGCAGCGTGAGCAATGGGCTAATATGCACGCCGTGTTGCAGCAAAGCCTGTTCTATAGATTCGCGGATGCCGCTCCCCTGTTCCCGCAGCAATAGTTCCCCTTCACGTAACATCTCCGGCTTCAACTCCTGCATGGCGCTCCAATGATGTCCAGGCGCAACCACGAGGACAAGTTCATCATTGGCGAAGGCCTGAGCCTGTAATGGGGTTGGAAAGGTTGATGGATCACCCTCTACCAGCCCAAAATCGAGAATCCAGTTCAAGGTCTGTTCAATGATTTCATGGGAGTTGAGAATGGTAATGCTCAGGACCACCTGCGGGTAGCGCGCGCGAAAGCGGGCTACGATCGGCGGCAGAAAATAGACGCCGGTGGTGGTATTGGCGGCAAGCTTGATCTCACCTACCTCAACTTCCTGCAGGGTCGCCAGGGCATCTTCCATTTCCCGCTCCAGGGCAAACAGGCGGCGCGCATAATTATGCAAGACTTTCCCGGCATGCGTGAGTACGATACGCCTTCCATGGCGTTCGATCAACTCAAGCCCGGTTTCTTGTTCCAGGTGCTGGATTATTTTGGTCACCGCGGGTTGACTGAGGAAGAGTTCTTCCGACGCGCGCGTGATATGTTCATGCTCAGCTACCGTTTGAAATACACGTAAATGGTATAAATTCATAGAAATTTCTCCATTGAAGAGTTTTGCACAGCCGCCAGGTTGCCTCTGGGGAAATGATAAACCGCCCACACTCACCAGTCCATTGTATGACAAAATTGTATGTAATCAATACCTGCTGGGAATATTATCTCCTCCGGTATTGTTTACTTGAAAGGCGCTGATGCTTTAGAAAAGATGTGCCGTTTGTCAAAGGTAGGCATATCGGGTATTTCTCTTGTACACAACAAAAAAGGAGTAGCTATGTCTGAAAACAAAGGTTATGTTCATCCTGAAGTTCTGGTAGACGCTGACTGGGTGGAAGCTCATTTGCACGATCCAAAGGTGCGATTGATTGAGGTTGATGTTGATACATCGGCCTATGAGCAGGGACATATTCCAGGAGCGGTTGGCTTCAACTGGAAAAAAGAGCTGCAGGACCAGGTAGTGCGCGCCCCTGTAAACAAGGAGCAGTTAGAAGAGTTGCTCAGTGGTGCAGGTGTCAGCAATGATACGACGATCGTGCTGTATGGTGATAATAACAACTGGTTCGCGGCCTGGGCCTTGTGGATCCTCAAGTACTATGGGCACCAGGATGTGCGCCTGTTGGATGGTGGGCGGGTCAAGTGGCTCGCCGATAAGCGGGAGATCACGACCGACGTTCCATCCTATCCTCGCACCACTTACCATGCACAGGAACCCAGCCAAGGTATCCGCGCATTTCGCGACCAAATTCTGAGCCAGCTTGGAGAGCCGGATGTGGCGCTGGTGGATGTGCGTTCACCTGGCGAATACAGCGGCGAATTGCTGGCCCCCGCCAATCTGCCACAGGAGGGAGCACAGCGAGGTGGGCATATTCCCGGTGCGGCCAATATCCCCTGGGGGATGGCGGTACGCGAAGATGGTACGTTCAAATCGGCGGACGAACTGCGCGCTTTGTATACGGGCAAGGGCGTCACAGCCGCCAAAGAAGTCGTGGCGTATTGTCGCATTGGCGAGCGCAGCAGCCATACCTGGTACGTCTTGCACTACTTGCTAGGCTACCCCAAGGTGCGCAACTATGATGGCTCCTGGACCGAGTGGGGCAGCCTGATTGGCGCCCCTATTGAAAAATAGCAGGCACACCCTGTCCTGGCGATTGGGCGGAGATGAACTATGTTGTTATTCCGCTCAATCGCTTTTTGTATGATGGTTTCCAGCGCAATTGGTACGCCAGCACTATGATATGTACAGAGGAGTTTTTCAATACAATACTTCGCTCTACTGCGAACTTTATCGTTAGCTCAAAGGAAACTCATAATGGACAATAGCACTCGCGAGGCGATCAATCAATTTCTTGCGCAATATGAGACGCTTGCCATAGCCACCGAACAAGAAGGACAACCCTACGTTACACGCGCTTTCTTCGTTGAAGAACCTGTTGGCACAGATGATCCGTCGTTAACCCTCTATGGCACCTTTATCGTGACATCGCGCAAGCTGGCAAACCTGCGGCACAATGCGCGCATTGGACTATTTATTGGCCCCGACCAGCCCAGTATCTGGTTAGAGGCTACGGCCGTGGCGCATATACTGGAAGATGAAAGCGCAAGTGCGGATGTTCGTGAAAAGTTGGGGCAAAAATCGCCCGTGGCGGCAGGATTCATTGCTCGCGTACCAATTGCGGCAGTAGAATTTAAGGTGAACTGGCTGCGCATCACCGACCTGACCGGTGGACCTCTCTATATTGAAGCGCATTTTGATACGCTTCCTACAGGCGAGGGACAGAACGTATGAGCAAATTGCAACTTTTTCTGCAAACCACGCGCGCGCGTACTCTCCCTGTGATGATCGCTCCGGTAGTCATTGGAGCGGTACTGGCCTGGCAGCAAGGATTCCACTTTCAATGGGGATTATTTGTACTGACGCTGATAGGCGCGCTGGCGGCACACCTGGGCGCGAACGTCATCAATGATGTGTTTGATTTTGGCGCGGGAGCCGACCAGGCCGCGCAGGACATTGTTGCCCAGGGGACAACGGTGGTCACCGGCTCGCAATTTCTGCTGAACGAGAAGCTCACACTCAAAAACTACCGCGTGCTGGCGGTTGGTTGCTTCGCGGTTGCGCTGATCTGCGGCGTAATATTGAGCTTCTACCGTCCCTATGCGATAGTCTTTGGCTTTGTTGGTTTTTTGCTGGCCTTCTTTTATGTCGCGCCACCGTTACGGCTGGCGTATATTGGGCGCGGATTTGGCGAACTGGACATCCTGATCTCGTTTGGTATTTTACCGCTGGTAGGCTCGTTCTATGTGCAGTCAGGCACTGTTACTCTGGTTGCTATTCTGGCCTCGCTGCCCATCGGGTTGTATACGATGACGGTGCTGTACTTCCATCACTTCCTGCACTGGCGCGCCGATAAAGCCGTCCAGAAGACGACGCCGGTGGTCGCGCTGGGCGAACATGGCGCGCGTATCGTGGGCGCTGTGCTGCTGCTGTTGATCGCTATTACAATTGTCATCGACGCTTTCTTACAGGTTTTCCCCTGGTACAGCATTCTCGCGGCGCTGACCATCATTCCGGTGCAGTTGAGCTTACGCGATGCTAGAGGTGATCTCAAGCACTATCTCAAGTTGATGGCGGCTAATTTCAATGGCAATCTTCTGGCTGCGCTCCTGATTTTATTGGCATTGCTCGTACATGGGTTCGCGCATATCTAGCTTCCAGGGCAAGCCCTACCCCTACGGCCATAATCATGGACAGGAATACCCCGTCCACGTGAAGCGGCTTCCAGGGCGAGGGCAAGCCCCGCCCCTACTATACGAAGCGTCGCTCGGTGCTTTATTTTATTGGCATTGCTCGCACATAGGTTCGCGCATATCTAGCTTCCAGGGCGGGGGCAAGCCCCGCCCCTACCCTATACGAAGCATCGCCTGGTGCTTTTCGTTTGAACCGAACCCGGTTACACCAGGGGCCAGGGATGTCCGGCGGATTGGTAGATAGCCTCTATTGTTCTAAGATTATCGATGGTTTCGGTCAGGCTGAGGGCTGGCTGCGCGCCTGTGCGGATGCAGGTGCCGAAGTGCTCGACCTCTAGCCGGTACTGGTCAACGTGGGTGATGCGCTGGTGAATGATCTGCCCCTCTATGCTCAGCACTACCTCGGTATCGGCATCTCCTGGCACAAAGGGTACGGGGATGGTGATTGTTCCTTGATCGCCGATGATTTCCGATACCTGGCGCGTCGGGATTTCGAAGCTTGAATCGATCAGGCCGAAACGTCCTCCGCCGAAGTCGAGCACGGCGCTGGCTGCGATTTCTACTTCTCGCGGGCCTGGTGCTGAGACACGAGCGGCAACGGTGGAAGGTGCGTGGTCATATACGGCGCGGCAGAAATTGATGGGGTAGCAACCAACATCCATCAGCGAGCCGCCTGCAAGCGCTGCCTGCAAGCGGATATCGTGCGGACGCGGCGGGAGCAGGATATTGAAGGAGAACGAGGAGCGCACCAGCTTGATGTTCCCGATACGCCCTGCATGCACCTGCTCTAAGGCCCAGACGGTCTGGGGATGAAAACGATACATAAACGCTTCCATAAGCAATTTGCCGTTCGCCTGTGCTGCCTCGACCATCGTTATGCCCTGCTCGGCGGTTACGGCCAGCGGCTTCTCACACAGGACATGCTTGCCAGCTTCCAACGCCCGGATTGTCCACTCCGCGTGCAGGCTATTAGGCAAGGGAATGTAGACCGCGTCAATCTCAGGATCGAATAAGAGGCTCTCGTAGTCACCGTACAGGCGGAGTTCAGGCAGGTGCGCAAATACCTCTCTCGCTCGCGCGATATTGCGGCTGGCGACCGCTACCAACTTCTCGCTTTTGGAGGCAAGTATAGCGGGAATAACGCGCTTGACCCCGATATTAGCGACGCTGAGGACGCCCCAACATATGGGAGCCTGATGAGTAGTACGAGTCGATTGCATTTCCCCTGATCCTCTTTTCTTTGCATTTTCGATTGCCCTGTTATGCCAGGCGCAGAGTGTGGGCAAAGCGCAGCACGGCGTTGGTAGGTTGGCGCAGCCAGCGACGAAGCATGGTGACGATGAAGGCGGCAATCAGCCCATCGATAGCGCCGCCTAAGATATCACCTGGATAGTGTACCCCGACGTAGATACGCGCGAAACCTATGATACATGCTATCACAAAGGCAACTACCAGGAGTAGCAATGGCATAGCCAGCGATGGGAAAGCAGGCTGATAGCCTCGCCGATAACGCAGGCGCAGCGCTGTATACGCAGGCACGATTAAGGCGAACAGGAGCATACCAAACACCGCGAATGACCACGCGCTATGATCGCTGGGAAACGAGGCATCAGCGGGATGGGAAATTAGCAGGTGCACTTTATGGCCGATGAATGGACGCGGCTCAAAGAGAAATTGTTCAATCAGCAGATTGATGCCATAGGCAAGGAGACAGGCGAAGGCTACCCACAGCACGAGCGCACGCCGCTCCTGGATTATTTCGGTCTCACCGGGTCGCAGAGGGCTTCTCCGCCAGGACAATGGGATGCCCCAGACCATAAGCAGGAGCAGTGGCCAGCAAAAAATCAAGGTATTGGCGCAAAAAACCATTAACGCATCAAACAAGGGATGCGAGCCAGCAGGCGCGTTGATGTCTTGAAAGAGTTTATAGTTCAATTGTAGCAATTCAGAGAACAATGGGATATCTCTCTCCTATCAATTTTGATAGGCACATTATAAGGCCAGAGATACAATTTTGCCAACTGATAGGGAACAAAGTAAGTATCAAGATTGCGGATGAACTCTTTTACCTGTTATCATGATATGCGAGAGTTATCCATCCCCATGCCTAAAGGCAGGGGCCTTTCGCCGCAATTGGTAAAAGATTTTCTACGTCGATGTAAGGAGCAGTATGACAACTACATCCAGTTCGGAGGGTAATGCAAGACCACTGCGTGTCGCGATTATTGGCTATGGACTCGCGGGGGCCGTATTCCACGCGCCACTGGTCGCTGCTACAGATGGCATGACGGTTGCGGGCATTGTGACGAGCAATCCTGAGCGACAGCAGCGCGCGCAGCGCGATTATCCATCCGCGATTATCCTTCCCTCAGCCGAAGATCTCTGGCACGATCCTTCCCGCTTTGACCTGGTAGTCGTCGCATCCCCAAACCGTACTCATGTCCCCCTGGGTATAGCGGCAATGCAGGCCGGTCTTCCCGTCGTGATTGACAAGCCCATGGCGGCAACGGCTGCTGATGCCGAGCGGTTGATCGCAACGAGCAAGGCCAAGGGGAGGCTGCTCACCGCTTTCCAGAACCGGCGCTGGGATGGTGACTTCCTCACCGTCCGCCAGCTACTGGCGACGGAGCCAGAGCTGCTGGGTTCAATCATCCGCTTCGAGTCATGGTTCATGCGTTACCGTCCGGTGCCGCGTCCTGGTGCGTGGCGTGAATTGCCCGATCCAGAAGAGGCCGGGGGGTTGCTCTATGATCTTGGAAGTCACTTAATCGACCAGGCGCTGGTGCTCTTTGGGCAACCGCTGCGTGTCTACGCCGAGGTAGAGAAGCGACGACCGGGGATACTGGTGGATGATGACACGTTTGTCGCGCTCCAATTCGCCGATGGTGTGCGCGCGCACCTGTGGATGAGCGTTCTCGCTCGTATTCCTGGTCCCCGCATGCGTGTCAGTGGGCTGCGCGGTACCTATGAGAAGTGGGGGCTTGACCCCCAGGAGAGCGCTCTCCAATCAGGCATGCGACCAGGAGATGCCGGCTGGGGACTGGAGCCGCAAGAGCGCTGGGGACGGCTCTCTACAGATATAGGCAAGTTACACTTTGACGGTCCTGTGGAGACACTGCCTGGAGCGTATGAAGCTTTTTACTCGCTGCTGCGCGATGCCCTGCTACATGGGGGTGAGCCGCCCGTGGACCCTGCCGGAGTGGTGGCTACGCTGCGGGTCATCGAGGCGGCTCAACGGAGCGCGCAGAATGGCGCTGTGGTGGAGTTGTCGTAGAGCATGTAAAGTTACTTGAAGTTCGGCTATACGAAATGAGGCGGAAGAGAAACTCTTCTGCCTCATTTCGTGATGTACATCAACAACTCCATGTTGCGTGAACAGTGTTGTTCGGTCCAATAAAGTCGAGTGTAGCGGTGGATGGACAACTATATGGGATAGTGATTGTGACCTGCACCGGCGAACCTGGACTTACCGGACCACCAGAAGGATTGAAGCCAATTGCCGATGGATCACTACTATTGGCATACCAGTTCAGGGACGTATTACTGCTCAATTTGACTGTACACGTCCAGACCTTGCCGCTATTCGTGCAATTACTGGAATTAAAGGTGGTATTGTCGGCGGATAATATTGCGGTTGTTTTACATGTCCAGGAAACATTAGCCTGATTTCCTCCTTTTTCGCTAAACATGAAGCTGCCATCCTGGCAGTCGCTTCCCGGTACCGTAACGGTAACAGGTGTCTGAGAGTTGGCAGTGGACAACGTACCGCTGGGTGGATTGAATGTGACACCTGGTAGATTATTCGACGCCGATGCGCTCCAACTAACACTACCCTGGGAAGACGACGGTATCGATACCGTCACATTACAGGTATAGCTACCTGAATTGTAGGGGCAGTTATTGACGCCTGGAGGTCCGACACTCAACGATGGCGGATTACAGGTCCAGGGAACCGTGACCGTATTACTTCCTGATAGCAGGAATAACAGGTTCAGATTAGCCGGGCAGGTAGTGTCAGCTATGGTAATGGTGACCGTTGTAGGCTGACCTGGGAGCAGTGTGCCGCTGGGAGGATTGAACTGAACGGAACAACACCCTCCCTGTGCGGAGGCCGACCAGGTGGTAGCCGGATCACCTGACGATGACAGGGAAAGGGTAGCGGTACAGGACCACCCCTGACCTGCAACGTAGCTACAATTCTTATCTGGTATATTGTAAGCCGTTGGACTGACCTTCAACATGGCTGTGCCGCAACTCCACGCCACATTCACTCCATTGAATGTAAATGTGGCACTGGCTGGACAAGCGGTATTCGGCACAACAACTTTAACCATCGCCGGCTGTCCAGCAGTCAAGGTACCGCTCGGAGGATTGAAGGTAATACCACTAATACCGCTACTCGATGCCTTCCAATTCAGGATACCTTGATCACCTGGACTTGCGCTCAACGTCACAGTGCAAGACCACCCACTACCAAAAGTGCAGCCTGTATTGGCATTGACACTAGCCGGGTTGACATTGAGGGTAGGCGCTGCGCAGCTCCACGCCATCGGTACAGAATTTGCTGGCCCCTGGAACGTGAAAGTGGCGTTGGCTGGACAGACGCTATTCGGGATCGAAATTGTGACCCGTGCAGTCTGGCCCGGTGTCAGTGTACCGCTCGAAGGGCTAAAAGAAACGCCGTTGATGCCGCTACTTGTTGCGCTCCAGGAGAGATTGCTCTGAGCGTTTGCGAAACTGCTCAATGTCGCAGTACATGACCAACCAAGTGCAGCATTGTAGGTACAGTTGGGATCGCCGGGCAGAGAGAAGCCGCTGGGGCTGCTCGACAGTATTGGTGGAGGTACGGTCGGTGTGACAGTTGGAGTTGGTGAGCCCGGAGGTTGCGGCGACGAATTTAACGTCAGTGTTACGGCAATGGTCGTCATGCCGCCATTTGACTTGATGGTAATCGTAGCTGTATTGAGTCCCGAATGCAAACTACTGTTACTGGTATTGGCAACTACCTGCACTGTTGAGGGTAATCCTCCAACAGTCACGTTCCCGCTCGTTGGGCTGAGAGTCAACCAACTCGCGCCGCCTGCATCGGCCTGCCATTTCAGCGCCAGTGTTCCCTGGTTGGCAACGGTAATGTTATTAAAGACCTGTTGTCCTGGTGGGAGTTTGCCGAAATCGAGTGTTGACGGGTTGACACTCAGCTGCGCTTGCTTGATTGTACTGGCGGGGCCAATATGCACCTGTACTGGAAGCTGGGCATCGCCCCCATTGGTAGAATGAACCTGGATCGACGCGGAATACCCTCCTAACTTCAGATGGCTGGCATCGACAGTCACGTAGAATGGTTCTTGTGCGCTATTGGGTTCAACTGCCCCGATGCTGTTGGTGAGTTTCAGCCAGGACGAGCCGTCGGTGGTGGCCTTCCAGGTCAGTTGGGACCCACCCGTGTTGCCGATTAACACCGATTTGACGACTTTGCTGCCCATGGGTATCGTGCTAAAGTCCAGTGTCGCAGGA
>WNGP01003621.1_pt1 | contig 21369 bp, 15 predicted proteins | sample 5407671 | NCBI WGS metagenome assembly WNGP01 (sample SAMN13153381, study PRJNA577476) | soil metagenome | isolation source: 40 cm soil or saprolite under Garry oak tree replicate 2 | place: USA:California | collected 2016-06-15
CGCACAACAAACCGAGTCTGAAATTGTTTGAGCAATTCGGGTTCGAGCGCTGGGGATTGCTTCCAGGTGTTGCACGGCTCGATGGCGTGGAGCGTGACCTCGTTGTAGTGGGACGGCGTTGTTCGATTACCGCCTCAACACCGGACGTATCCAAATCGGCGGACAACCCCGAGAACTTTCGGAGCCAGTTCGATGATTGCCTGAACTTGATGCACACTCTGATGCAATACCGACAGGAGCCGATTCATGCGCAGTTGCTTAAGATCCGTGACGAACATTCGATGCTGCATCTGGACGTGCTGATCCTGATTTATCATTTTGCGAAAATTTGCTCCGGACAGATCCTCGAAATCGGCGCGTTCGTTGGCGGAGCCACCATTGCGGCGGCGTTCGGTGTGCGCGAGTCCGGTCAGCCAAAAAAGCTTTTTGCAATCGAGCCCGGCGGAAGCTTGAAACACAAACGGCTCGGCACACGCAATATCTTGCGCGACTTGGAACGAAATCTCGCCAGGCAAAGCGTGTCGGAAATGGTCACCCTGATCAAAGGCCACTCCTCTGACCCGGCAACGATCACCGCAGTTCGTGAAGCAGTTGGTTCGGATGAAATCGGCTTGTTGATCCTCGATGCCGACGCCGCCAAGCGGCGCGACATCGACCGCTACCGCGATAAATTCGCGGAGGGATGTTGGATGGTCATCGACGATTATTACGGACCCGCCCCAGATGCCAAAATAACACCGGCTCGCGCGGATGTGGATGCGCTAGTTGCAGCTGGTTGCCTAGAGCCGCTCGGTTTTTACGGTTGGAGCACGTGGGTGGGTCGGTGGCGCCGGCGCGTTGCCTCAGTTATTCGTTAAAAAAGTTACGAGGTTGAAACGGTTCACTCCTTGTAACTTTGTAATGCTTTTAACCTTTCACATTCTGCTACGCTTCTTCGTGGCCGATGACGAGATGAATCACGCCGTTTGGTGCGGCGACGAAAAAACCATCAAAATCTTCGCGTAATTGCTCTATCTCGTCGCGCCGCGTGACGCCGTGCACTTTCAGGAATGACGCGGCTGCTTCCGTGTCGTTTGTTTCCAGTTCCAGCCAAATATCTGGATGACTCAGGTTCGGCACGTTGTCGATCCAAAGCCGGTTCGGGCCGAACTGAAAAATGCAGCCATCCTTTTCTTCCTCGATCAGGGGCAGCCCAAGCGTATCGCGATAAAACGCAACCGTCTGCTCATATGTGTGACTTGGGCATTTGATCGCAATATTCGCTCCGCCTGAAAACTGAGGCCCATCGAGTTTGGCGACCATGGCTCGCGGGAAAGAAAAACGCGCCTGCTACAGGCGCGCCAGAATCTTGTTTGCGATCGTTTTTTCCTGCTCGAGTGCCGCATTCGGATCGGTGACCTCGCCCATGGCAACGGTCACGATCGCGTTTCCTTTGAGCACATAAAGCATCGTCGTATGGGTGATGTCGGAGCCGCTGCCGCGTTCAATAAAAACGGCCTCTTCGCCGATGCCCTTTACCGGTTCCAGTTTGCTCTCCGCAGAGCCAAGAACAGAAAATCGCTCCTTTGCGGTCATCTTTTCCGGCGTGAACTGCGAAACATCGAACATAAGCGATTTGTCCATTTTCTCCGTGTAATACTGGAACGACGAGTCATAGCCATCCGCATCCTGCTTTTTGCTCACTTTCGGATCGTTGACTCGGTCACCCAAAATCGCTTCCGCGTCCGATTTCGTAATGATGGTTGACAAGTCGAGCTTGTCCGCGGCGAAGGCGAGATGCGTCTCGGCACAAACAATTGTCAAAACAACCACGCTAACCAGCGCTCGTTTCATAGAACTATCCTCCGTATGATTCGGCGCCGCTGGGTTCAGTCATTTTGATCGGATCAAGCGCGCGCTCGAGTTCTTTTTCCTCTAGCACTTTTTTCTCCCGGGCGATCTCGCGAACTGTGCGCCCAGTTTTCACGCTTTCTTTGGCAATTTCAGCCGCGCGATCGTAACCAATCTTCGGCGCCAGACTGGTCGCCATCGCCATCGATAGCTCGATCAACTCCCGGCAGCGCTCTTCGTTTGCAACGATGCCGCGGACGCATTTATCACAGAAAACATCGACAACATTCGCGAGCAGTCGGATCGACTCGAGAAGATCATGCGCCATGACCGGCATCATCACATTGAGCTCGAAATTTCCGTTTGCCCCGGCCCAGGTAATGGCGGTGTCGTTGCCGATCACCTGCGCGCAGACCATCATCATCGATTCGCACATCACCGGGTTCACCTTGCCCGGCATGATCGAGCTGCCCGGTTGCGTGGCAGGCAGCTGAATCTCGCCGATGCCACAGCGCGGCCCACTACCGAGCCAGCGAATGTCGTTTGCGATCTTGAACAAACTGACCGCGATCGTCTTCAGTTGCCCGCTCACTTCAACAACCGCATCCTTCCCGCCTTGCGCCTCAAAATGATTCCTTGCTTCATAAAAGGCGATGCCGGTGCGCTGCTCCAGATGCCGGAGCATTTTGCCGGGAAGCTCGACATGGCGATTTAGCCCTGTGCCCACCGCTGTTCCGCCAAGCGCAAGTTCGCGCAGAACGTCAATCGATTTTTGCGCGCGTTCCCTGGCAAAGGCAACCTGCTGGGCGTATCCGGAAAATTCCTGGCCGAGCCGGACCGGTGTCGCGTCCATCAAATGGGTCCGGCCGATCTTGATGATCTCCCAAAACTCTTTCGCTTTCTGTTCGAGCGCAGCGTGTAATTTCCCCAGCGGTGGAACGAGACAGTTTTTTAACTGTTCCGCCGCGCTGATGTGGATCGCGGAGGGAATCACGTCGTTGCTCGACTGGCCCATGTTGACATGATCGTTCGGATGAACCAGCTCACGCGACCCTATCGGTTTGCCCGCGAGCTGCGCGCAGCGATTGGCGATTACTTCGTTCGCGTTCGTATTGGTGCTTGTGCCTGAACCGGTCTGAAAAATGTCGAGCGGAAAATGATCGTCGAGCTTCCCTTCGACAACTTCCTCGGCTGCTTGCACAATCAGCGCCGCCCGCTCTGCATCGAGCAGACCGAGATCGTGATTGGCCTGCGCGGCTGCCCATTTGATCAAACCCAAGGCGCGAATAAACGGCCGCGAAAACCGATAACCGCTGACTGGAAAATTAAGGACCGCGCGGTGGGTCGAGGCACCGTGGAGCGCGGATGCCGGGAGGGACATCTCACCCATCGAATCTTTTTCCATGCGCGTCGGCCGATCAGTCATGCCGAGCGATCTGCGCTAGCCAATTCCGAAACCTTTCGGGGGAGCGCGGTGCGGTACTCCCAGCCATCCAGCGATTGCGCCGATTGCGCCTTGTGAAAAACGGTGATGAACATCGGCGGTATGTTTTGCAGGAAATATTCTGATTCGACGTGCTCAAAAAGCTTAGCATGCTGCTTCAGTTCGTTGGTCACTTGATAAATGATGAAACTGCCGCCCGGCGCGAGTGAGTCATGCGTTTTTCGCAAAAGCGCCCGTTTCTTGTCGATCTTAAGAATACTGAACGGAATGCCTGAAAGAATGTAGTCGCAGCAGGTGAATCCAAGACGCTTCAGCTCCTGCGGCAAACGCGCTGCATCTCCATGCATCACATGCACACGGCGGTCCCCGGCAAATTGGTGTTCAAGATTGTGTGAGAGCGCGGCGTCGAGCTCGAACAAGAGCAAATGCGAATCCGAACTCATCCGCCGTGCGATCTCGCGGGAGTGCACACCTTCACCGGGACCATACTCGGCGATCACGCGCGGCTGGCTGAAGTCCATTTTGCGGGCGACGCGTTCCACGAGCGCTTTCGAGCTGGGAACGATCGACGCGATCTGAAATGGCCGCTGTAGGAAGCGCTTAAAAAATAGGACGCTCATGGAAGGTAAATAGAGTCAACCGCCACATCCGTGTTGTCCAGTGGCGAAGTGCTGTAACCGGTGGATCGAGCAGTCTCTTGCTCGATGCTAGATTAAGCGGCGAAGCCGCATTTGTTAACATCGCTCGCGGAGCGGTCGGTCCACGTGCGCGACTTACCTTCTTAGATGATACGGTCCACGAGTTATCCAGGCCGGCGAACACGCGATTAACGCACAAAGATTAAGCCTCTTGACTCTTCACTTATCACTCTTCACTTATCACTAGTTTTCGGGCGCGGTTAGCTCAGTGGTAGAGCACTACCTTGACACGGTAGGGGTCAGAGGTTCGAACCCTCTATCGCGCACCATCTTTTGTCACAAACGTTCATCTCGATGCCTGACTTTTCTTCAATTTTCGACCAGGCGATTAAAGGCTCAGTCGAAACGCTGCAATCATTAGAAAAACTCAAACCGGAACTTGCGCGCGCAGCGGATTTGATCGCGGATTACCTAACGGAAGGGAACAAACTACTCGTTTGCGGGAATGGCGGCAGCGCAGCTGACGCGGCACATTTTGCCACGGAGCTTGTAGTTCGCTTCGCTAAAGATCGTCGGGCGTATCCAGCGATCTGTCTCGCAACTGACGGCGGACTTCTCACCGCGGCAGGCAACGATTACGGCTTTGACGAAATCTTCGCGCGCCAGGTGGCGGCGTTTGGCCTGCCGGGCGATCTGCTCATTTGCCTGACCACTTCTGGCAACTCGAAAAATGTCCGGCGCGCTCTGGAAGAAGCGAAATCACGCGAACTGAAAACTATCGCGTTTCTTGGACGCGACGGCGGATCGACCATCGGCATTGCCGATGTCGACCTTCTGGTTCGGAGCAATTCAACTGCGCGGATTCAGGAAGCGCACAAACTTCTTCTCCACGTTCTTTGCGAGGCGATGGAGTCGCATCTCAATCAAATGTAATTTCGCCACTGCTATTCTGTAGCCGTCGCCCTTGGACTACGCGGCGCGCTTGTGTTTAACATATCAGCGCCCGCTTCGCACAGCGAAGCATCTACAGGAACCGAGCTATTCAGATTGTTTCAGGAGGCGTTCGCGTTCGCGATCCAGTTGCCGGCGTTCGTTCGCGGTTAAACTACCAATACCGAATTTCGAGATCTTATCGAGAATCGGATCGATCGAGGCATAAACATCATCCGGCTTCGCTAGCCGTCGCGGGCGCATTTTCTGCACAACTTGGAGCTTAGGCTTGGGGCCAAATCGTGCTTTTAAATTGTTCCACCAAGCCAGCTCCGGCCCAGCGCCACACAATTCAATGAAGAGGAAAGCTGAGCCGATGCTCGTCCAGACCACAGCCAGATCAGTCCATGCGTGATAGGCGAGAAGTTGGAAGGTGTAAACGCCAGCAAGAATCAGGGCGATCCACTTCGCCATAATCCGCAGGAGCAACTCCACACGTGGATAAATGGTCGCAAAAGCAACAAAAATTCCAAAGTGCAACGCGGGCGAACCGGCGAGGACGGACCGCTGCCAGAGGCCCCAGGTGGTCAACACAATCGTTGGCGCAATTAACAGCACCGCGTAAAGCACGATATAAGCGCGCCGTCCGGTAAAGCGCTCCACCTCCCGCCCGAAGACGAACAGCATGTACATCTCGACCGCGAACCAAAGCAGAGACGATGGTGCATGAACGAACGCGTAGGTGAAAAGACGCCACACCTGGCCGCTGTACCAAACCGCCGCACTATCAAATTGCAGATAGGCCAAAATCGAACCTGCACCGATGGCAACGAGAATGGCCGTGAGAATCGCCATCGCGACATGCAGACCGACCAGCATCGTTGTCACGTCGACAGGGTAACGACCCATCCACGCAACTGGGCGATAATCATCGGAGGTGGTCACTCCGAACATGAAAGGAATAAACAGCGGGCATTCTGAACACGCAAGCCAAGTTCGCGAATCCACGAAAAATTATTGGAACACAGACATCTTGTCTGTGCGGCACGCGGACATTTTGTCCGCTGGTTCTTCCTTCTCTCAGCGGAGTGCAACTGCGCTGGCCGCACAGGCTGAAAGCCGATGTTCCAGAAATTTTACTTGGAGAAGCGAGTCACACAGCCAAGATTGTCCTTCTTTTCCGATCCCCAAGATCGAGATCTTTACTCATGAAAGACATCGCGCCCGGCATTTTCCCGCCCGATGGAATCGGCGAGGCAAAGCCGGCTAACCAGGCAGTACTCGAATGGGTGCATGAAGTCGGAACACTGACGAAGCCGGAGAATATCTTCTGGTGCGACGGCTCGGAGCTCGAAAACGAATACCTTCTCGATCAGGCTAGCCGGCAGGATGTGTTGATCAAACTCAACGGCGAGAAAGTCCCGCGTTCCTATTTGCATCGTTCAAATCCAAACGACGTGGCGCGAGTCGAGCAATTCACTTTCATCTGCACACCGACGAAAGAGGAAGCCGGACCGACAAACAATTGGTCCGAGCCACGAGAAATGTACGCAAAACTTCATGGCCTTCTGAATGGCGCAATGAGCGGGCGGACCATGTTCGTCATTCCTTACATCATGGGGCCGCCCGATTCGCCGCTTGCCAAAATCGGCTTTGAAATCACCGATTCCATTTATGTCGTGCTCAGCATGCGGATCATGACGCGCATGGGCACAGTCGCGACCGAACGGCTCGGCAACGATCAGGCAGCGGAATGGAATCGCGGCGTGCATTCAATATTAGATGTCGATCCTGCACGGCGGTTCATCTGTCATTTTCCGCGGGATAACGCCATTATCTCCGTAGGCTCCGGTTACGGCGGGAACGTTTTGCTCAGCAAAAAATGTCTCGCCTTGCGCATCGGTTCGTACCTGGCGCGCAAACAAGGTTGGATGGCGGAGCATATGTTGATCCTCGGTGTCGAATCTCCGGAAGGCCGGAAGCATTATGTGGTGGCGGCTTTCCCCAGCGCGTGCGGCAAAACAAATTTCGCCATGCTCATTCCACCGTCACATTTCAAAGGGTGGAAAATCACTACGGTCGGTGACGACATTGCCTGGATGCAGATTCGCAACGGGCGCTTGCACGCCGTCAATCCGGAGAACGGCTACTTTGGCGTTGTGCCAGGCACGAGTTACAAATCCAACCCAAACGCGATGAAATCCATCGCGCACGACAGTCTTTACACGAACGTCGCGCTAACGGATGACGGCGACGTTTGGTGGGAAGGTAAAGACGGCGCGCCGCCAGCGCACGCGATTGATTGGCGCGGCAACGATTGGACGCCCGATTCAAAAGAGAAGGCCGCGCATCCGAATAGCCGGTTCACCACGCCGATGCGCAACAATCCCGCGCTCGATCTGGACGTGGAGCGCGGCGAAGGCGTCCCGATCAGCGCGATCGTCTTCGGCGGACGCCGCAGCGATACGATGCCGCTCGTGTTTCAAGCGTTCGATTGGGAGCACGGTGTTTATCTCGGCGCGACGATGGCTTCGGAAACAACCGCGGCAGCGACCGGCGCGGTCGGTCAGGTACGTCGTGATCCGATGGCGATGTTGCCGTTTTGTGGCTACAACATCGGCGATTATTTCCGGCACTGGATCGATACCGGGAAACGCTTAACGAATCCGCCGCTGATTTTTAACGTGAACTGGTTCCGCAAAGGCACGGACGGAAGATTTCTCTGGCCAGGGTTTGGTGAAAACATGCGCGTGCTCAAATGGATTATCGATCGCTGCGAAGGGACCGGCGGCGCGGTCAAATCGCCCATCGGCTGGCTGCCCGGCCCACACGATCTCGATCTTCAAGAACTCGACGTGCAGCATAAATGCATCATTGAACTTCTCGGCGTCGATCACGAAGAATGGCAAAAGGAGATCGCTGCGCATGAGAAATTTTTCGGGTCGTTAGGCGGTGTAGTTCCGCAGGAGTTGCAAACGCAGCGCGAGCAACTCGCCGCGCGTTTCAAACTGTAGCCGTCGCCCTGTGGGCAACGCGCCCGCGTGTGTGGCTCGCGCGCGAGGCACTCCGCACAGCGGGAGCGGCTATAGAAATTTGCGCACCTCCCGCGCATCTGGGATCGTTTCCAGTGGGTTCGAAGGCTACGGAAAAAAAACTTGTTGCCGCGTCCGCTGTGCCGGACTGCGTGGAAATTCGCGGTGCTCGCCAGAACAATCTCAAGGGAATCGATGTCGATCTTCCTCTCGGCAAACTGACGGTTGTTACCGGCCCGAGCGGCAGCGGCAAATCGAGTCTGGCGTTCGAAACCATTTACGCCGAAGGCCAGCGCCGCTACGTCGAGACGTTCAGCCCGTACATGCGACAATTCCTCGATCGCATGGACAAACCGCGTGTTGACGACATCCGCGGTATTCCCCCGGCGATCGCGATCGAGCAATCGAACCCGGTCAAAACATCGCGCTCGACCGTGGGCACAATGACAGAGATCAATGATTATTTGAAATTGCTCTGGCCTAGGATCACGCACGCCTTTTGCCCGAGTTGCGGCCGCGAAATCCGGCCCGAAACAGCAAAGTCGATCGCCGACGAAATCTTTCGTATTTTCGCGGATAACCCTCACCTCAATCCTCTCCCTAGAAAGGGAGAGGAAGGCGCGGAGCGCCAGGTGAGGGTTGAATCGAACGCTACGGCGAGAACTGCGCTGATCACCTTTTGGATCGCGGTTCCGGCCAAAACGAAGCCGAGCGATTTCTTCAATTTTCTCCAACAGCAAGGCTATCTGCGCGTTTGGATCGGCGACGAAGTCGTACGCGTAGATACCGATCAAAAAATCAAACGCCTCGGCGCTCGCGTCCAAGTCATTCAAGACAGGATCACCGTCAGCGAGGAGAATCGTGCCCGTCTGGTCGAAGCGATCGAGACCGCGCTTCGTTTTGGGAAAGGCAAAGTCAACGTCGTGCCAATCACAGAAAAAGAAAACGCCCAACGTCCAACGCCCAACGTCGAACGCTCAACCAATCACCGATCACTAATCACTAATCACGAACTGCCCTTTTCCACCGGCTGGCATTGCGCGCATTGCGATCTCGATATTCGTGCGCCGACGGCCGGCCTCTTCAGTTTCAATAATCCGCTCGGGGCGTGTCCGGGGTGCCGCGGATTCGGCCGCACCATCGCGATCGATTTAAACAAAGCGATTCCAGATCGTAGTTTGAATATCAAGCAAGGTGTGGTGCGCGTTTTCCGCGGCGCCGAGTTTGGCGAATCCCAGAAAGATTTGCTCCGGGCCTGCGCCCGCGAAGAGATCGACATCAATGTTCCATTCGAGGAATTACCGAAGTCCGATCAGGATTTCGTAATCGAAGGTGAGAAGCGATCGGGCGATTACAGCGACGATGATTACGAAAACGATCGCTGGTACGGCGTGCGTGGATTTTTTCGCTGGCTTGAGAGCAAAACTTACAAAATGCATGTCCGCGTTTTGCTCAGCCGTTATCGCGCTTACACCACGTGCCCCAGATGCAACGGCGGCCGTTTTCAGTCCGAGACGCTGAATTACAAAATTGTAGCGGCGGTCTACGACCGCCGTGACGGCGCTCACAGAGCGCCGCTACAGTTGTCGCTTCCAGAATTTCAGGCGCTTTCAATTTCCGACGCGCGCGATTTTCTCGCCAAGATCGACATCGCGCCCAACGATTCAACCGCGCAGATGCTGCGCAATGAAATCTGGGCTCGCCTCAGTTATCTCTGCGACGTTGGAGTCGGTTATCTCACGCTTGATCGTTCAACGCGCACGCTGAGCGGTGGTGAAGTCCAGCGGGTCAATTTAACAACATGTCTCGGCGCATCGTTGGTCAACGCACTGTTTGTTATGGATGAGCCGAGCGTCGGACTTCATCCGCGCGATGTCACCCAGCTCGTCCGTGTAATGTATAACTTGCGCGACAAGGGTAACACGCTCCTTGTGGTAGAGCACGAGGAACAGATCATCCGCGCTGCCGATAACTTGATCGATATCGGGCCTGGGCGCGGCGAGCGCGGCGGCGAATTGGTCTGGAACGGAAGCCTCGACGATTTTCTGGGAGGCGCAGGCGCCGCGCCTGCTGTGTTGTGCGCCTCGGGCAACACGTCTCGGAACAAGAATGTCTTCGGCGAGGCCCCGAAAACGATACGCGAGGGCGCGTGTGCTCCCCAGTCACTCACGCGTGATTACCTAAACGGTCAAACATCCATTCCGGTGCCGAAATCGCGCCGAAGATCGACATCGTCGATCAAGATTCGCGGCGCCCGCCAGCACAACCTCAAGAACATCGACGTCGATCTTCCACTTGGCGTCTTCACATGCATCACCGGCGTTTCAGGTTCTGGAAAGTCCACCCTCATTTACGACGTGCTCTATCGGAATCTTTTGTGCGCGAAAGGTCAGTCATCCGATCAGGAACCGGGCGCGTGTAAGTCGGTGATCGGCGCGCATCGCATCGATGAAGTGGTGATGGTCGATCAGGCATCCCTCGCGCGCACGCCGCGCTCGACACCGATTCTTTATCTGGGCCTTTATGATCGGGTCCGCGAATTGTTTGCCGCGCAGCCGGAAGCGATGTCGCAAGGTCTGACTGCGAGCGCGTTTTCTTTTAACTCTGGAAGTGGGCGGTGCGAGCGATGTTCTGGCACAGGTCATGAAAAGATCGAGATGCAATTTTTGAGTGATCTTTACGTGCCCTGCGCCGAATGCGAAGGCCGGCGGTTTCAACCGCACGTGCTAAAAGTCCTACTGCACGGCAAATCGATTCATGATTTGCTCGGGCTGACCGTGAGCGAAGCGATTCAGTTCTTCGGACAGATCGGCGAACAAGAGACACTGTCGGAGCCGCTCGGCGTCCTCGAGGAAGTCGGAGTCGGTTATCTGCGGCTTGGCCAGCCGCTCAACACGTTGTCCGGCGGTGAATCGCAGCGATTGAAGGTGGTCCGTCATCTTAGCGAATCGGAAAAACTCCGCCATCCCACGAATAACGATTCTGCAATCGAGGATCCACAATTCCCGATTGGAAATCTTTTCATCTTCGATGAGCCCACGACCGGATTGCACTTCGACGATGTTGCAATGCTTTTGCGATTATTTCAGCGGCTGGTCGATCGCGGTCATTCGATCGTCGTGATCGAGCATAACCTCGAAGTGATCAAGTGCGCCGATTGGATTATCGATCTTGGTCCGGAAGCAGGCGATGAAGGCGGGTACGTAGTCGCCGCCGGAACGCCGGAAGAGATCGCGCAAGTCGAGAAGTCGCACACGGGAAGATTTCTTGTGCAGATTCTGGGGAGCGCACGCGGCTCGCGTGCCGTTTTCGGCCGCTGGCCGAAGACCGCCCCACAACGCAGCACGTATTTTGATGACGAAGAAGAATTTGCGCTTCGCGTCGCAGAAGATCCGTTCGGCGGGCCGCCGACCGGTGCACGCCAGCTTCCCGATCCAACCATAAATGGTGCGATCGTGGTCCACGGCGCACGCGAGCACAATCTCAAAAACATCGACATCAGGATTCCACGCGATCAGATGGTCGTGATCACCGGTTTGAGCGGTTCAGGCAAATCGACGCTCGCGTTCGACATTCTGTTTGCGGAAGGACAGAGAAGATTCCTCGACAGCATGTCGCCCTATGCGCGGCAGTTCGTCGAGCAACTTGAAAAACCCGATGTCGATCTTGTTGAAGGCTTGCCTCCGAGTGTCGCGATTGAGCAACGGGTCACGCGTGGCGGCGGCAAATCGACCGTCGCGACGGTGACAGAAGTTTATCATTTCCTGCGGCTGCTCTTCGCCAAAACCGGAAGGCAATTTTGCCCGGACTGCGATTTGCCAGTGGAAAAACAGAGCCTCTCCGAGATTGTCAAGCAGGTTGAAGCGGCGGCGAAGCGCCAGCCGCTCAAAGTGCTTGCACCGCTCGTCAAAGCGCGAAAAGGATTTCATACCGACGTCGCGCGCTGGGCGGAACGACAGGGATTCGACACACTGTATGTCGATGGAAAACTGATTCCGATTTCAGATTTTCGAAAACTCGAGCGGTTCAAAGAGCACACCATTGATGTGGTGGTCGGTTTGATTGATGCGAAGCGAATTCTAAAAGCGCGCAATCTTACGCAACGCGCGCTCGAGATTGGTCACGGCACGGCACATCTGCTCGACTCAAAGAATCGGCTCACGGTTATGAGCACGGAAATGAGCTGCCCGAATTGTGGCCGCGCGTTTGAGGAGCTTGACCCGCGCTTGTTCTCATTCAATTCGCCTCACGGGGCGTGCGAAGAATGCGGCGGATTCGGTGAAATTTGGAACCGCGATCTGCAAACTGGAGCGAGCGAAGATGGCGAGTCGGTTCTGGAGAACGAATTGGCAGCCGAACGCGAATCTGAATGGATCGACGAAGGTGAAGCGCACGAATGCCCAAACTGTCACGGCTCGCGTTTGAACCCTGTGGCGCGTCATGTGCGTATGCAAGGCTACACAATCGATCAGTTCATGAGCCTTTCAGCCAGCGCAGCTGCGGGTTTGATCGACCGGCTGCGGTTTCGCGGCATGCACCAAACGATCGCCGCCGATCTTGTTCCAGAAATTCGGCAACGTTTGCGTTTCATGGAGAAGGTCGGGCTCGGTTATCTTGCCCTCGGGCGCTCCGCGAAAACATTGAGTGGCGGCGAAGCACAGCGGATTCGACTAGCCGCGCAGCTGGGCTCGAATTTGCGCGGCGTGCTTTACGTGCTCGATGAGCCGACCATCGGTTTGCATCCCCGAGATAATTTGCGCTTGCTCGACACCCTCACCGCACTTCGAAGAAAGGGAAACTCGCTTGTGATTGTCGAGCACGATGAGGAAACCATGCGCCACGCCGATCACATTGTCGATCTGGGGCCTCGCGCGGGTGCCAGTGGCGGTGAAGTAATCGCAACCGGGAGGTTGCGCGACATTGAACGGGCCAAGAACTCGGAAACGGGCCGCTGTCTAAAAACCCCGCTTTGTCATCCCATCCGAAAATCGCGTCGATCGCTGCGCGATGTTCAAAACTGGATCGAAGTCCGGCGCGCGCGGGCAAACAATTTGAAAGACGTCGATGTTCGCTTTCCGATTGGCAGACTTTCGGCGTTCGTTTTCCAATTGGTAGACTTTCGGTGATCACCGGCATTTCCGGTTCAGGAAAATCGACCTTGATGCACGATATCCTCTGGCCAGCTGTGCGAGACGCGTTGGAAGAGAGAAAACGCGCAGGGAACGGTGATCTGTTCAAACTGGTTAGCGGTGCCGATGAAATCGAGGCGGTTTACGAAGTGGACCAATCGCCGATTGGCAAAACGTCACGTTCGACGCCGGGCACTTACCTCAAAGTCTTCGACGAAATCCGGTGTCTTTACGCGCAACTGCCTGTGTCACGTGTGCGCGGGTATTCGGCCAGCCGATTTTCATTTAACACGGCAGGCGGTCGTTGCGAGACTTGCAAAGGTCAGGGCGTGATCAAATTGGAAATGAATTTTCTGCCGAGCAGTTATGTGCCGTGCGAAGACTGCCGCGGCCGCCGTTACAATCCGCAAACGCTCGAGGTCCTCTACAACAACAAGTCCATCGGGGACGTGATGGAGATGACGATCGAAGAAGCTGCGCAGTTCTTTTCGGCGCATCCAAAAATTGCGCGCACGCTTTCATTGCTGGTTGATACTGGACTCGGCTATCTCAAACTTGGACAGCCCAGCCCAACATTGAGCGGCGGCGAAGCGCAGCGGCTTAAACTCGTCACGCAGTTGAAACGCGGCGTTAATCGCGCAGCGAACGAGCGGATTCGAAAAATGCGCAAACCAGGATCGACACTGTATCTGCTCGAGGAACCAACCATTGGTCTGCATATGGCGGATGTTGAGCTGCTGCTCAACGTGCTTCATCGCCTGGTGGACGAAGGTAACACCGTGATCGTGATAGAACACAATCTCGACATTATCGCAGAAGCAGATTACATCGTCGATCTTGGCCCGGAAGCCGGCGCGGAGGGAGGCCGGGTCGTAGCTGTTGGTACGCCGGAAGCAGTCGCTAAGCATCGCATCAGTCGCACCGCTCCGTTTTTGCGCGACACGCTAAGGCGTAACAAATTGACGCGCACGAACCACATACATTAGCATCATACATCATGGTGCGGACTCAGATTTATCTGACAGAGCGAGAACATCGCTCTCTCGATTCTTTGGCCAAGGCAAATAGCTGCAGCAAAAGCGAAATAATTCGCAAGGCTGTAGATGAATTTGTGTCCAAGTCGAGCCGTCCCGGCCGCCTGGAGGCTTTGCGTAAGGCGCGCGGAATTTGGAAAGGCCGAAAAGACTTGCCTGATATTCGCGCGATGCGGCGCGCTTGGAGGCGGCGGTCGTGGTCCTAATCGACACGGACGTGCTGGTCGATTACCTGCGAGATTACCTACCTGCTATCCGCTTCATCGAAGCGATCACCGACGCAATTGCTGTTTCAGTGATCACTCTGGCCGAGCTGTACGTTGTTGCTGCTCACGGCGAGGAAGAACACGCCATCGAATTGCTGGTCGGCGTATGCACAGTTTTCGACGTTGATCGCGAGATCGCCCGGCGCGCGGGAGCTCTCCGGCGAAAATATCTGGGCAGTCATTCGGTGGAACTGCCAGATGCACTGATTGCTGCAACGAGCGAATTGCGTAGCGCACGTCTGGTGACCTTGAACCGCAGGCATTACCCGATGCTCGCTGATGTTCTGGTTCCCTACCGCAAACGCGAGTAGCAATTCCAAATGCTAGCCTATTATTTGCACAATCTCGATCCGATCATTTTTCGGATCTACGATAATGTCGGGCCGCGCTGGTACGGACTGGCTTATGTGCTGGCGTTCATTTGCAGTTACGTTCTTCTGCGCGCCCTGGCGAAGACTGGTTATGCGGATCTGCCCGTGGAAAAGGTTGGAGACTTTGTCACAGGCTGCGCGCTTTTCGGTGTCATCATTGGTGGTCGGTTCGGCTACGTTTTGTTCTACAAACCGGAGATGCTGCGCGAGCCATTGTCGATTTTGCGCGTGTGGGAAGGCGGAATGTCGAGCCACGGCGGGATGATCGGGCTGTTGCTTTTCACTTTTTACTATGCCCAGCGGCACAAAATCTCGTGGATGAACCTGGGCGACAATCTGGTCGTAACCGCACCGCTCGGTCTCTTCTTTGGCCGGTGCGCTAATTTCATCAACGGAGAACTATATGGCCGTATCACAAATCTTCCGTGGGCGATCCAATTCCCAAAGGAGTTGCTCGATCATCCCGCAGAAGCAGATCGCGCGATCGCCATGTGTACGCACATCGATCCATCGTTAACCACGCCGGACGCGATTATCGGCGCGGCGCATGGTCAACCACAGGTCGCGACCGCGTTGCGCTCGATTCTGACCCCGCGCCATCCATCGCAGCTCTACGAGGCATTTTTTGAAGGAATCGTTTTATTCGCGATTTTGTGGCTCGTGCGTACCCGCGTACGCCAGCCGAATGGAGTATTAACGGGGCTTTTTTTTATTTTGTACGCGGTGTTTCGTATCATAATCGAATATTTCCGCGAACCCGATGCGACCCTGATAGGTTCTTTTACCCGCGGCCAGTTCTTTTCGTTCTTCTTGATCATCATCGGCGTCGCGTTCATAGCCGCGGCGAAAATGAGACCGAGGTTTCCGAGAGGAACATAGGCATTTTGCCTGTGTGCCCAGCGGGTTTGCAACTCGCTGAACCCAAGCAGCGGAATAAAATTCCGCTGGCCGCACAGACTAGAAGTCTATGTTCCGATCCTTTGCTCGATCAAAATGACAAGTGGCGTTTCGTCAAAACGGCGCTATTACTTGGGCAGTGACGCGGAGATGCTCATTGCGACATTGCTAGCAGCAGGCGGTCTCCTTTTTGCGTTCGATCACGCGACGATCGCAGGCAAGCTCGTCCTCTCTCTTCTCGCCGTCGCTTCAATCTTCAGTTGGTCGATCATGATCACCAAGTTGCGCGTCATCCGCTTTGCACGGCGACAAAATGCCCGCTTCCTTGCGGCGTTTCGGAAAGATCGGCAACCGCTGCGGTTGTTTGAGAAGAACGCACGATTCCCAGGGTCGCCGGTGTTTAATGTGTATCGCGCCGGATGCGAGGAAATGACATTTCATCTTCTCGGTTCGCCGGAAGTGGATGACACTTTTCGCGCGCGACTCGAGATTGCCGATAAAATTTCGCCAGCCCAAATGGGCGCAGTGAACGCAGCGATGGAGCGAGCCGTGGGCGAAACGGCGCTTGCGCTTGAATCGCAAATGATTTTGCTCGCCACCGCGGTAAGCGGTTCGCCGTTTCTCGGATTGCTTGGCACAGTCTGGGGCGTGATGGATGCTTTCACCGGTGTAGCCGAAGCCGGCTCGCCTAGCCTCGTGTCCATGGCGCCCGGTGTCTCCGGCGCACTTATCACCACGGTAACCGCGCTTTGCGTCGCGATTCCGGCCATGTTCGGTTACAATTTTCTCGTCACCAGCATTCGTGGCGTCATCGTCGAAATGGACAATTTTGCCGCCGAACTCGCGTCGGAGTTCGAGCACAAATACGTCGATCACAACGTGCGTGAATCAGTGTTTCGCAAATGAGGCGTTATTCGCAGCGCAATAGCTTGACGACACTAAGCGAGATCAACGTCACGCCGCTGCTCGATCTCGCGTTCGTGCTGCTCATCATTTTCATGATCACGACGCCGTTGCTCGAAAGCAGCATGAACCTGGTAATCCCGTCCAGCGGCGCGACCAATCCGACGACCAATTCATCGCAAGTGCAAACGGTCTCGATCGACCGCACCGAAACGATCCGGTTCAACAATCAAGTCGTCGACTTGGAAACTCTAACGACGCAACTCACTCAGTTGAAGCATGCCAATCCAGATGTGGCGATCGTGATTCGACCCGATCGTGAATTGCCCGTGCAAAAATTGATTACGCTGATGGACGCGTTACGACGCGCGCAAATTACGAAGGTTGGCATCGCAACCAGAGCAGAAACCAAATAGCGAAATTAACCCCGAATAGGGAGAAGATTTACCGCGAATGACGCGAACTAACGCGAATCATTTTCTTTGCCGGAATTTTTGGCGTCTATTCGCGTGATTGGCGGGCAGCCTCTTTATGAATTCGTGTTCATTCGCCTGCCACGCCGTAGCCGCGCGAAGGCGGGTGTCCATTCGTGGTTAGAATGACGATGTCGAAAGACAGCCGCTTTTGGCGAAACGTCACACTGATAGCGCTCGCGCACGTCGCAGTCATCGCAGGACTAATTCGCTGGAGTGTCGAAGCCAGAAGCTCGTCAAATGCGCAAAGCATCGTTTGGTTAGGCGATGTTGGCGGAGCCGGTGCAGCGGCGGAACCGACGACTGGCGAATCGCCGCGGCCTGCAAGATTCTCTCCTCCGCCAGAACCGAAACTGTTGAGCCCAGATGAGCCGGAAAAGAACGAGCCTCTCGTAGCCGCAGCAAAGAGCGAAATCGAATTGCCGACACCGAAACCGACGGCAACATCGACACCTACTCCGAAGCCCGCGACAAGTCCCACGCCAAAGCCGAAGGCGACGCCAAGGTCCACTCCAAAATCAGCGCCCAAACCGACTGCTAAAAAAACCGTGCTCGCAAAAGCTTCACCGAAACCAGCGCCAAAGGTGAAGCCGAGTCCGACGAAATTCGCTAAAAAGGTAGAGGAAACCGATGCAAACGCAGAGAAAAAGAAGATCGCGAAAAATGCTCCAGCCAAAGAGGGATCTTCATCTCAGATCAGCCCCGGGAAAACAGGTTCAGCGGGCAAAGATGGACACGCTGGAGGCGGCAACAGCACATCCGAATTCGGGTGGTATGGCAATATGCTGCATGATCGTTTTTACAGCGCATGGATTCAGCCGACGACCAACGTCGTTTCCGGCACCAAGATTTCGACGCTGGTGAAAGTTCGAATCGAGAAAGATGGTAGCGTTTCCAATTTCGAAATCATCAAGCCATCGGAGAATCTGGTGGTGAATGAATCAGTTGCGGCGATTGCCAAACGAGTCACGCAAGTTGACCCGCCGCCAGCCGGCCTCGGCAACGGCGATCATTACGATGTAAAGATCAACTTTGAGCTGAATGCCAATCAACCAACTGCGCAATGATGAGTGCCGTTCCGCGCAGTGACGTACGTTGAGCCAATGTGACGATGAGAGTCGCCCACCGAAACAATTGCGGCTTCAATTCGCAACTATTTCTTCGCGAATTTCTCTTCGATCAACCGATGCAAATCCGCCGCGATCACGGGATGATCAAGTCGCTGGATAACCTCGTTCAAGAAACCGGTGACAATGAGACGTTGCGCGACTGGAACAGGAATGCCGCGCGAGCGGAGGTAAAACAATTGGTCTTCTTCGACCTGCCCGGAAGTGGCGCCGTGGGTACAACGGACGTTGTCGGCAAGGATTTCGAGCCCGGGCATTGAATTGGCTTCAGCATCATCACTCAACAGAAGGTTGCGCACTTTTTGATAGGCATCGGCGAAATGGGCATGCGGTTCCACCCGAATGAGGCCGCCGAAAATGCTGCGGGCGCGATCGTCCAGGGCGTTTTTGTAAAGGAGATCGCTCGCGGTATGTGGCGAGATGTGGTCCTGCAATGTGCGGGCGTCGAATTCCTGCTGGGCTTTGGCGACCGAGACAGCGAGAAGATCGCTGCGCCCGCCTTCGCCGATGAGGCGGCTAAGACTTTCAAAGCGCGAATATCGGGAACCGACATTCAAATTGAGACTCATGGCCGAGGCATCGTGATCGACAATTGTCGAATTCATTTGCAGCGCGACGACATTGCCTCCCCAGTTTTGCGTGCACACGTAGGTAACTTTTGCACCGGGGCCGGTGATCAAGTCGTTCACTCCGCAGGCTAACCCGGGCGATTGTCGATCTAACGAGCGGAAATGCTCGATGACGGTCACTTTCGCGAGCTCGTCAGTTACCAAAAGCAAATGCGGAAACACGCAAGCGTTCTCACCATTAAGCCAATGGAAAATTTCGATCGGCAATTCGATTTCCACGCCACGGGGAACGTAAAGAAATGTTCCCGACGAAACCAGCGCCTGGTGTAGCGCGGCGAACTTGGCCGAACCGAGCGTGGCCGGTTGCGACATGAAGTGCTTTCGAAACAACTCGGCGTGCTCGATCATCGCACGCTCGAGCGATTGAAAGATAACGCCACGCTTTTTCAGTTGATCCGAAATCACGTCGCGCTCAATGAGCTGGTCGCCTGCGAAGATCATGCGGCCCGAGACCTCATCGAGCCCGCGAGATTTCTCCAGAATCGCGGCGCGCTCCTCATCGGCTAAAGTGCCGCCGTAATTGAACGCCGTAAGATCGAGAAGATCGACGTTGGCAAACCGCCAGGCCTGATCTTTTCGCGTCGGCTTCGGCAGGGCCTCGAATTGTTTCCACGCGGCGCGCTGTTGATCGCGGAACCAATCCGGAAAATCCAACAGATCGGCCGGGCCGGAAAGAATTGGTGCGGCCGGCTGCAGTTCTTCGTGTGTGACGAGCGACATATCGATCTTAGACAAGAACGGCGGTCATAGACCGCCGCTACAATTGGAATTGTCGGCGGAAGTTTATCCGACCGAGCCTTCCATCTCGAGCTCGATCAGGCGTTTGAGCTCGACGCTGTATTCCATCGGGAATTGGCGGACGAGATCGTTTACGAAACCGTTGACGCTTAAGCTCATGGCCTGCGCCTCGGTTAGACCGCGCTGTTGCATGTAGAAAATCTGATCGGCGCTCACCTGACTCACGCTGGCTTCGTGTTGCACGGCGTTGCCGGTGCCGCGCACAGTGATGGCAGGATACGTATCTGTCCGTGAGGTCGCATTGATAAGCAGTGCGTCGCACTCGGTGTTGTTCTTGCAATGTTTCAGGTGCTTCGGCACGTGCACCAAGCCGCGGTAAGTGGCGCGGCCTTTCCCGATAGAGATCGATTTTGAAACAATGTTGCTGGTCGTTTCATCAGCAGCGTGAATCATCTTCGCGCCGGTGTCCTGATGCTGGCCATCGTTGGCCAGAGCGATGGAGAGTACCTCGCCGCGCGCTTTCCGGCCTTTCATGATCACGCTCGGGTATTTCATCGTGAGGCGCGAGCCGATGTTGCAATCGATCCATTTCACTTCGGCATTTTCCTGGGCCAGGCCGCGTTTCGTCACCAGGTTGAAAACATTCGACGCCCAATTCTGTACAGTGATGTACTGAATCTTGGCGCCCTTTAGCGCGACCAGCTCGACCACCGCGCTGTGCAACGTGGGGGTGTTAAATTTTGGCGCCGTGCAACCCTCCATGTAGGTCACTTCCGAGCCTTCATCGGCGATGATGAGCGTGCGCTCGAACTGCCCAAAATTCTCGGCGTTGATGCGAAAGTAAGCCTGGAGTGGATGCTTGACCTTCACGCCGGGCGGAACGTAAATGAATGAGCCACCGCTGAAGACGGCAGAATTCAGCGCGCTGAATTTGTTATCGGCGATCGGGATTACCTTCCCGAACCACTTCCGGAAAATTTCCGGGTACTTTTTCAGCCCTTCGGTTGAGCCAACGAAAATGACGCCTTGTTCGCCGACGGCCTTCTTGATGTTTGAGTAAACGGCTTCGCTGTCGAACTGCGCTTCCACTCCTGCGAGGAATTTGCGTTCCTGCTCGGGAATGCCTAAACGCTCGAATGTGCGCTTAATGTCCTCCGGCACTTCATCCCAACTGCGTTTCGTGACGGTCCCCGGCGAGAGATAGTAACGGATTTTATCGAAGTCGATCGCTTCGAGATCTTTGCTCGCCCAGTGTGTCGGCAACGGTTTTTCTAGAAATGTCTTCAGACCCCTGAGGCGAAACTCGCGCACCCAGTCCGGGTCCTCTTTCACGTCCGAGATGTAACGAACCGTTCGTTCGCTCAGGCCCGTGCCTGCGTCGCGCACGTGAGCTTCTGGATAAAAGAAGTCCCCGATGTTTCGATTAATATCGACGGCTTTGGTTTCAGTTTTCATTTTCAGTGTTACCTCGTAAACGCTGGTTCAGCGGCTCCCTCACGCGCCCAATCGTAACCTCGTTCTTCGAGCTCAAGCGCGAGCTCTTTCCGCCCACTCCTAACAATTCGACCCGCTACCATTACATGGACGTAGTCCGGGATGACATAGTTCAGGAGGCGCTGATAGTGCGTGATTAACAGTATGCCAAGATCGGGGCCGCGCAACGAGTTTACGCCGTGCGCGACTGTCTTGAGCGCATCGATGTCAAGGCCGCTGTCAGTCTCATCGAGAACGGCATATTTGGGCTCGAGCATGGCCAGTTGCAGGATTTCGGTGCGCTTTTTCTCGCCGCCTGAAAAACCCTCGTTAACCGCACGCGAAGTGAACGAGCGATCCATTCCGAGCAATTCCATTTTTTCGTAAAGCTTTGCGTAATAATCGGTTGCCTCGAGCTCCTCGCCCTCCGGCAGACGCGATTGCATAGCCGCGCG
>WNGP01001248.1_pt1 | contig 21353 bp, 16 predicted proteins | sample 5407671 | NCBI WGS metagenome assembly WNGP01 (sample SAMN13153381, study PRJNA577476) | soil metagenome | isolation source: 40 cm soil or saprolite under Garry oak tree replicate 2 | place: USA:California | collected 2016-06-15
ATCTTCGCGCACTACGATGGTGTTTGGCGCGCGGAAGGAATCGACGGTACACTCACGCTCCTGATCCGTGGAATCGATCGCTGGTTTTGGATAATCCCCCTTACCGCCGAGCGCACCAGCATCGGCATCGTTCTAGACAGCGAAACATTTCGAAAATCAAAACTCGGCGCGGAAGATTTTCTCAAGCAGGCGCTCGCCGAACAGCCGATCATCGCCAAGCGAATGACAAATGCGCGGCGGGCGTCGGAAGTTTATGTCGAAGCGGATTTCTCCTATCGCAGCGCGAAACTGTATGGAGACCGCTGGTTGCTTGCGGGAGATGCCGCGGGTTTCATCGATCCAATTTTTAGCAGTGGCGTTTTCCTCGCGGTGTTCAGTGGCGAACATGCTGCTGATTCGCTAAACGAAGTGCTTGATCGTCCGCGCCGGGCAAAACGGCTGTTCGCGCGGTACGAGCGCGCGGTCAACCGAGCGATGGATGTTTATCTCCGATTTGTCAACGCTTGGTACACAAAGGAATTTATCGAAGTTTTCCTGGCACCGCGCGATGTGCTAGGCCTTCCGCCCGCAGTGAATGCTGTGCTCGGCGGAAATGTCGGCAACTGCTTTGCCATCCGATGGCGAATGTGGGTGTTTTATTTTTTGGTTTGGTTGCAACGCCGCTACCCAATCGCTCCTAGGCTCACTCTCGTACCGAAGAAAGAGGAAGCACCAACGCCACTCTCGTACCGAAGAAAGAGGAAGCACCAACGCCCGTCGAAACGGTTGGCGTAGTATCGTGATGGGAAAGAAGCCAGGGGCGATTGAGGTCAATTGCCCCCACCTTAAAATCGCAATCATTGCGCTCGCGATTATCGATCTAACCGGCTGTGCAACGATGCCGGCGCATCAATTTACTGAGCCGGCTTCCAATTGGCAGACCAGAACCGGACAACTCATGTATCGCACACCTCAAACAACGCTCATTGGCGACGTGATTGTACGTTATTCGAAAACCGGCGATTTCGAATTGACGGTCTCGAAGGGTCCGGCTGTGACGTTGCTCTCTCTACGGCAGGACGCCACGTTTGCCGAAGTCAAAGGGCCATTCTCGCGCGGCGGCTGGTCTGGTCGCGTAGAACAAGCGCCGCAGCAACTGCGCGGTTGGCTCGACTTGCGAGACAAACTCATTCACTCCCAAGATCGACGAATGGTGCGATTCGTCGCCGGCAACGAGACATTTCTGTTTCGGTTTTAGCTAACACGCTCAGCCGTTGTAAAGCCGCCGCTGTTGCAGAACACTAGCGCAGTTCATGCGGATCAGTGATTTCATTGCCCGGACCATAACGCAGCGACGCGGGTTCGTGTGGACGGGCGTAGGTGTGCTGACTGCCGCGTGTCTCACAGTTCTCATCACCTCGCTGCGGCTCGATTCCGAAATCTTCAACGTTTTGCCCGGCAGGTTTCCTTCGGTGCAAGGGCTTAAAATTTACGATCGCGAGTTTGAGCAAACGCATGAGCTCACTTTCGCGCTTCTTTGTGAGCCGCAGGACGTGGATAAACTGGAGGACTTCGCGACGGTATTTGCTGAAAAATTACGAAAGCAACCGTGGTGCACTCGTGTGCTTGCGGGTTCGCCCATGGCCACGCCTGATGGAATTCGCGATCTCCAATCGATCGCAGTGCCACTGCTCCTGAACCTGGAACCAAGCGTTTTCGATGAGACGATATCAATCTTGCAACCGCGGAAAATTCAGGATCGGCTCCATCGATTGCGTCAACAGATCGAAGCGGGTTCGCCGCGACCGGAGTTCGAGCTTTCCTTCGACCCGCTCGGTCTGATTGCGCCCGCGCTCAAACCTTTTGCAGAAAACACCGCGACTGAACAGGAGCAACCGCTCACCTCACCCGATGGGACGATGCGAGTTTTTCTCGCAGTCACGAATCAGCCGTCCGTCAGCGCCTTCGAATGCCAGCGTTTGATGCGTCGCGTGAACGAGTTCCGTACAACTGCGGGCGCGGGATGGGCTGGCGGCCGCTTGCAAGTTCTTGTGACCGGGCGCGCGGCTTTTGTCTCGGAAATTTCCCTGAGCATGCGCTATGACATCGTGGCTACGCTACTGGGTTCGGTTCTGCTGGTGGGCAGTATTTTTTTTGTAGGTTTTCGGCGATGGCTCCCGTTGCTGGGCATGGCATTTTGCCTTCTACTCTCTTGTTTGGTTGCGCTCGTGCTCGGGCAGCTCCTTTTTGGACGGCTCAGCATGATCAGCGTCGCGTTTTGCGCCATTTTAGTCGGACTCGGAGTTGATTTCGCGATCCTCACGATCGGGCGCTATCACCAGGCGCGCGCCGATGGAGAACCGCATCAGCAAGCCATTGCCACCTCGGTTGCAAAACTTGGGCGGGCGATTTTTTTTGGCGCGCTCACGACTGCGGTTGGGTTTCTCGCGCTCGTGTTAAGTGGTGCGATGAGCTTTTCGCAACTCGGCATGCTGATTGCGATTGGCATTTTCGTGGCTGGTCTGTTCATGTGCTCGATCTTATTTCTTTTTATTCGCGAGCGGCAAAAGCCTGTTCGTCATGATTGGCTATTCGATCTCGTAAAAAAATATGTGCGATGGACTGTGCGCCGGCCGGCTACGATATTGATCTCTTCAAGCGCGGTGTTGTTGTTGCTAACTGGAATCGGGTTTTCACCCAGTCCGCCGCTTCGATTCGAGGCGAGCACGCGTTCGCTGCAACCAAAAAACATTCGGGCAAATCAAAGTCTTGAGAAGATCATGCATACGATGCCCGTGCGCTGGGAACCTGTGCTGGCAATCGTGCATGCCACAAATTCACAAGAACTGCATGATGCCTGGCAGAAACTGGCGGCGCACTGGCGTGATCTCCAAACAGTCGGCAAGATCAAAAGCTTCTTCACACCTGCTGCGCTGTGTCCGTCGCCAATTTGGATGCAACGAAATCGCGAAGAGTTGAGTGCGATTAATTTTCAAGCGGCGCGCGAAACATTGGTACAAACTTTAAACGCAGAGGGATTCAATCCGGATGCGTTCACGCCAGCTTTCGCGTTGCTCGACGATTTGCAACATCTTGCCCTTCCAGGCGTGCCTCTCCCGAATTGGCGCGCTCAACTGCCGAAGTCTTCGAGTTGGTGGTTTTTGGTCGATCGGTACTTCGCGCGAGATCCGTTGCTCACCACAGGATTTGTTACGACGAATCAACCAGTCGCCACGCACGCGCAGAGCGAATACCTCAAATACAATCTACCAGTGCGAGGCGTGCCGGTGATTCTCTCGGGCTGGACCTATGTACTGGCTGATCTGTTGCCATGGTCGCACCGGCAACTGCTCATCATCAGCGCGTTGATGGCCATCTTCGACGTATCGCTGCTTGCGATCCTGTATCGGGATTTGCGGCTGTGGCTGATTCAGGTCGTTACGCTTGCGTTTGGGATCGGGGCAATGATCGCTTCTATGAAATTGCTGCACATCAATTTAAATCTCCTGAATGTGCTTTCCTTCCGGCTCGTGCTGGCCATCGGCGTGGATTACGGCATCTACACCGTGCTGGTTTGGCAGAAAACACGTGATGTCGAGCATGACGTCGCGGGAGTGGTCAAGCCCGTGCTGCTTGCCGGTTTGACCGCTGTGAGCGGTTTCGCTTCCCTCGCTCTGGCCCGCAATCCGTCGCTCACCGGACTTGGAGTTGCGTGCGCCCTCGGAATTTTCTGGAGTTTGGTCGCGACGATTTTCTTTACGTTGCCGGCAATGGCCGCGGCTGAACCCAAGTCGTGGCACGAAAATAGGATCGCCAGCCGCTAGTATAATAGAATCTATGCGCAAGATTCTTTTGATCGTCAGTGGTCTGATTTGCCTGACGAGCTTTGCCAGGGCCGCACAGCTTACCGATAGCGAAGTGAAAAATCTGCTTGCCCGAATTCGTGAGAACAGAATCACACAAGCGGACTTTCGAGAAGAGAGGGTTATCCGTCTGATGGAGAAACCGGTCGTGAGCTCAGGGAAAGTTTGGTTTCAGCCACCGAACAAATTCCGCCGCGAAGTGAAAGGCAGTTCGCCGAGCCTCACAGTAAGCGATGGTCGTCAGCTCTGGATTTATTATCCAAACTTTAAATTAGCCGAACGCTATTCGCTAGGAAAACGCTCGCCACTTGATTCGACGGTGGCAGCGATCAATTCAGCGCTGAATTTGGAGAACATTGAGAGCACTTTTCAGATCACTGCTGCAAAGATCGACAGTAGTTACGAGCTGACGTTGATACCGCGCACCGTTTCGATGAAACGCGTGTTTCAAAAGCTCGATTTGCGTATCAATGAAAACCTGCAAGCTGCGCGCACGGACATGTTGCTGCCGAATGGTGATCGGATTGTGACCAGCTATTCCAATCAAACAAGCGCGTCGGTCCCGCCATCGACATTTGAATTTACGCCGCCACCAGACACCGAGATCACGACGCCGCTGGGGCAATAACGGTAGCGGCGCGCTGCGAATCGCGCACGGTTTTTTCTCGACGGGATCCTCCCCGGAAGATAGAAAAGACTTCTGTCATGCAACGCCTTTGGGTCGTGCCTCTCGCTGTGATGGTGATTGTCATGGGTCCGCGCTCGCTTGCGGAGCCAGAAAAATCCGATCCAATCATCTCGCATATTCCGCACCAGAACGTTGAATCGACGGCGCTCGCCGCGGTCGGCTACAGCAGGCGTCGTCACATTCTCGAAATTAAATTCATCAATGGACCGGTATACCGCTACCTCGATGTCTCGCCCGCTGTATTGCGAGCTGATGTTCGCCGATTCGAAGGCGCGATATTACGACAAGAATATCAGGGGCAACTATCGCTCGTTGCGTGTCCGGACGCGCCAAAAAGAACAGCCAGAGAATTGACACCGAGATCCTTTGTGAGTTGAAAAGACGTTGGCTGAAATTCGATCGCATCAGGCAGAGATTCATTCTCACTCCTGCTGAAAAACGAATGGCAATTTTCATTCTCGCGTCGTTTCTGCTAGGGCTCAGCACAAAATATTATCGCGACACACATCCCTCCTCCACGCCATCGCAATTGACTCTCGATACGGTGCGACTCCGAAACGAGTCACAACCAGTGCCGGCGGGCGCATCGAGCGTCACGCCCGCGCAAAAGCGAACACGAAAATCCACGCGAACCGAGAAACTCAACTTATCACGTCCGGCATCGGAGCATGAGCAAGAGTAAGAGTAAGAAAGCAGAAGCCATTTTCTGCATATCCCCGTTTGCGAACTCTATCGTTCCCGCAGATCATCTCTTTGGAGTGACAGATCACGTTGATACGTTCACAAAGCAGATTTGTGAAGTTATCGTAGGTAAGAATCACGCGGTAAAACTCGCAGTCGCCTGTCTGCTCGCGCGCGGCCACCTCTTGATTGAAGATATCCCGGGCGTAGGCAAGACGACGCTCTCCCAAGCGTTGGCGCGCTCGCTCGCGCTGGCCTTTCAACGCATCCAGTTTACGAGTGACCTGCTTCCTGCCGATATTCTCGGCAATTCCATCTTCGATCGGGGGAAGCAATGCTTTGTGTTTCATCGCGGCCCGCTCTTTTCGCAAGTGGTGCTGATCGACGAGGTCAATCGCGCGACAGCCAAGACGCAAAGCGCGCTGCTTGAAGCAATGGAGGAACACCGCATCTCCATCGATGGGGTGACGTATGAGTTACCCGAGCCGTTCTTTGTGATCGCGACACAGAATCCACAACACGCAGTGGGTACCTTTCCGCTTCCTGAATCTCAGCTAGATCGTTTTCTGATGCGGATCGAGCTGGGCGTGCCCGACCGGGCAAGCGAACGCGCCATGCTTCTGGGCATGGATCGCCGCGAGATGCTTAAGGAATTGAAGCCAGTGATTAGTCCGCAAACGTTGGTGGAGATTCAAGATCACGTGCGAAAGGTGTACGCTTCCACGGCGTTGCTCGATTACCTGCAGGATTTGCTCGATGCCTCACGACAACGTCACAGCACCGGTTTGTCCCCACGCGCCGGTCTTGCTTTGCTACATGCGTCCCAAGCCTGGGCGCTGATGCACGGACGCGACATGGTGCTTCCCGAAGATATTCAAGCCGTAGGAATCGCGGTCATGGCGCATCGGCTGGGACACGATATCGAGCAACCTGGACAAAGCGGGCGCACACTCGCGGATAATCTGCTTCACAGCGTGCCGGTCCCGTGAAAGCAAGAAAAGTTCCACTCGTTTATCCGACCCCAAGTTTTGCAGGGCTGCTGTTTGTTCTGGCCGCGATGTGGTATGCAGCTTCGAGTCAAAACAGTGCGGCAGTTTACTTGCTTCTGTTCGCATTGACGGCTGCGTTTCTGGTTTCGATTCCGCACACCCTGATCAATCTCGCGGGTGTGACGATAACACTCGAATCCGTGCAGTCAGCATTTGTAGGCCAGGAGGTCTCGCTGCCGGTTGAGGTCACGAACGGCTCTCGGGCAACGCGCCATGGAATTAATCTGGCCCTATCGGGTTCGAGCAGAGAAAGCGAACGCATCGACTATATTCCAGCAGGCAATGCCTCCCGGGTGACGCTTCGATTTCCCGCTCGGCAGCGGGGCGAACATAAGGTAGGAACGTTGTGCCTAACGAGTGTTTATCCGCTCGGTTTCATTCGCTTTTTGAAGAAATTCGCGTCTTCTCAAACCTACATTATTTATCCAAAGCCTGCTGGCGATCCGCAGCTCCCGTCGAATCCCGCGCCCACGCTGCATAACCGCCCCCAGATGGAGATCAGAGATGGCGATGACTTTGCTGGAACGCGTGCCTATGTGCCTGGCGAGTCTCAACGTCACATCGATTGGAAAGCTGTGGCGCGCGGCCAGCCGCTCATGACAAAACAATTCGCCGCTGAAGCGGAAGGGGCCGTGCACCTAGATTTTTCTGCTCTTCGTTTTGCTAACGTGGAAGAGAGACTGTCGCAACTCGTGCTTTGGGTGATCGAAGCCGAGCGCGCGCGGCGTCCCTACGGTCTTCGTCTGCCAGGCACAGTTATTTCGCCGGCTGTTGGGCAATCGCATTTTCATCAGTGCCTGCGCGCACTCAGTCTGTTCCAGGTAGGGACAGTAAGAAGAGCATGAGCAAGAGTAAAAGAGATAGGAGTATTCCACGGTGGCCGCTGCTTTGGCTGGCGGCGGCGTTGCTCTTCACATTGCCCCCAATGTTTGGCTCTCTCGCAACCTGGGTGCCGTGCCTTTTTCTTCTCACGCTCGCACTGAAATTCTGGATGGAGCCGAAAGGATACCGCCTCCGTTTTGCAGCTTTGAAACTCATTCTCGCGGCACTGGCACTTGCCGCGATCTTCGTCAGTTACGGGTCGCTGAACGGCATTGAACCCGGCGTCTCGCTTCTTGTGGTTCTGATGTCACTCAAGGTTCTGGAAGCGCACACCGCGCGCGAGTTTCAAGTCATGGTAATGATGGGATGGGTGCTTTGTCTTTGCGGCTTTTTTCTTTCACAGGACTTCGGGATCGCACTTTGCCTGCTCACCGCATTTGCATTGCTACTTGTGGCATTGATCCAGTTTCATCGCGGATCGTCACCTGGCGCTTTCTGGCCTCCACTGGGCACCACTTGCAAACTCCTTGCTCAGGCAGCGCCGCTGGTGATCCTCTTGTTCCTCTTATTTCCCCGAATCAATACCAGCTTCCGGTTTGAATTTCGCGCCATCCGTTCGGCAAGCTCCGGTTTTTCCGATCGACTCTCTCCGGGCAGCATCGCAGCGCTTGCAAATTCTTCGGACATCGCTTTCCGCGCGGAGTTCCCTGGCAGCAAAACTCGGCCGCCCGGTCCCATGTATTGGCGCGGAGTTGTCATGTGGCATTGCGAAGGTTGGGAGTGGCGTGCTCCCTATACTCCTGCACCAGTCTCTCAATCCTCTAAGCTCGGCGGGCCCGGCGGTCGCGCCCTACCAGGTCAATCGCCGAGCGGCAAGGCGATTCGACAGCGAATTACGATCGCGCCGCATGGTGCGCACTGGATGTTCGCGCTCGATCGGCCCTTTGAGATTCCTCCCGGCGCGATGCTGGCGCGCGGCAATTATGTCTGGAGCGTTCAGCCGATTCGAAAAGCCCGCCGATATGAAGTCATTTCATCTCCCGAAGTTGGGGTGAACGAACTGACGCCGCATGAACGTCAGCTAGCGCTCGAGCTGCCCGCGTCGATCAGTCCAGCCGTGCGTGAGTTAGCACAATCCTGGGTCGCCCAGGGTTCCAATCCGCGTGCCACAGTAAACAACGCGCTCCAGTTTTTCCGGACGCACGGGTTTCGCTATTCGTTGTCGCCAGGTGAATACAAGAAGAATGATCTGGACCAATTTCTCTTTCATCGCCGAACTGGCTTTTGCGAACACTATGCCGCCAGTTTCGCCACTCTCATGCGACTGGCCGGGGTCCCCGCGCGCGTCGTCGTCGGCTACCTGGGGGGTGAGTACAACGACCTGGGCCGATTCTTTCTCGTGCGACAGGCGGACACCCATGCGTGGTGTGAGGTCTGGCTCCCGGACAGCGGATGGACACGAGTGGATCCCACCGGTGTAGTTGCGCCTGGACGCGCGAGTCTCGATCTCAACTCGTTTCTAGAGAGACGCATCGCTTCCGGACAAATGGAAAGTCGCCGAAACGCGTTCGTCACACAGCTGGCTCGGTCCGCGATATTCACCAACATTCGGCTTGGCTGGGAGACGCTCAATTACGAGTGGGACACTCGGCTCCTTGGGTTCGACGCTGACGTCCAGGAAGTATTGCTGGAGTCCATCGGGACCGCCAGCCGTGGGCCGTTGTTTCTCATCACCGAAATCCTAGTTGTCGTCTCCGCACTGCTCGTAATCTATTTCGGCTGGATGCAACTGCGGACGCGCTCACGCGTGGACCGGCTCAAGGCGTTATATGAGCGTTTTTGCCGCAAGGCCGCCCGCCTTGGGGTGCGACGTGATCCGTGGGAAGGCCCATCAGACTTCTCAATGAGGGCCGCGCAATTATTGCCTAACGAATCCGAGCGCATTCGACAAATCTCGAATGCCTACATTGCGCTGCGCTATGCGCCCGAACCCGGCTCCATCATTCTCGACAGCTTCGCGAAGGAAGTGAGCGCGTTTGAAGCTCACCGCCGTTGATGCTGACTTGATGGGTAATTGCTTTCGGATGGTGAAGTTCCCAGCGCTCCGCACCGTGGCACACAGGTTCCCACCATTTGCAACTGAAATGACAACGAGAGCACGCGATTCCAGTCTCGCTTGCCCGGTAGGCCCGAGATCGAATGGTACCAGCTGTGATTATCGCACCGATTGACGCGACATCGGCGGAATCAGCGTTCGAAGTTTTTATTTCAAACATTTTTCCTAGCCACTTGTCGCTCGTCACTCGCTACTTGCCACAATTTCCAGCACTTTCATTGCGGCATTATGCCCGGGAATGCCGCTGACCGCGCCACCGCGCAGCGCGCTCGAACCGCACAGAAAGACGTTCTCGTATTCAGTCTCGACTCCCCATTTACCGGCCTGCTCCTTTCGCTCGACAAATGGCCACGTCGGCGCGTTGTGAAAGATATTTCCGTGATACATCCCGAGCGCGTCCTCGATGTCGACCGGGCTTTTGCTTTCAATGCAGCGACTGCCATCCCGCGCCACGGCGAGACAGTCTTCGATCGGTTCTTCCAGCCACTGGTTGATACTCGCGAGGAACTTTTTCTCGGCCTGCTGCCGCATCGTTTGATTATCTCGTACGAACAAGCTCCACGGTGCATCAAGTCCAAATAAGGTCATCGTGTGAAAGCCCTGTTCGCGCAGCTCCGGCGCGAGAATGCTGTTGTCGGTCAGCGTGTGGCAATACATCTCGCACGGTGTCTCCTCCGGCAGTCGCCCTCCCGACGCCTGGTCATAACTCGCATTCATTTGCTCGTAGCCTTGGTCGCTGTGAAATGTCCCGCAAAAGGCCTCCGTGGCCGGATATTTTTTGGCCTTCAATTTCGGCAATTGGTGCAGAAGCATATTAATCTTGAACACGGATCCTTCATCGGTGCGATCGGGCTGATATAATCTTCCAGTAAATTTCGCCAGGACATTCCGGCCAAAGTTTACTAGAAGAAATCGCGCCTCGACGGTCTGGCGTTTTCCGTCGATGCCAAATTCCACGCCGGGCGTTTTGCCTGTAACGTTCAACGCCCGAAGCTCGACATTCGTTAACACTTTGGCGCCTGCTTTGCGCGCCGCCCGCTCTAACTCGGATGCCACCGCACCCATACCGCCGACTGGCACCTTCCATTCGCCTGTCTTATTGCCGATCAGATGATAAAGGAAACACCGGTTCTGCACGAGCGACCGATCGTGCGGATGGGTAAACACGCCGATCTTTGCATCTGTGAAAACAAGGCCGCGCACCAAATCGGTTTGCAGATAACGCTCGATTGCGACTCCCAAGGGTTCCTCCACCAAACTGCGCCACGCCTCGCGAGAAACCTCATCGACATCGAACCGCCGCCGCATCTCTTCCTTCGCTATCAACGGCTCGAGCATCGTGCCCCAGACGTGCCCGGCAAAGACACGTGACAGATTATAAAACCGTTTCATCTGCTCGTATTCGTTATCGTTCCCCGTTAGCTCGAACATCGAGCGGCGGCTCACGTCTTCGTCGAGGTTGCTCAAAAGCAAACCACCATGATGCCCGTGATTCACATATGGCGTAAACGACGCCGTCGCGCGCCGACGCAGTTCGAGCTTCAACCCAAGATCGAGAATAATCTTTTCCGGAAACAAACTGACGAGATATGAATATCGCGACAGCCGCGCGTCGTAATCGGGAAATACTCTCTGCGAAGTGGTTGCGCCGCCAATATAGTCATTTTTTTCCAACAGCAGGACACTCAAGCCTGCGCGCCCGAGATAACTCGCAGCGACCAGCCCATTATGACCTGCGCCCAAGATCGCGACATCGTACTTACTCCTAATTGTGCTCGTGCTCATGCTCGTAATCGAAATCGGATAAGACCCAGCAAACGCTGAACTCTCAACACTCAATGTCCATGCCTCTTTCCCAGTTCGACGAAAAAGTCCTGCAACTCAGAGTGCGGGGTCGCGCCTGCAAAACCATCGAACGTTCCATGCTCGGCCAATTGTTTCGCGGCAAGAATGAACCCACCCCAGGCCGCGCGCGCAAGCGCACCGCCGACACTTACCCGGCGCGCGCCTAACGACTCAGCGTCCTTCATAGTCAGGCCGATTGCGCCGCCGATAAGAATGTTCACCGGTTTCGGCGCGACTGCATCGACAACCGCTTTAATGTGCTCGCGCTCGCGAATCCCCGGCGCATACAAACAATCCGCGCCAGCATCTGCGTAAGCGTTCAAGCGGCGAATCACTTCGTCGATCTTCGTTACGCCGACAAGAAAACATTCCGCGCGCCCGACCAGCACAACGCCGCTATCGCCGATCGCCTCGCGCGCCGCCTTGATTCGCTCCACCGAAAAATCGACATCGTACAACGGCCTGTCTTTGCGACCGCTGTTGTCCTCGATCGATAAGCCCGCCACGCCAGTCGCCACGCAGAGTTTGACGTTTTCCGCAAGATCGTCCGGATCATCGGCATAACCATTCTCGAAATCAGCATTCACGGGAAGATCAGTCGCCTCGACAATTTCACGGATGTGCGCCAGCATGGCGTCCCGTCTGACTGCGCCGTCTGGCAGGCCGCGGGAAAACGCAAAACCGGCCGAGGTCGTTGCGATCGCTTTGAAACCGAGATGTTGGAGATAACGGGCACTGCCGATGTCCCATGGGTTTGGAATGGCAAAGCAACCGCCGCGATGAAGTTCTCGGAAAGTTCGGCGTCGCTCAGCGATGGTCGGCATAGGTAATAAGTAATCTCTTAGTTCAAATGTCGCTCCTCGGAACGGAACGTGAAGCTTTTAGTTCCCCTCTCGCTCGCATCTCGAGAACGACGCGAAAACGCGCTTTGCCACTCATCATGCGCTCGTAAGCTTCAGCGGCTCGTTCTAACGGAAAAACTTCGTTCATCGAATGCACGCCGTTCAACGCGCTGAAGTTCAGCGTGTCTTGCGAATCAATCGACGTGCCGGAGTACCAGCCTTTGACCGAGCGGCAGCCACTAATGAGCAGAATCGAGTCAACGGACAGCGGACCTGCCGCGCCGATCACCATCAGCACGCCGTTCGGCGCAAGGCCGGCCAGCACCGCTGTCATCGCATCGGCATTGGTCACAGTCGCGATCACAACCTTCGCGCCACCGAGCTTGTTAAGTTCCGCTGCCGGATCCGACGCTTGGCTGTCGATGTAATGGAACGCACCGAGTTTTTTAGCGAAGGCTTCCTTGTCTTTCCCGCGCGCGATCGCCACCGTTTGGAATCCCATCTTGGCTGCGAACTGCACTCCAAGATGACCGAGCCCGCCAATTCCCAGCACCGCAACAACATCGCCGGCTTTCGCCTCGCTGTTGCGAAGCGCGTTGAAAGTCGTCACACCCGCGCACATGAGCGGTGCACCATCGACCGCAGACAATTCGTTAGGCACAAGCGCCAGCGCTTCTGCGGGCGCAACCATGTATTCGGCGTAACCGCCGTCGTACGAAATTCCCGTCGTGAGCAATGCCACGTTGCAGGCGAAGAAATCGCCGCGCCGGCAGTGCTCGCAATAACCGCAATGTCCACCGTGCCAACCCACACCGACCCGCTGGCCACTTTTCCAACCCTTCACGCCTTCGCCGACAAGATCGACAACTCCAATGACTTCATGACCCGGCACACGCGGATATTGAATGCCGGGCCAAAGTCCTTCCTTGATTAATGAGTCGCTGTGACAAATGCCACAGGCTTCCACTTTGATCCGCACCCATCCGGCCTTCGGCTCCGGAATAGCGCGTTGGACGAGCTGGAACGGTCCACCGGCGGTCGAGACCTGGACAACGCGCATCGTTTTGGACATATCCGCAGATTACACAAATTCACACAGATTTCCCGTCGAGATTCTGTAGTGGCAGCCGTGTCGGCTACATTTTGCTGGACTGCATTTTCAGAATGCGACGGCTAGTTTTCATGTGCTCACAACCTCGGCTATCCACGATCTCGATAATGAAGATGAGTACAAAATGAAAATGGTCACCTTGCCCGACGGCACAGGCGTCCCGGCCCTTGGCCAAGGCACATGGCGGATAGGCGAAAAGAAAAGCGCGCACGCGGATGAAGTCGCAGCGTTGCGTTTGGGAATCGAACTCGGCATGACTTTGATCGACACAGCCGAAATGTACGGCGAAGGCGGCGCGGAAAAAATCGTGGCCGACGCCATCGAAGGCCAACGCGACCGCGTATTTGTTGTCACGAAAGTGTATCCGCACAACGCTTCGCACACGGAATTGCCGAGAGCATGCGAGCGCAGTCTCAAGCGGCTTCGCATCGACACGATCGATCTTTATCTTCTGCACTGGCGGGAGAAAAACACACCGCTCGCGGAAACGGTGGAAACATTCGAGAAGCTCCGCGCCACCGGAAAAATCAAACGCTGGGGCGTCTCGAACTTCGATGTCGATGATATGAAAGAAATGCCGTCGATCGAAAACGGCCAAAACTGCGCCACCGATCAGGTCCTCTACAATCTCGAGAATCGCGAAATTGAATCCGGCCTCTTGCCTTGGAGCTTGAAAAACGAAATTCCGATCATGGCGTATGCACCAGTCGGCCACGGCCGAGGATTGCTCGAGAATGCGACACTAAAGAAAATTGCGAAACGTCATGACGCCACTCCCGCGCAGATCGCGCTCGCGTGGGTGCTGCGTCAGCCCGGAATGATCGCTATTCCAAAAGCGAATAACGAAGAGCACGTGCGCGACAATGCGTGTTCGACCGAGGTCAAACTGACCAAAGAAGATCTCACCCAGCTCGATCAAGAATTCCCACCGCCAAAGTCCAAGCAGCCACTGCCTACGCTTTGAAAATTTCAGATTTTCGGTGCTTCAAATTTTGAGCCTTTCCGGGCACCGTCGCGGAAAACTCTCGTTGCTGGCTGTTAGCTCGAGAAAAGTATTGACGGAAATTGAAAATCTGGACTCGATGGAACGCATGAAAACAAAAACACTTGGATTGATTCTGGCGTTTTGCTTTTTGGCAGGCACAGCGTGTTTCGCGGCCGATCCGCAGATGGGCACCTGGAAGCTAAACGAAGCCAAATCGAAGATCACACCCGGGACAACAAAGTTCAACACCGTGACCTTCAAGAGCACGTTCGGAAACACAAAAGTAACGGCGGACGGTACCGACGCGAGCGGCAAACCCATCCACGCCGAGTGGTCGGGCAAGTTCGACGGGAAAGACTATGCGGTTACTGGCGACCCGAGCGGAAATACCCGTTCCTACAGAAAGGTGGATGATCGGACATTGGAAGTAACCGTTAAGAAAAACGGGAAGGTCATTGTCACGGCGCGGACTATAGTCTCTTCCGACGGCAAAAGCCGCACTGCTACAGTTAGTGGAACCACTCCGAAAGGCAAAAAGTTCAAGAACGTGGCGGTTTACGACAAGCAGACGTAAGCAAGACGTAGCTGGTAGGGAAAGCTATAGGTTCCAGGTAACGTTGGCGCTAGTAGGACGCCCGTTCCGCCGCTGCGGTCTCGCGTTAGCAAGCCGTCGGCAAATATTTCTCGGGGATCGGGTCCACGTCACTCTCTTGCTGCCAGTAAATCGACACGATCCACCAGCGCCTTCCGTCGTTGAAAAGCTGAATGCTGTTGATCCCGCGCATGAAAGGCTCGGGATCGTCGGGATTATGCCGGGACTCGTATGTGCTCCAGACGTGCGCTATTTGCCCGAATTGCTCAAGGCGCCGCGCTACCTCCTTCTCGTAAAATCCGTTCTCCGCGAAATACGGTTCGACGCGCGCGATGAATCCATCCAGGTCCAGCATCTGCGGCGCAAGATCGCCACTCTTGTCCGGCTTCGACGTAGGAATCAATCGCGCCCCAGGGTAAAACAGCGAGCGCTCCCGCTCCCAATCGCGTTTCCTGCCTGCCGGACCCGAAATCCCATCGTACACCGCAGCGATAATCGCGTCGATCGACGAGAAGTCGCCTGTGTTGGCAGTCATCTCAATCTTGCTGCGCGGCTCTGACTTCGACATTGGGGATTTGTTTCGGCTACCGCGTTTCGGGCGCGAGCGTTTTTTGCACCTCGCCAAACCATCTTCACTGCAGTGCAAAAGTCTACTGAGGCGAGACGCGCGCGCTACCTTCCATATCCTTTTCGCGCCGTCTTCTGCCAATCTATTCCTCGGACGATTCTTCCTCCCAAACTTTTTCGATTTGGCCACGATATCTAGTCGTCATCATGACCGTGACCATGCCCCTCACCGTGCTCCTCACCGTGCTCCTCAACATATGCGTCCTCATCGTCACGATGATATTTCTTCCATTTCACTTTCCACTTCCCGTGTTTGAACTTCCTGACCGGTACCCAAGCCTCAGATAGGCGAGGCGCCGGCTCCAAGTACGCTAGGTTCGCATCCGATAGCCCAAGCGCATCAAGTGTCATCATGTCGAGCCGCCCGGTCGGCGGAAGTCCGCAGCGCACTTGGAATACCCGCAGGGCGAATGCTGTCCGTCGCCCGTACCTGCCATCAATCCAGTCTCGATAATATCCGCGACTCGCCAGCTGACGCTGCACTTCCGCGACGATTCGCACGTTTATCTGAGCCGGCGCCGAGTCATAGGGTGCGCCTACGAAAGGCCGATTCATCTCGACCCTCTGATCCGGCTCGCTAAATGAACGTGGCGACGACTCCAGCCCAAGCCGAGAGCGATCATTAGGAGCGGCACCGCGTGGCTGAGTGACGGGAGGGGCAGGGGCAAGCGCAGGCGATGAGGCTGAATTCGGACTCACCTTAAGCGAGCGGAGTGTCTCTGGGTTGATCTCGCCTGTGATTTGCAAGCCGTTGCGAATTTGGTAACGCCGAAGCGCAGCAGTAGTCTCGGCACTCTTTTCGCCCGTAACGCTGCCGTAGTAAAAGCCTTGATCTTTGAGGGCTTGCTGGACAGATTGGATTGTCGGATCGGCGCGCACTGAACCCACGAAGAATAGGGCGACGACGAGGTGCAAAATTGTTCGTTTCATGGCCGGAGGTTTACGGGACTCGCTAGCTATTTGAGATTCGCGTACGCATGTGCCAGCGCGCGTGCGTCCCGCTAGGTCCCCATCAGCCGCTGCCTTTCGCTTGCGCGACATAACTCTTGACCTTATCGACGTCAGCGCCAACAACCGTGCCTACAAGTCGGCCGTCGCGATTGTAAACGTTAACCTGCGGAATTGAGTTAATATTGTACTGCCTCGCCACCGCCGTCTTCCAATTGACGATGTCGATCTTGCGCAGCGCAATCTCCGGATCGGTCCTTGCCATTTGCTCTAAACTTGGTGAGAGCTGTTTGCACGGACCGCACCAGTCCGCATAAAAATCGACAACGGTTACGTTGCCGAGTGCCAGATGTTGGTTGATGTCCACCTGCGCGCCGTGCGAAATCACCTCGATTTGTTGTCCGCGGGCGGCGACGGACGCAGCGCGTGCCAGAATGCTATTCTGCGGGGTTTTGGCTGGGTCTTCTCCAGTCCAATAACGGTTTCTTTCTTCGGCCACTTTCCGTTGCAGTTCCGCTTGCTGCATTTGATACGCTGCTTGGCTGGCAGCTTGCTCGGTCGAATAAGCGGCGGCGTTCGCGGCGTCGTAATGAAAACGCTCCTGAACGTCTTTGGGCAACTCGACAAAATAAATTTTCGAGATTCCCGATCTAGTTTTCAGCACAATGCCATCCGGTTCAACCCGGCTAACAGTCGCATTTTTGTATTCTCTCCCGTCGATCGTCTTGAAGTCGTCGGCACGTGCGGTTGACGCGAAACATAGAATTAAAAACGTGAGAATCTTCATCTTGCGATTAGCCCAACCAGTTATTGCTCGATGACGTAGCACGATACAAGACTTTTCCCCAACGAACGTTAAAGCTTCCGAAAGCAGCAAATTGGGCTCACGTCCGCGACAACGCGCGTTCAGTCGACGTAGAACTGACTAAGCTGGCGATTTGCTTGAGAAAAAGTATTGACGGTGATGCAGGACACTGCAATCAGCTCCCGGCCTTTCTCGCGGAATCTCATTCTGATCGGTGGCTTGCTTCTTTATGCCTACGCCTTCGCAATACTTTGGTCACGTGAAACACCCGTCAAAAGCCAAGATTAAAAGTTAACGACAGGATTAACGGGATTTCTTCGGCACCGAATTCGCATTCGGGTCTGCAAGGATCCGGCAAATATTGTCTAATTTTTGTAAGGGATGGCTGAGCGCAGCAGCCATTTCGGTGTGTCCGTTTTCCGTTTTCCACTTTTCAGTGTTTCCAATCGGGCCGTAAGTTGCAGAGAACGAATGAATCCCGACAACTTTTTCGCCGAGCTAAAGCGGCGCAACGTTTATAAAGTCGCGATCGCTTACGTTGTCGCCGGCTGGGCGCTCGCCCAGGGAATCGCGCAAGTCTTTCCTGTGTTCGACATTCCGAACTGGATCGTTCGACTGATCGTTGTCTTAATTGTCATCGGTTTTCCGATCACGCTCATTTTCGCGTGGGCGTTTGAGATCACTCCCGAAGGACTCAAACGCACCGAAGATGCCGATGCCATGCCGCCATCATCGCGGCCAAGCAATCGCGCCTGGATTTACATCGTTTTCGTCGGCGCCGCCGTCTCGCTGTCGTTATTTTTCCTCGGTCGCTACACGGCCGGAAACAGAACAACGGCGTCAAACGATAAGAAATCGATTGCCGTGCTGCCGTTCGCGAGCTTGAGCGCGAACAAGAACGACGCCTACTTTGCCGATGGCGTCCAGGATCAGATCCTGACCAATCTCGCCAAGGTTTCCGATTTGAAAGTGATCAGCCACACCAGCGTGCGCCAATACAAGACGGGCGCCGAACGCAATATGCGCGAAATTGGCCGGCAGCTCGGCGTCGCTTACATCATGGAAGGCTCGGTCCAGCGTGCTCGTGATCGTCTTCGCATCAACGCGCAATTGATAGATGCCCGCACCGACACGCACGTTTGGGCCGAAACTTATGATCGCACCGCGGCCGACCTGTTTGCGATCCAGAGCGAGCTCGCTGAATCGATCGTCACTCAGCTGAAGGCCAAGCTTTCGCCGCAGCAGAAGGCAGAAATCGAGGAGCGCCCGACTCAAGACTTGGATGCGTTCGAGCTCTACCTTCAAGCCAAGGCAATTATCGACAGCTATATTAATGCGACCGACGTGCGGGCGGCGTTGCTCCAGGCGCTGAAGTCGCTTGATGACGCGATTCAGCGAGACCCGAACTTCGTTTCCGCATATTGTTATGCCGCGCGCGCGAACGATCTTCTGTTCTTTTTCGATCTCGACCCAAGCCCAGAACGCATTTCTCTCGCAGACGCTGCAGTCAAAGCAGCGCTCCGGCTGCGCCCCGACTCGGCCGAAGCGCATTTTGCCCGGGGCGATTATTACTTCCGGTGTCTGCGCGACTACGATCGCGCCCAGGAAGAACTCGCGATCGCGCGGCCAGGCTTGCCGAACAGCACGCCATTCTTCATTCTCTCCGGCTACATCAATCGCCGCCGCAACCATTTTGCCGACGCCGAACGTGATTTCTCGACCGCCTTCGCGCTCGATCCGCGAAATCCGAATGCCTATAATCTGCTGGCCGACACGTACGTACTCGAACGCCGGTTTCCTGAAGCGGTTCACGTCTACGACAATGTGCTTGCTGCCGGCGAGCAAGTCCCAATCGTCCGGTTCCGGCGCGCCTCATGTACGTTGTGGGGAACTGGCAACACCAGACCACTCCGCGATGTTCTGGCAAAATTTCCGGACATGGAATTTGCCGGCGGACAGACGCCAGCCCGCGCCTGGATGGCAATGCTCGAGGGCAACTACGACGAAGCGGAACGGGTCCTCGCCGCTTCGCCTCGTCAAGACTTTCAAGACATCGACTTTAGCTTTTATTTTCCGAAGAGTTGGTACCAAGCGATGGTCGCGCGCGCGAAAGGCGATTCAGTGCGTGCAACGGCTGCGTTTCGAGAATGTCGAGAGATTCTCGCGCAGCGATTGATCGTCAAACCGGAACACGCGCGGACGATCGCTGTCCTCGCTCAAGTCGATGCTGGATTGGGCCAGAAGGATTTGGCCGTCCGCGAAGCGCAACACGCGATCGATCTAATGCCGATTTCGAAAGATATTTACGATGGCGCGTTGGTGCTGGAAGGTCTCGCCCAGGTTTACGCGTGGAGTGGCGAGCGCGATCGCGCGATTGAGTTAGTACAGAAACTCGTCAGCATGCCCGGCTACACCAACTACGCCCGCCTGAAATTACACCCGCTCTGGAGCCCGCTCCGCGGCGACCCCCGCTTCGAAAAGATCGTCGCTTCTCTTGCACCGAAGTAAACGTGCCTTTTTTTAGCTTTTCACTTTGTAATTTTCACTTCCTGGCCGCCTCCAGCGCAAACCACGCTGGATTGAGATGCGCGAGCGGGCCTTTTAATTTTTCCAGTTCCTCTGCGAGACCATGCAACTCCACGCGGGTGAGATCGCCATATTGAGCATTTCCGAAAGCAGTGCGCCGACATTGTCGAGATGCGCAACAACGCCTTCGGCGCTTTCGTAACCTTCGCGGCAGAAAATTTCATCGCCGTTGATACTGAACCCGTAGAAAAGATTCCCCTTTCATTCACAGTTTTCTCGACGAATCGCATTAGCAAAGTTCTAACGGTGTCGAGATTTCCAGGATGCACTTTGAGATCGGGATGAAGGCTGACGAAGTTTGACCTCATGTTTGGAATTTATGCCTCGCATACACCGTGTCGAACAACCGGCGCAATCAGCAACGGGTTAGCTCTGGCCTCTGTCTTCTGCCTTCTGACCTCCTTGGCTCGCCGTAGGCTTGGCGAAGGTGGCTGTCCTCTGCTGCCGCGCCGACTCGTCACATCGTAGTGGAATGAAGACGGAAGCCGCACGACGGCGGGTTATGATGTTCAGCGTTTGAGTTTCTCAGCGTTTCGTCTTTTGAGACGCCACGGATATCTTGCTCTCACGATCCGGGTATGGCACAACACCGAGCAAATGGATTTGAAGACCTTCTTCCGTGAACTCAAACGGCGGAATGTTTATAAAGTTGCTGTCGCCTACGCGGTTATCGCATGGCTGCTGATTCAGGTTGCGTCGATTTTACTCGCCGGCCATGAAGAGCGAACCTCGGCGGTGACGGCGCTGGTAGTAATCTTCGCGCTCGGATTTGTCCTGGCGCTGTATATTTCCTGGGCGTTCGAAGCAACGCCGGAAGGGATGAAACGCACCAAGAACGTTCCGCCGGACGCGGTACTTCCTACTTGGAGTCGACGAAAGTTTACCATCTTTATTGTCGCGGTCGCGATCCTTGCGGCGGGTCTGCATGTGTTCGATTTAGTACGGAGCCGAAGTAAACCAGCGCCGAGTGCCCCTGTGGCGTCTCCTCCGACCGCCGCGCCCTGAATCTTAGGTTTTGCCTTTGCTGCGAAAAATCGCGGGCGCGATAACTCCCTGATGATGGAATTGCGGCGGCGATTTTAATGGGACCAGAGATTAGCGATCGAGAATCGATTCCAGAGGAAGATCTGGATCGAGATGATTAGAAGCCAGCCAGTCGCGATTGAAGAGCGTTGATTGATATTTGTGACCGGAGTCGCAAAGAACAGTGACGATGGTTTGCCCGGGGCCAGATTCTTTAGTAAAGCGCACCGCACCGGCAACGTTAATGCCGCTTGATAAGCCGAGGAACAGGCCTTCTTCGCGTAGGAGCTGGTAAACGATCGTTAGGGCAGTCTGATCCGGAATCCGATAAGCTCGATCGACCTTGATGCCTTCGATATTCTTTGTGACGCGGCCCTGACCGATCCCTTCCGCAATAGAATCACCGTCGTTCGTCTCCAGATTGCCATTGGTAAACCAGGACCACATCGCCGCGCCATACGGATCAGCACAGACGATCTGAATGTTCGGATTTTGTTCTTTAAGGTAACCGCTCACACCGGCAAGCGTGCCGCCGGTGCCGACGGCTGCGACAAACGAGGAAATTTTGCCTTCGGTTTGTTTCCAGATTTCAGGGCCGGTGCTGCGATAATGCGCGTCGCGATTAGCTGTATTATCGAACTGGTTCGCCCAGACCCAGCCTCGCTCCTCTGCGAGGCGACGCGCGATGTGATTGTAATTTTCCGGATCCTTGTATGGCTTTTCCGGCACCGCCTTCACCTCTGCTCCGAGCGTACGGAGCAAATGCATTTTCTCCGGCGACTGATTATTCG
>WNGP01001500.1_pt1 | contig 21346 bp, 21 predicted proteins | sample 5407671 | NCBI WGS metagenome assembly WNGP01 (sample SAMN13153381, study PRJNA577476) | soil metagenome | isolation source: 40 cm soil or saprolite under Garry oak tree replicate 2 | place: USA:California | collected 2016-06-15
AGCACGTCGGCGTATCTGGTGAGCTTGGCTTCCGTGTAGCGCATGGCCGCGAAGGACTTGGGGTCATCCTGCGAGCCCCAGTTGCCCTGGCCGTCAACGAGTGGATAGCGATAGGCGAAGGGCTGCGCCATGAGCACCATGGCCTCGTAGCAGGCCGTGTCTCCGTGCGGATGGAACTTGCCGAGCACATCGCCCACGGTGCGCGCGGACTTCTTGTGCTTGGAGACCGCCGACAGCCCGAGCTCGCTCATGGCGTAGACGATGCGCCGCTGCACGGGCTTCAGCCCGTCGCCGAGCGCCGGCAGCGCGCGGTCGAGAATCACGTACATCGAGTAGTCGAGGTAGGCCTTCTCGGTGAAGGTGCGCAGCGGCTGGCGCTCGATGCCCTCGAAGTTCAGTTCCTGGTTCTCGGGAGGCATGTCTACACCTGAACGTCCGCGAGGTTGCCCTTCTCTTCGAGCCACTCGCGCCGGTCGGCGGCGCGCTTCTTGGCGAGCAGCATGTCCATGAGCTGATCGGTGTTGTCCTTGCCGTCGATGGTGAGCTGCACCAGGCGCCGCGTGCGCGGGTCGATGGTGGTCTCGCGCAGCTGCGTCGGGTTCATCTCCCCCAGGCCCTTGAAACGCGTGACCGTCGCCTTGGTGCGCGGGCCCTCCTTCTCGATCCTCTTCAGCAGCTGGTCGCGCTCGGCGTTATCGAGAGCGTAGTGCACCTGCTTGCCGGCATCGATGCGGTAGAGCGGCGGCATGGCCACGTGCACGTGTCCGTGCGCCACCAGCGGACGGAAATGCCGCAGAAACAGCGCGCACAGGAGTGTGGCGATGTGCTGACCGTCGGAGTCTGCATCCGCGAGGATGCAGACCCTGTGGTAGCGCAGCTGGGAGAGGTCGCTCGAGCCGGGCTCGATGCCGAGCGCGACGCAGATGTCGTGCACTTCCTGGCTGCCCGCGATCTCACCCGCATCGAGCTCCCAGGTGTTCAGGATCTTGCCGCGCAGCGGCATGATGGCCTGGTAATCCTTGTCGCGCGCCTGCTTGGCGGAGCCGCCGGCGGAGTCGCCCTCCACCAGGAACAGCTCCGAGCGCTTCGGGTCCTGGCTGGTGCAGTCGGCGAGCTTGCCAGGCAAGGCCGGGCCGCCGGTCAGGCGCTTGCGTACCACGCGCTGTGCGGCCTTGGCCCGCTCCTGCGCGTTGGCGATCGCGAACTGCGCGATGCGCTCGCCGGCATCCGGATGGCGGTTGAGCCACAGCGCCACGGAATCGCGCACGAACGCTTCCACCAGCGCGGCGGCATCGCGCGAGCCGAGCCGTTCCTTCATCTGTCCGGCGAACTGCGGCTCGTGGATCTTCACCGACAGCACGTAGTTCGCCTTGTCCCACACGTCCTCGGGGGTGAGCTTGATGCCGCGCGGCACGAGATTCCTGAATTCGAAGAACTCGCGCACCGCCTGCGCCACGCCTGCGCGCAGCCCGTTCACATGGGTGCCGCCTTCGATGGTGGGGATCAGGTTGACGTAGCTCTCGCCGATCGGCGCTGCCGCATCCGGCGCCCAGCACAGTGCGTAGTCGACCGCGTCGTTGTCGCCCTCACGCGTGCCGGTGATGGGCTCGGCGGGAATGCGCTCGAGCTTGCCCAGCTCCTCGATGAGATAGGCGCCGAGATCCCCGCTGTAGAACCACTCATCCTACTCGCCGCTGGCCTCGTTCTTGAACGTGACGCGCAGGCCCGGGCACAGCACCGCCTTCGCCTTGAGGGTGTGCTTGAGCTGCGGCACGGAGAACTTGTCCGAATCGAAGAACTTCGGATCGGGCCAGAAGCGGATGGTGGTGCCGGTGTTGCGCTGGCCGACGGAGCCGGTCTCCTCGAGCTTGGAGGCGATCTTGCCGTCCTTGAAGCTGATGTTGTATTGCTTGCCACCGCGCTTGATCCAGCACTCGAGGTGCTTCGACAGCGCATTCACCACCGAGACGCCGACCCCGTGCAGACCACCGGAGAACTTGTAGTTCTTGTCGGAGAATTTCGCGCCGGCGTGCAGGCGCGTGAGGATCAGCTCCGCTCCGCTCACCTTCTCCTTGGGATGGATGTCGACCGGCATGCCGCGGCCGTCATCCTCCACCTGCAGCGATCCGTCCTTGAAGAGGGTGACGTCGATCTGCTTGCAGTAACCGGCGATCGCCTCATCGACGCTGTTGTCGATGACCTCGTGCGCCAGGTGATTGGGCCGTTGCGTGTGGGTGTACATGCCCGGCCGTCGCCGGACGGGCTCGAGGCCGCTCAGGACCTCGATATCGGAGGCGGTGTACGACTGACTCATGCGGCTGTGTGGATCATCCGTGGCTTGGCGCCGCGTTGGCGCGGCGATCTTAGCAGACCGCGCGCCGGCGCCTGCGTTACGCGAAGTCGGCCGTCACTGCGATCCGCATCGCCGCGGGCACCTCGTGCACCACATACCGGTAGTGCTCGTGATCGATGCCGGCGGCGAGTCGCGCGCCGCCGCGCAGGCTCGCGATCATCGCGGGCTCGAGCTCGAAGCGCAGAAAGTGCACCGCCGAGGTCTTCTCCTCGTTCGTGCGCGGAAGGTCCTCGTCGGCGATCGCGAACACCCGCTCGTGGCCGGCCACCTGCACCCAGCAGCGATCCTCGATGCCGCGCAACCGCGCGAGCGCCTGCACCCGCTCCGCGGGCTGCGCGAATTCGATCAGCAGCGTCACCTTCCAGTTGGCGCCGTCGGGAATCAGCGGGTTGTAGGCCTCGAGCTCGTCCTGTATGCCCTGCGGCTCGAAGATGCGCTCCGCGCGCAGCATCTCCTGCACCTGGTACTGCACCGTGAGCCGGTCCTCGAAGCACCAGGTGGCATTGGGGCCGACGGCGAGCTGACGCTCGGCCTTGTGGCGCAGCGCCTGCGCGCGAAACGCCGGCCGCTCGCGCGCGTATTGCTCGAGCGACATGAGATCGCCCGCCGCGAGCTTGCTCACTGAAGCCTCCTAAGCCCGCGCACGCCGGCCGAGCGCGCGCCCCGCCCTACAGGCCATACGCAATCCGCAGCAGCCGCAGCGGGTGCTCCGGGAGGCGCCCCTCGGCGAGGCCGCTCGCGATCTGCTCGCCGGCCATCGGGCAGTCGCTCGCGTAGTGATCCGCCGCCGCGCTCTCCACCCGCTGCACCACGGGACGGCCGATCCTCATCGAGGCGGCGCGGAACTCGCGCTTCACGCCGTAGGTGCCGTTGTGCCCGGAGCAGCGCTCGATCGCCTCGACGGTGGTGCCGGGCACGAGCCTGAGAACGTCGCGCGTCTTGAGTCCGAGGTTCTGTACCCGCAGGTGACAGGGCACGTGGTAGCTCACCTTGCCGAGGGGCGCCTTGAAGTCGGTGCGCAGCAGCCCCGCCTGGTGGCGCCTCATCAGGTACTCGAACGGATCGTAGAAGCGCCCGGCGACGGCGCGCACCTGCGCGTCCTCGGGATACATGAGCGGCAGCTCCTGCTTGAACATGAGCACGCAGGAGGGGATCGGCGCCACCAGATCGTAGCCTGCCTCGACCGCCGCGATGAGCTGCGGGATGTTGTGCTCTTTCAGCTTCGCGACCGCCTCGAGGTCCCCGAGCTCGAGCCGCGGCATGCCGCAGCAGCGCTCCGCGCCCACGAGGGTGACCTCGATGCCGTTGTGCCTGAACACCGCCACCAGGTCCTCGGCGAGGGCGGGATCGTTGCGGTTGCCGTAGCAGGTCGTGAAGAGGGCGACCCGGCCGCGGGCCGGCGCTGCGGATTGCGGCGCCGGTTGCGCTGCGGATTGCGCCGCGCGCGCGGCGGCCGGCTCCCCGACCGTGCCGAGTTGCGCGAGGCGCTGGCGTGCCGTGCGTGCGTGAAACGTCGGGAGGGGGGCGCTGCGCGCGACGCCGAGGGTCTTCTCGAGCAGCACCCGCCCGGCGGCGGTGCGGTTGACCGCGTTGACGAGCTCCGCGACGACGGGAATTCCCGCGATCCGGCCGACGCTGTCGGTAGCGGCGAGGGCGCGGTCGCGAAAGGTGAGGCCGTGCGTGCGTACGCGCACCGCTTTCGCCCGCAGCATCAGGTGCGGAAAGTCGACGTTCCAGGGATGCGGCGGCACGTACGGGCACTTGGTCATGAAGCACATGTCGCAGAGGTAGCAGTGGTCCACGACCTGCCAGTACACCTTCCTCTCGATGCCCGCGACCTCGCCGCCTGCGGAGGCATCCACCGCATCGAACAGCGTTGGAAAGGCGTTGCACAGGCTGAAGCAGCGGCGGCAGCCGTGGCAGATGTCGTAGACGCGCTCGAGCTCCCTCTCGAGCGCCTCGACGTCGTAGAACTCCGCGTCGCGCCAGGCGAGCGGACGCCGCGTGGGAGCCTCGAGGCTCCCCTCGCGGTCTGCCGGGGCGAAATCGGGCGGAGCCTCCGGCGGGCGGCTCATGCGCCCGTCAACCCTCAGCGCCCATCAGATGTTGTCCAGGGCCTTCTGGAAGCGATTGGCATGCGAGCGCTCGGCCTTCGCCAGCGTCTCGAACCAGTCGGCGATCTCCCCGAAACCCTCCTCGCGCGCGGCCTTCGCCATGCCGGGATACATGTCGGTGTACTCGTGGGTCTCGCCGGCGATGGCGGCCTTGAGATTCAGCCGCGTCTCCCCGATCGGGAGGCCCGTCGCCGGATCGCCCACCGCCTCCAGGTACTCGAGGTGTCCGTGCGCGTGACCGGTCTCACCCTCCGCCGTCGAGCGGAACACGGCCGACACGTCGTTGAATCCTTCGACGTCGGCCTTCTGTGCGAAATAGAGATAACGCCGGTTGGCCTGGGATTCCCCGGCAAACGCATCCTTGAGGTTTTTCTCGGTCCTGCTGCCTTTGAGATTCATGTCACTCCTCTCTTAGACTCGGTCTAACATAGGCGGCGACTCTATGCTCGAGCGCCGGGGACGTCAACCCCGCGTTGACCCTCGCGCGGCGCGCTGTGTAACGTGGCGCGCCCTGACGGACGGCTCCGCTGGCAGCTCGAGGAGCAGATGGACTTGGCGCGCGACGGCAAACCCCCCGATTTCGAGAAGGCGCTGGCGGAGCTCGAGGCTCTGGTCGAGCGTCTCGAGCGCGGCGACCTGCCGCTCGACGAGGCGCTGAAGACTTTCGAGCGCGGCGTCGCCCTCACCCGCCACTGTCAGGCCTCGCTCCAGGCCGCGCAGCAGAGAGTCGAGATCCTCCTGAAGAAGAGCGGCCAGGCGCAGATCGTGCCGTTCGAGGAGCCGACCGACGAGACCGCGGACCGCCCGGCGGATCCCGAGTGATGAGCGCCCTGCCAGGGTCGCCGGAGCGAACCACTGCCGCCTTCACCGCGCGCATCCAGGCCTTCAGGGAGCGGATCGAGGGCGTGCTCGATCTCGCGCTCGAGCTGCCCGATGCGGGGACCTCGAGGCTGCGCGAGGCGATGCGCTACAGCGTGCTCGGGGCCGGCAAGCGGCTGCGGCCGACGCTGGTCTATCTCACGGGCGAATCGCTCGGCGCACCGCTCACGGTGCTCGATGTCCCCGCCGCCGCGGTCGAGCTCATTCATGTCTACAGCCTCGTGCACGATGACCTGCCGGCGATGGACGACGACGACCTGCGCCGCGGCCGGCCCACCTGTCATCGCGCCTTCGACGAAGGCACCGCGATCCTGGTCGGCGATGCCCTGCAGGCGCTCGGCTTCGCGGTGCTCTCGAGCGAGCCGATGGCAGGAACTGCAGCCGCGGCGCGGCTCGAGATGCTGCGTGTGCTCGCGCGCGCCATCGGCACGCGCGGCATGGCGGGAGGCCAGGCGGTCGATCTCGCGGCGGTGGGGAAGAGGCTCTCGGTGAGCGCGGTCGAGGACATGCACCGCCGCAAGACCGGCGCACTCATCGAGTGCAGCGTGCTGCTCGGGGCGCTGGCGGCGGGGGTCAGCGGCGCCGCGGAGCTCGGAGCGCTCCGGCGCTTCGGCGCGGAGATCGGGCTCGCCTTCCAGATCCAGGACGACATTCTCGACGTCGAAGGCGACCCGGCGCTGCTCGGCAAGTCGATCGGCGCCGATGCGGCGCACGCCAAGCCCACCTACCCGAGCACCGCGGGACTCGCCGCGTCCCGGCTGCGCGCGGCGGAGCTGCGCGATGCGGCGATCGCCTCTCTCGCCCCCTTCGGGGAGCGCGGCGCGGCGCTCGCGCAGCTGGCCGGGCTCATGGTGAGTCGCGTCAGCTAAAGCGCGCGGCGCGCTGAGGGCCTGTAATGCCGGCGGGTACCCCGTTCGGCGCGGCGCGCCCTCCCGTGTACACTCTGGGTCGCGATGAATCCCGCGCCGGATAAGTACCCGCTGCTCTACGCGATCGAGTCGCCTGCGGATCTGCGTCGCATGTCCTTCGGCGAGTTGCCGACGCTCGCCGCGGAGCTGCGCGAGTTTCTCATCCAGAGCGTCAGCACGCGCGGCGGGCATTTCGCCGCGGGCCTCGGCACCGTGGAGCTGACGATCGCGCTGCACTACGTGTTCGATACGCCCCACGACCGGCTGGTGTGGGATGTCGGCCATCAGGCTTACCCCCACAAGGTGCTGACCGGACGCCGCGACCGGCTGCACACCATCAAGCAGGACGGGGGCCTCGCGCCCTTCCCCGCGCGCCACGAGAGCGAGTACGACACCTTCGGCGCTGGACACTCGAGCACCTCGATCAGCGCGGCCCTCGGCATGGCGGTGGCGGCGGCGCGCACCGGGTCGGATCGGCGCGTGGTGGCCGTGATCGGCGACGGCGCGATGACCGCGGGCATGGCCTTCGAGGCGCTGAACCACGCGGGCTCGCTCCCCGCGGACCTGCTGGTCATCCTCAACGACAACGACATGTCGATCTCGGAGAACGTCGGCGCCCTCTCCAACCACTTCGCGCGCGCGCTCTCGGGGCGCGTGTACGCGCACCTGCGCGAGGGCGGCAAGAAAGTGCTGCGGCAGATGCCGACGGTGTGGGAGCTCGCGCGCCGCTCGGAGGAGCACTTGAAGGGCATGGTGCTGCCCGGCACGCTGTTCGAGGAGATGGGGTTCAACTACATCGGCCCCATGGACGGTCACGACGTCAAGGCGCTGGCCTTGACGCTGCGTAACATCCGCAAGCTCCGCGGACCGCAGTTCCTGCACGTCGTGACGCGCAAGGGCAAGGGCTATGCGCCGGCCGAGGCCGACCCGATCAAGTGGCACGGACCCGGGCCCTTCGATCCGGCCAGCGGCACCATCTTCAAGGAAAAGAGCTCGGGCCCCACCTACTCGCAGGTCTTCGGCCAGTGGCTGTGCGACATGGCCGAGCGCGACCCGCGGATCATCGGCATCACGCCGGCGATGCGCGAGGGCTCGGGGCTGGTCGAATTCTCCAAGCGCTTCCCCGATCGCTACTTCGACGTCGCGATCGCCGAGCAGCACGCGGTGACCTTCGCCGCGGGGCTGGCCGCGGAGGGGCTGAAGCCGGTGGTCGCGATCTACTCGACGTTCCTGCAGCGCGCCTACGATCAGCTGATTCACGACGTGGCGCTGCAGGGCCTGCCGGTGGTGTTTGCGCTCGACCGTGCGGGCCTCGTCGGCAGCGACGGGGCGACTCACCAGGGCAGTTACGATCTGTCCTACCTGCGCTGCATTCCCAACATGGTGATCATGGCGCCCGCGGACGAGAACGAGTGCCGGCAGATGCTCTACACCGCGAGCGCGCTCGAGGGGCCCGCGATGGTGCGCTATCCGCGCGGCTGCGGACCCGGCGTGGCGCTCGCATCCGAGCTCACCGCGCTTGGGCTTGGCAAGGCGCAGCTGCGGCGCGAGGGCAAGAGCGGGCTCGCGGTGCTCGCCTTCGGCGCCCTGGTCGCGCCCGCTCAGTCGATCGCCGAGCGCCTCGACGCGACCTTCGTCAACATGCGCTTCGTCAAGCCGCTCGATGAGGACCTGATCGTCGCGCTCGCCGCGCGGCATCGCGCCCTCGTCACCATCGAGGAGAACGTCACGCAGGGCGGCGCGGGCTCGGCGGTCGGCGAGGTGCTGGCGTCCGAGGGCCTGCAGCTGCCGCTGCTGCAGCTTGGCATTCCCGACCGCTTCATCGAGCACGGCTCGCGCGAGAGCTGTCTTGCCGCCGCGGGCCTCGATGCCGCGTCCCTGAGCGCGAGCGTCGAGCGCTGGTGGGCCATGCAGTCGCGGGAGCGGCTGCGCTCCGCCGGCGGAGCGTAGGGCGCCTACGCAATAAGAGGGATTCCGGCGGCCCGGGCGGCCCGATGACAATCCCCGCTCACCGTATTATCCGGCTCACCGTATGACCTCGAAGCTCGCAGCCCCAAGATCCGCGCACTCCGTCCCCGAGGTCGAGGACGTGCAGTCGCGCCCCGACACACGCGCGCTCCCGATCAACAGGGTCGGGATCAAGGACATCAGGCACCCGGTGCGCGTCAAGGACCGCTCCGCGGGCGAGCAGCACACGATCGCCACCTTCAACATGTACGTGGGCCTGCCGCATGACTTCAAGGGCACGCACATGTCGCGCTTCGTGGAGATCCTGCACGGGGGGCGCGAGATCTCGGTCGAGTCCTTCCGCGGCATGCTGCGCGCGATGACCGAGCGGCTCGAAGCCGACACCGGGCACATCGAGATGAGCTTCCCGTTCTTCGTGATGAAGCGCGCGCCGGTCTCGGGCGTCGAGAGCCTGATGGACTATCGCGCCGCCCTCATCGGGGAGCATCGCCGCGGCCACACCCGGCTGTGGGTGCGCGTGACCGCGCCGGTGACGAGCGTCTGTCCCTGCTCGAAGGAGATCTCCGACCGCGGCGCCCACAACCAGCGCTCGCACGTCACCATCACCGCGCGGCTGCGCAGCCACATGTGGATCGAGGAGCTGATCCAGATCGCCGAGAGCGAGGCCTCCTGCGAGCTGTACGGCATTCTCAAGCGCCCCGACGAGAAGCACGTGACCGAGCGCGGTTACGACAACCCGAAGTTCGTCGAGGACATGGTGCGCGACGTCGCCACGCGCTTGAACCTCGATCCGCGCGTCGGGGCCTACGTGGTGGAATCGGAGAACTTCGAGTCGATCCACAACCACTCGGCCTACGCGCTCATCGAGCACGACAAGGACGCCTGAGGACCGGGCTCACGGCCGGCGCACCGCGCACCGCGCACCGCGCGCCGCGCGCCGCGCATGAACATTTCTTAATGCGCCGTGCGTTGCAGCGGGCAGCCCGGCCCTCTAACTTCTCACTTCATGACACTCATCCCCCGGTCGTGCACCGGAAAGGTTCGCGCATGAAGATCCTCACCGCACTCACCGCCTCATGCCTCGTGGCCGGCGGCGCCGCCGTCGCCGCCGAGCCGCCCGCGGCGCCCTCGGCGACGCCGGTGAAGCACACCTCGCTCGCGGTCTGCAACAAGCAGGCTGACGCCAAGAAGCTCACGGGGCCCGGGCGCGCCAGGTTCGTGAAGGCGTGCCGCGGCGGCCGCTCATGAGCCGCTTCGGTTAAGCGGGCAACTCGATCACCACCTTGAGTCCCGGGTCGTTGCTCTCGAGCTCGAGCCGCCCGCGGTGCAGCCGCGCAATGGCCGCGACGAGACTCAAGCCCAGGCCGCTCCCTTCCCCCCTCGGGCTGGTGCCAAAGCGCACGAACGGCTGCGCGGCGCGCAGCCGGTCCTCTGTGGCGATGCCCGGACCGTTGTCGCTCACGGTGAGCCGCACGCTGTGGCTCAAGCGACGCACCGCCACCTCGATGCGCCCGCCCGCGGGCACGTACTTCAGGCCGTTCTCGATGAGATTGGTGAGGAGCTGCGCCAGAAGCTGCCGGTTGCCCTGAACCACCGCCGGCGCATCGTGGCGGCAGTCGAGCGCGAGGCCCTTGTCGCCCGCCACCGGCTCGAAGAGCTCGACCAGCTCGGCCGCGAGCTCCCCGACGTCCACCGAGGCGGCGGAGGCGAGCGGCGCGCCGGACTCGGCGAGCGCGATCTGCAGGAGCGTCGCGAGCGTGCGCTGCAGGTGATCGACCTCGCGCAGCGCCGACTCGATCGATTCGTGCACCGCGGGCTCGAGCGGCGGCGATCGCAGCAGCAGGGCATCCATCCGCGTGCGCAGCCGGTGGAGCGGCGCCCGCAGGTCGTGTGCAGCGCTGTCGAAGGTCGCGCGCAGCGTGCCCGCCTGCTCCTCGAGGCGGTCGAGCACCCGGTTGACCAGTATCGCCAGTGTGTCGAACTCGTCATTGACGCCCGCCACCGGCAGACGCCGCCCGGTCTCGCCCGCGAGGATACGCTGGCAGGTGCGGGTCACTTCCCCGACGCGCCGCGCCAGCTTGTAGCTGAACCACAAGCCGGCGAGCGCGGCCGCGAGCGTCGAGAGGCCGATGCCCCAGAGCGTCGCGAAGCGGAATTTGTCGGCGAAGCGCCGCCCCTGGGAGATGTCGGTTCCGACCAGCAGCAGATCCCCACCCGGGAGCGTCCGCACCGCGGCGCGCACCGGGTGCACGGCGCGCCGTCCCGGCTCGATGGTGGCGATCTCGAACTCCGGCCAGCGCTCGGTCGGCATGCCGTCGAAGGGCCAGTGGGTCACGTTGCCGGCGATGCGCTCGAAGTTGCCGTCCGCGAGCATATACACGGCGCCGATGCGGCCCCAGCTGTCGATCTTCAGATTGATCTCGTCGGTGACTCCCGGGACGCCCGCGCGGGCGTACTGGTCCTCGAGCGTCTTGAGCTCGGTGGCGATGATGAGATCGATCTCGTCGGTGATCAGGCTCTCGGTGAGGAGGTAGGCGCTGCCGAGCGTCACGCCGACCGCCAGCGTGACGAGCAGCGTGTAGCCCACCGACAGGCGGAAGGCGGTGGTGTTGAACAGATCGAGTCGCACGCTCTTCAACTGTCGGCGCGCAGCACGTAGCCCGAGCCGCGCACGGTGTGAATCAGCGGGTGATCGGTGCCGCGGTCGATCGCCTGACGCAGCCGGCTGATGTGCACGTCGATGAGATTGCTCTGCGGGTCGAAGTGCAGGTCCCACACCCCCTCGAGGAGCATGGTGCGCGTCACCACCTGTCCGGCGCGGCGCATGAGAAACTCGAGCAGCTTCAGCTCGCGCGCCGTGAGCTCGACCTCGCGCCCGCCGCGGGTCACCCGCCGGGCGATCAGATCGAGCTCGAGATCCTCGACCTTGAGGCGCGAGGCTTCGCTGCGCGAGGCGCGCCGGCGCAGCAGCGCCTCGATGCGCGCCAGGAGCTCGGCGAGCGCGAACGGCTTGGTGAGATAGTCATCGCCCCCCGCCTTGAGCCCGCGGATGCGGTCGTCGACGCTGCCGAGGGCGGACAGCACCAGCACCGGAGTCTCGATGCGCCGCTCGCGCAGACGCTCGATGATCGCGAGGCCGTCGAGCTGCGGCAGCATGCGATCGGTCACGATGAGATCGAACTGCCCCTCGGCGGCGCGGTTGAGCCCGTCCCGCCCGTCGGGGGCGTGCTCGACGGTGTAGCCGCTCTCGCGCAGCCCCTTGACGAGGAAGCGCGCGGCCTCGGTATCGTCTTCGATGAGCAGCACGTGCACTGGAGATAGAGCCTACCCGGCGGGGCGCGCCCCCTGCGCGTCCGTGAGCAGGTTAGCACGGCGCCACCGCCGCCGCGGGCGAGCGCGGGGCGCGCGGTGAGGTCGGCGCTTTTCGCGCCGCTCAGCGCGCGGGGGGCGGCGGCGTGCGCTCGGCGCTCTGCAACCGCCCGATGAGCGCGGAGAGGAACACGCGGTTGAATCGCAGCTGGCAGGAGGCCGAGACCTGCTCGAGGAGCGTCGAGCTCACCTTCAGCACCGTCACCGCCGAGGCCGCACGGATCGTGGCGGTACGCTTGGCGCCCGGCACGTAGCTCGCCTCGCCGAAGCAGTCGCCGGTATCGAGCGCCCCGACCTTGCGGCCGTGGCGCTCCACCACGCAGCCGCCCGTCACCAGGATGTAGAAGCGATCGTCCATCTCGCCTTCCTTGACGATCTCCTCGCCCGCCGCATAGTCCTGCCAGCTGCTGGCGCGCAGCACTTCCCAGATCTCGGCGTGCGAGAACTCGTGGAAGAACTTCAGGCGCCGCAGCACGCCGAACTGCTCCTGGCGGTCGATGCGAGCGTTGGCCTCGCGCAGCCGCTGGTGCACGCGCGTGAGGTCGGCGGCGAAGTCCAGACCGCTCTTGCAGCGCTTCTGCGGATCCTTCTGCAGCGCCGTCGCCACGACCGTCTCGAGCTCCTCCGGCACGTCCTTGCGCAGCGTGTGGATCGGCGGCGGCGTCGCGTACACGATCTGGTGGAGCAGCTTATGGAGATTGCCGGCCCGGAACGGACGTGCGCCGGTCAGCAGCTCGTACATCATGGCGCCGAGTGAATAGAGGTCCGAGCGGTTGGTGAGCTCGAGGCTCTGCACCTGCTCGGGCGACATGTAGGAGGGACTGCCGGCGATACCCTCGATGCGCGAGACGTCGGAATCGGACACCAGCGCGATGCCGAAGTCGATGATGCGCACGTCGCTGTCCTGCGTGAGCATGATGTTGGAGGGCTTGACGTCGCGATGGATCACGCCGCGCGAATGCGCGTAGTGCAGCGCCTTGGCGCACTTGAACATGATTTCGACGGTGTCGTCGATGCGCAGCAGGTTATCCGGACGGCAGTAGGCGGCGAGCGTGCGCGCGCCGTGCACGTGCTCGGTCACGATATAGCGGTGGCCGTTTTCCTCGCCGGCGTCGTAGATCGGCAGGATGTGAGGGTGCTGGAGCATCCCGACCAGGTGCGCCTCGGAGAGGAACATCTTGCGCGCGATGCGCGCGCGCTCCTCGTCGCCGCCCGTGTCCATGTTGTAGACCTTGATGGCGACGTCGCGGCCGTAGTAGGCGTCGTGCGAGAGGTAAACCACCCCGGTACTGCCGCGCCCCACCTCGCGGATGACCGCGTACTTGCCGATCTTGTCCGGCATGCGGCCCTGAGGTCTGGCGGGAGGAACGGATTTTGTGGCCGTTAACGACATCGTGCGCGGCAAACTGACAAAGGCGCGCAAGCATACGGTCAGGTCACGCCGGGCTGCTGTGATGCAGGCCCGAGGGCGGCGAGGATGTATCAGGTGAAGTGTTGATAACCGGAATGCGAGAACTGCATCACAGTCCCCTCGCGCAACACTTCGGCGCCCGGCGCGGCGCGCAGCGCGCCGATGCGGGTATAGCCCCAGCGCTCCGGCGGGAGGTCGGCGAGCATGGCGGAGACTTTTTCCGGATGCACCGCGAAGAGGAGCTCGTAGTCGTCGCCGCCGGTGAGCGCGAGAGTGCGCGCCTGTTCCTCCCCCACCGCGCGGACCAGCGGCTCCGACACCGGCACCGCGGCGAAGGAGATCTCGACCCCCGTTTGGCTCGCCTGGGCGAGCTTGCCGGCATCCCCGAGGAGCCCATCCGAGACGTCGATGCAGGCGCTGGCATGGCCGCGCAGCCGCTCACCGAGCGCCATGCGCGGCGTCGGCCGCAGGAACCGCTCGCGAAGGTATGCGAGCGCCAGGGGCTCCGCCGCGAGCCGCCGCTCCTCGAGCGCGAGTCCCGCGGCGGCATCGCCGGGAGTACCGGAGACGAACAGCGCGTCCCCGGCGCGCCCGCCGCAGCGTCTGAGGGCAGCCCCCGGCGGCACCGTCCCGAGAAGCTGCACCGTGACCGTGAGGGGCCCGCGCGTCGTGTCCCCGCCTACGAGCGCCACACCGTGAGCCCGCGCCAGCGCGGCGAGGCCCGCCGCAAACTCCGCGAGCCACGCCTCCTCGGCGCGGGGGATCGTGAGTGCGAGCAGCGCCCAGGCCGCCCGCGCGCCCATCGCCGCAAGGTCGCTCAGGTTCACGGCGAGCGCGCGGTGGCCGATCGAGGCCGCCGGGGACCCTTGCGGAAAGTGCACGCCCGCGACCAGGGTGTCGGTCGCCACGACCAGCTCCGTATCGGGCGGCACCGCAACGAGCGCCGCGTCGTCGCCGATGCCGGCGATCACGTCGGACCGCGCCGCTCCGCAGTCCCGGAAGTAGCGCTCGATCAGCTCGAATTCGGTGAGTGGCACGCGGGAGCGGTCCGTTCAGTGCTCGGCGGGCCGCAACTCGCGCGCCGCGCGATCGAGCACCGCGTTCACGAACTTGTGTCCGTCGGTCGCGCCGAAGCGCCTGGCGAGTCCCACCGCCTCGCTGATGGCGACGCGATAGGGAACTTCCGGCCGGGCGGCGAGCTCGTACACGCCGATCAGGAGGATCGCGTGCTCGATCGGATCGAGGAGGTCCGGTCGGCGGTCGGCGAGCGCGGCGAGGCGCGCATCGAGCGCATCAAGCGCGCCCGCGACGCCCTCGATCAGCGCGCGGAAATAATCCCGGTCGGCGCGCGCCATGTCCTCGGCGTCGCCGAACTCCTGCACCAGGTCCTGCCACGGGCAGGCGTTCAGCTGCCAGCGGTACAGCGCCTGCAGCGCGAGCTTGCGCGCCACCGTGCGCGCACCGCTCGCTTCGCTCACAGCCGCGCCATCAGGCCGGCCATCTCGAGCGCGCTCTCCATCGCCGCGCCCCCCTTGTTGCCGGCGGTCGTCGCGGCGCGCTCGAGCGCCTGCTCGACCGAGTCCACGGTGAGCACCCCGAAGGCGATCGGCACGCCGGTCTCGAGGCTCGCGAGCTGAAGCCCCCGCGCGCATTCGCCGGCGACGTACTCGAAGTGCGGGGTGTCGCCCCGGATCACGCACCCGAGCGCCACCAGCGCGTCGTAGCGGCCGCTCGCGGCCAGCCGGCGCGCCGCCACCGGCAGCTCGAACGCGCCCGGGACGCGCACCACCGCGAGCTCGGAAGCGGCGCCGCCGCGCTCGACCCAGGCCCCGAGGGCCCCCTTCAGCAGGCTCGCCACGATGAAGTCGTTGAAGCGCGCCGCGATGATCGCGATCCGGCGGCCGCGGGCACTCACCTCACCTTCGAGGAGCTTCGGCGAGGTCACCCCTCTTCCCCGACGTACCCTTCGATCTCGAGGCCGAAGGCGGAGATGCCGTGCATCTGCTTCGGCGCCGACAGCACGCGCATGCGCCGCACGCCGAGGTCCTTGAGGATCTGGGCCCCGACCCCGAAGGTGCGCAGCACCGCCCCCTCACCCTTGTCCGCGCGCGCGGCATCCGGCGCCGCGGCGGCGGCGAACGAGCGCAGCGTCTCCGTGAGCTCGCGCGCCGAGTCCTGCTGGCGCAGCACGACGATGACGCCGTGGCCCGCCTCGACGATGCGCTGCAGGGCCGCCCGCAGCGTCCACGCGCGCAAGCCCCCCTGGACACCGATCAGGTCGCGCAGCGTGTCGGCGAGGTGCACGCGAACGAGCGGCGTCTCCGGGCCGTCGAGCCGGCCGCGCGCGAGAGCGAGGTGCACCTCGAGACTGGCGCGGTCCTGGTAGGCATAGAGACGGAACTCCCCGAGCTCGGTCTCGACGCTCTGCTCGAAGATGCGCTCCACCGAGCGCTCGGTGCGCAGCCGATAACGGATCAGGTCCGCGATGGTGCCGATCTTGAGCTGGTGGCGGCGCGCGAACTCCTGCAGTTGCGGGCGGCGCGCCATGCTGCCGTCGTCGTTCATCACTTCGCACAGCACGCCCACGGGCTTCAGTCCCGCCAGACGGCAGAGGTCCAGCGCCGCCTCGGTATGCCCGGCGCGTACCAGCACTCCGCCGCGGCGCGAGCGCAGCGGGAAGATGTGCCCGGGACGGGCGAAGTCGGAAGCCGCCGAGGCCTCGTCCGCGAGCCCGCGGATGGTCGCAGCCCGATCGGCCGATGACACGCCGGTGGTCGTCCCCACGCGCAGGTCCACCGACACCGTGAATGCGGTGCGCTGCTGGTCGCTGTTGACCGGAACCATCTGCGGGAGATCGAGCCGCGCGAGCTGCTGCTCCTCCATGGGCACGCAGATGATGCCGCTCGTATGGCGGATCATGAACGCGACGGCCTCGGGGGTCGCGTGCTCGGCCGCCATGATGAGGTCGCCCTCGTTCTCGCGGTCCTCGTCGTCGACGATGACGACCATGCGTCCGGCGCGAAGCTCGGCGAGGATCTCTTCGACGGAATTGACGGCCGGTGGACCCTCGGGCGCCGCCGCGCCCTTGCCGGGAAGTGACAGGACTCTGGACATGGTGCGCCGTCTAAATGGTACGTCGGGTCAGTATACCCGAGCGCTCGCGAGCGCCCCGACAGCGCTAAACCTCAGCCCTTCGCCGTCGCCAGCAGCGGCGTCACGACCTGCTCCAGACGCTCTGCCGTCCAACTCGGGCTCTTCTCCTTCCAGCCGTCCACGACGAGGCGCCCGGCCCGGTCGATCGTGAAGCTCACCGGCAACCGCCAGATGCGGCCGTATCCGGGCGCGCTGGAACGCTCGAGGAACCCGACCGGAAAGCTCAGCGACTCGGCGATCTTCTTGACTTCGGGGAGCTTGTCGGGCGTGTCGAGCGTGAAGGCGAGCACCCGAAGCCCCGCCTCGCGATGCCGGGTCGCGTACCCGGAAAGGAGCGGAAGCTCCTCGCGGCACGGCGCGCACCAGGTGGCCCAGAAGGTCAGGATGATGACGTCTCCCCGCAGTTGGGCAGTGGAGATGCTCTGTCCGTCGAGAGTCACGAGAGTCGCCGCCGGCGCAGCCGCGCCGACCTTGAGGTCGTTGGCGCGCGCTTCGCGCGCGAGCCAGCCGGTGAGGCCACACACGCTCCACGCGCACGCACGTTGAAGCGCCGTGCGCCGCGTGAAGCGGCGTGGCTCGGGAAGGCGCGACTCACCGCACATGGCCACATCACGTCCGCTGCCAGAACGCGTACACCCGCGGTCAGAAGGCGTAGCTGCCTCCCACGGTGGCGGTCCAGCGTGGCAACAACTGGTAACCGTCGAGGTGGCTGTACACGGGCACCTGCGCGAAGCCGAAGACGTGCAGGTGCTCCATGACTCGCAGCGTGATGCCCGGACTCAGGTACGCGACGGTTCCCGCCGTATCCGTGGTGTCAGCGAGCGCTCCCTGGTCCGCGCTCTTGCGCAGCAGATTCACCTGCAGCTGCGGCACCCAATGCGGATGCGCCTCGTAGCGCAGGCCGAAGCTCACCGAGGCCGTGTTTCCCGGACGGAAGTCGTTGCCGGGCTGATCCTGCTTGTGCGCCACGGCCGCCTGGAGCTGACCGTTGATGAAGGCGTCGACGTTCTCGCTGACCGCCCGGTAGTAGTACGCGCCCACGATCAGATCGGTGCTGCCGGTGCCCGCCTGGAGACTCGCGTCGAGCGGGGCGCCCGCGTTGGGGCCGCTGTAGAAATTGACCGCGCTTCCATAGTGGCCGGTCGGAAGCTTCACCCCGAGCTGCAACCCGAGGTTGTGCGTCGGCAGCAATCCCTGGTAGGCGCCGATCAGCTTGATGTCGCCGAGCTCCGAAAGCCGGGAGCCACTGATCCGGTCGGGTGCCGTCTCGGCGCTTGTATAAGGAGTGCTCTGCTGCCCGTAAGTGGTGTGCGTGCGCATCACGTACGGGACCAGCATGGTGAAGTTCCAGCTCGGGTCCGGGGTGTAATTCACGCCCAGGGTCAGATAGCGGTTGATCGTCTGCTTCTCGATCTCACCGCCCCCGAGGGCGGGATTGGACGGGGCGTTCACGACCTGGGCAGCGTTGGCCGTGCCGGTCCCGGTCCGCAGCCGGTCCTGGTTGATGAAGTCGTATTCGAGATTGAAGCGCAGCCCGGGCAGGGCCGAATAGCCCGTGGCGGCGTCGGCGCTGAGGGTGCAGCCGCAGCTCGCGCAGGCCGTTGCCATCTGCGGCGCCATGATCGCCGCCGGAATCAGCAGCAGCGCTGTCGCCCGACGGGCGACGCGGCTCGTCGGACCAGAGGTGCGCGACGGGGTGTGCCCACGCCGCGAGTTTGTGTTGTTCATTGTGCTCACCTGATTGATAAACCCGGATACGGAAAGCGCTCGGCGCCGGCCGCTTGCCGGGCCGGGAACGAGCGTCGAGGTCGATCAGGCGATTAGCGGGGGGCCGCGCGGGGATTGCGCGCGGAGAACGGTGGGAAGAAAGACTGGGGCAGTCGCGTAAGCCTCGGGGGGCGCCGCGGCCGAAGCTGCGGTCTCGAGTGTCAGGATCGCCGGCGCGAAGGCGGGCTTGCCGCTCGCCGCGAACAGGCACGGCGCCTCATGCGAGCTCCCGCCCGGCGCGCCCGAGCCGCCGTGCGGCGCGCCGCCCGGGGCGTGGTCGTGGTGCAGCTGACCGCTCTGCGAGGCGTGCAGCAGCTTGACGTTGGCGGCGGCGAGTCCGGCGGGCAATGCGCCCTCGCCGGGACAGAATCCGAGAGTGAGCCCGCTGGCTCCGATGAGCGGCATGAAGCCGAACGGAATGAGCGCGCGCAGCAACAGCGCCGGCAGCAGCAGCGCTGCGAATCGCCGGCGGCGCCCTCGGAGGTAGGGAAGCCCCGCACTCATGGCGGAAGAGTCTACCGCTTGGCCGAGCCTTTGATATGGGTCAAGCACCCCAGCTTTGACATAGATCGCTCCCGGTTCAGCCGCATCCGCGTGCCCCTCCGTCGCAGGCCTTGGTGTCGGATCGCTCGGAGCCGGCCAGGCCTCGCGGCAGCACCCGGGGTGATCCACGACTTGCGGCTACAGGTTGTTCACCCGGTGAGCTACCGGTGTTTACCCAGTCGCAAAACAGTATCGCTTTGACGTGGCTTGAGGTGGGGCGTAAGAGCTACGGGAAACAACCACTATCTCGGGATACTCCCATGCTCGCCGTGTTGAAATCGCATCGCTCCCCGCGACACCTGTGTGGCGCGCTCGCCATCTGTCTGGCACTGATCGCTTCGGGCTGCGGTGGCGGCGGCTACGGAGGCTCCAGCAGCGGCGGGGGCTACAACCCCATGCCCGCGATCAGCAGCCTCGCGCCTGCCTCCGCGAGCGCAGGCGCCGCGGCCCAGATGCTGACCATCAACGGCTCGGGCTTCATGGCGGCCTCGACGGTCACCTACAACGGCGCCGCCCGCACGGCAACCTACGTGAGCGCTACTCAGCTCACCATCCAGTTGAGCGCGGCGGATCAGATGACCGCCGGCTCATACGCCGTGGTCGTGACCAACCCCGCGCCCGGTGGCGGGACCTCCAACACGGTCAACTTCACGGTCACCGCGAACAACCCGATGCCCGCCGTCACGAGTCTCTCCCCGCCGTCCGCGACGGCGGGCGCGGCGGGCCAGACGCTCACCATCGACGGCTCGGGCTTCATGGCGGCTTCGACGGTCACCTACAACGGCGCCGTCAGCGCGACCCGGCTCACCATTCAGTTGACCGCCGCCGATCAGGCGATGCTCGGCTCCTATGCGGTGATCGTGACCAATCCGCCGCCCGGCGGGGGCGCCTCGGCGAGCGTCAGCTTCACGGTCGGCAACCCGGTGCCGGTCATCAGCGGCCTGATGCCGGCGTCGGTTACCGCGGGGACGGCCGCCCCGACATTGACGATCAGCGGCTCGGGCTTCCTGTCCAGCTCGAGCGTCACGTACAACAGCGTGCCGCACACCGCGACGTTCGTCAGTGCGTCTCAGCTCACCATTTCGCTCACGACCGCAGATCAGGCGGCGGTCGGCTCTTATTCAGTGGTCGTCACCAATCCTTCTCCCGGCGGCGGAGCCTCCAACACCGCGACCTTCACGGTCTCACCCGTGATCCCAGCCACAGCGGCGGTTCTGGTCGTCGGAGGTCAGACAACGGCTTCGATGGCGCCGCTCACGAGCGGCGAGGTCTTCGCCTCCTCCGCGTTCACGAGCGCGGGGAACATGTCCGCCGCGCGCTATCTGCCCACCGCGTCACTCATCTCCGCCGGAGCCACCATCCTCATCACCGGCGGCGCCAACGCGAGCGGTGGGGCGATCGACACGGCGGAGACCTTTCAGGTAGCGAGCAAAACGTTCAGCGCGGCAACGGTCAGCATGCTGTGCGCCCACAAGGGACACACCGCCACCGTTCTTCAGGGCGGCAAGGTGCTCATCGCCGGCCGTACGGGGATCACGATCAGCCCCTGTGCCGAGCTCTACGATCCGGTCGCCGGAACGTTCACGCGCACGGGGAACATGACGACTCCCTTGAGCGACCACGCTGCAGTGCTCCTGGCGAACGGGAAAGTGCTGATCGTCGGAGGCTCGGTCGACCGTTCGGGCTGCATCAGCTGCACGGCGACGAGCAGCGCCGAGCTCTATGACCCCGGTACCGGAACGTTCAGCGCGACGGGTCCGATGAACGCTGCACGGAGCAGTCCGACCGCGACGCTCCTCTCGAGCGGCAAGGTCCTGGTCACGGGTGGTGGCGTCAATCCGACGGGCGGACCCCAGCAAACGGCCGAGGTGTACGACCCGGCGAGCGGCACCTTCACGCTCACCAGCAGCAGCATGGCCGTCGGGCGCCAATTCCACACGGCGACGCTGCTGCCGAGCGGCAAGGTGCTGGTTGCGGGGGGGTTGACCACCATCGGCTCGGTCGCCACGGCGACGGCGGATCTCTACGATCCGACCACCGACGCCTTCCGGGCCACGGGAGCCATGGCGAGCACGCGCATGCATCACACCGCGACGCTGCTCGGGAATGGTGTGGTCCTGATCGTCGGCGGAACCATGCAGCCCACGGGCCCCATGGGCGAGACGATCGCCGAGCTCTACGACTCGACGAGCGGAGTCTTCACGCTGACCGGACCGCTCGCGACCGGACGCTACGGCGCGGCGGCTTCGCCGCTGCAGTGATGCGGGGCAAGTGCGTTCGATGGAGCATAGCTGGCATAGCAGGAAGTGACTGTCAGCTGATTGTCATACTGTCACATGGCCTTCAGTAATAGACCGTATTGAGTTGGAAGTTAGGCTATGGCAGAACTCACCGCAGTGATTTCGGCCCATTCAGGCCAACTCCACCGACGATGCGCGATGCATGCAATCCCTTCCGCGGATCTCGGGCTCTGTCGACGAAGTTCGAGAGCTCGAGGAGTGTTTCCCCCCACCAGGACTCGGCGGGGTTTCCCATGGACCAGGGATGGAGGCGTTTGGTGATCGGACCTGCCGACTCACCCAAGGCCGAGTGGCGCTGCGTAAACGCCTGCGGCGGCCGTGGGGCCGGCGCCGCGGCAGCCGTCAGCGAGTCTGCGGGTCTTGTCGCGTACGCTTTGCGGTCCTGTCAACAAACCTTGAAAGCCCGAGGAGGATTTACCGGTACAACGGCTCGGCGCGTATCTCTGGCGCAATCGATCGGTGAATGCTACGACTGAGCCCGCGCCGCCGATGCGAGCATCCGCGCTCTTGCCCGTTGGGATCGCCTGCTGCCTGCCGGCGCTCTGCGCCGGCGAGCCCTCACAAGGTCCGCAAGCCGCCGA
>WNGP01001261.1_pt1 | contig 21343 bp, 18 predicted proteins | sample 5407671 | NCBI WGS metagenome assembly WNGP01 (sample SAMN13153381, study PRJNA577476) | soil metagenome | isolation source: 40 cm soil or saprolite under Garry oak tree replicate 2 | place: USA:California | collected 2016-06-15
ATATCCGAAAATATGGGCTTCGGAGGTGTACCGGCTCGCACCAGTGTGGGAGGAAAGAACTGACCAATTGCGGCAGCTGAGAGCGCACAAAGAAAGTGGCGTCGGGACGAAATGAAGGGCAGTTGGTCCGGGCCATCAGCTCTTCTGGACGAGATGCGCAAAGGCTTCACGGCTTCCCTGCCTTCATCGCAGCTGTCGTTCCGCGTTCTTCCGCTTGCTTTAGGTCCTGTTAAACTGCAAATTCCTTCGTCGCGTCGTCGGTCCGCCCCATCCGTCTGTAGACGACTGACAATGCAAAATGCGCCTTGCTCCGATCAGGATCCGATAGGAGGGAGAGTGAAAATTCTGTTTCGGCATCCTTCAATCGGCTCTGTTGCAGGGCCAATTGACCAAGCAGATAGTGAGCTTCCGCCGATTGCGGCGCCAGCTTCACTGCTTCTTGCAGCAGACTTTCCTCCTGCGCCAACAGCTTGGGGGAATCTGGAGATGCCAATAACATTTCCGCACACCCAACATAAAAACGTTCATCGTTCGGAAATCGGGCAATTCCAGCTTTGTACTCGGCAATCGCGGCGTCGCTCTGACCAGTGGCGAAATAAACGGCGGCAACCCCAAACACTGCATCGGCATTCGAGCTATCTAGCTTTGCCGCATGCCTGTAACTCTCCATCGCATCTTTGGAGGCGTTCCTACGCAAGTCCACATTTCCTTTCCACACCCAGGGCCGGGCATCATTTGGCGCAACAGCGAGTGCACGATTCACGAGGGCGATTGCATCGTTCGTTCTACGCAAGTACAACAGCAGCGAAATCAGGTCTTCGTAATGGTCAATGCGCGAAGGATCCACCTCGATAGCGCGCCGGTAGGCCTCCTGGGCAAGGTCGGGCTGGCGTTCCGATTCAAAGCAATTTCCGAGAAGCGCCTGCAAATCCGCGTTGACCACCCCTTGCGCCGCCAGCTGTGATAGAAGCTCTTTTGCCTGGTGCACCTGGCCACGGTTATAGAGAAGCTTCGCCAGCTGCAGTGCAACATCTGTTCGCGATGAATCGTCACTGGGGATCAAGGCAAACATCACTTCGGCAGTTTGGAGGTCTCCACCCATCGCGGCAATTTGTATACACCGGCCAATGGCCATCGTCCATAGCTTGTCGCTGGCCCGCAGTCTCAGAATGTCGACGACTCTTGCGATTTTGTCTTGTTGACCGCTTTGGACGATGGAATGAAACAGCGCGACGGTGCGATCGGGCTGCGCAATAACCAGTTGAAATTGTGAGTCGAGCAACTCAACAGCTTTCGCGTAGTCGCCAGTTCTCTCCTTCACCAGGCCCAGTAACAAAATTGCTCCAGAATCGCCGGGATGTTTTGCCAGAACATAATGAAGATTCTTTTCGGCCGAAGCCATCAGACCAAGTTGCCATTGCACAGCTGCAGTTTCTCGCCGAAAATCAAGATTTTCTGGAGCGAGGTCAATGGCCTTTTGAAAACTCTCGAGTGCTTCTTTCCATTTCCCTTCCAGCCCGAGGATGGAACCTAACTGAGCGCGGTAGAGTGCGACCACAGGAGTGACCCTAACCGCTTCACGCAATTCCTGCTCTGCCTCAGGCAGCTTCCCTTGTTTCGCAAGTGAAATTCCGAGACTCGCGTGGTCTTGTGTTGGCGTGCCTCGCGCCCAGAGGTCGTGCACCATGAGAAGTGCCATGCAGAGGAGCGAAAGGACGGAGGGCATAACGAATCTGCGGGGTATCTGGAAGGGCCTGATGCTAGGCGATGACATCACGAATTGATCCGATTCACTACGAATTCACTTTTAGGGTTAACCGTCGCACTGGCGCGGTGGACTTGCGCACCACAAGATCGGTTTCCAAAATGTAGTTCGAGCCCTTTTGCCGTTTGAGCTTCACCATCTTGTCCAGCGCTTCAAAGGCCTTCACCCCGAGTTGTTCGCGGGGAACGCTGATGGTTGTAAGGGGAGGCCGCGCCAGGAAAGCGAAGAAAATATCGTCAATCCCGATAACAGAGACATCTTCCGGCACCCGCGCTCCTGACTCTTCCAGCGCACTCATCGCGCCCATCGCAATCAGATCGTTCCCACAGAAGACTACGGTAGGTATTTCCGGGCAGGACAATATTTCTCGGACTGCCGATGCGCCGGCATCCACCCGATAATCGCTTTCCAAAACGCACACCGGCTTCAATCCGCGCGCCGTGAGTCCGGACACCAGAGCGTTCTTGATGGTCACCGCGGTGCGGTTGTCGGCGGGACCGGCAATGACCGCAGTGCCGCGATGGCCCAGTTCCACGACATGCTGAATTGCTTTGATAATGCCGTGTTCGTATTCGATGCAGATGTTTCCGACCAGTTTGCTGGCAGGATCGGAGTTACAAAAAACCAAGGGTATCCCTGCTGCAGTGAGTTCGGAAGCCATACTCCGCTCCACCGAACTGGTAACAATCGCAACGCCACGAGCATCACTCTCCCTCAGCTTTCGCATGACCGCCTTGGTCCGCTCCGCGTCATATTCGGTGTTGCAGAGCAGCACGTCAAAGCCGCGATTCCATGCCATGGCCTGATAACCCCGGATAATCTCAGGAAAGTACGGGTTGGCAATCTCGGAAATGACGAGCCCCAATAAATCGCTGCGCCCGGTTGCCAGGCGCCGGGCATGCACGTTCTTGAAATAATCAAATTCACGAACGGCACTGAGCACACGCCGGCGGGCTTCTTCAGAAACATATTGCGTGTTGCTGAGGACGCGCGAGACGGTCGCCAGCGACACTCCGGCTCGTCTGGACACTTCGCGCATGGTGTGGGCCATATGGTGGTTCTCTACCAGATTCCAGAAGATAGCGGCTTACGCGTCCATTTGCCCCAACTTCCAACTTGCCCGAATGGGAACCCTATCACGACCATGCGGGAAAGGCCACGTGGCTTGACAAGACCCACCCCCTCAGATAGTGTAGTCGCGATTTCTGAAACCGGTTTCATGAAGGCTTTTGGCGATGTTCGCGACTCTTTTTTCACGCATCCTTCTCGACTGTCACTCTCCCTTTTTTGCTACACCTAGGCCTGCCAGATTGCTCCGGTCCGGCATCCTTGAGGGACGAGCGTGACCACACCCACCCGTTTCCTCCAAGACATAATTCGTCAAAGGACCGAGATGCCAGGGACGATCGACTTTCTTCTGGGGCCGGGGCGGGAATCGCTGCAACACGCCACGTCTTTGATGCGGTCAGCCCCAGACGTCTTCCTTACCGGCATCGGAGCCAGTTGGAATGCTGCTCTTGCTGCAGGTGCTCTGTTTTCAATGGGCGGACGCCAGGTGTACATGCAGGAAGCCGGCGAGTTGCTGTATTTCACGGCCATTCCCCGCGGGTCAGTCATTATCGCGATCTCGCGGACCGGCAGAAGCTTTGAGATTGTTCAGCTGCTTGCCAAAGCCGGAGCCAGCGGGGCGACCGTCATCGGCATCACTAATTGCGCGGACAGTCCTCTTGTCCGCGAATCTGCCGTGGCTATTGTGGTGCCGGCCATGCTTGACCACGCGATTTCGGTAAATGCCTATTCTTCGCTCTTGATTACTGTGGGTGCGTTGGCAAGCTCGGACACAACGGAGTTCGCATCCGTGGCCAGCCCCTTACTTAGTGCGGTAAACAAAGCGGGAAAATGCCTGGAGTTGTGGCAAGAACAATTACAGAATTCTAGCTGGCTTGCCAGCGATGCGGACTACTACTTCCTCGGCCGCGGCCCTAGTTTAGGGACTTGCCATCAAGCTCAACTGTTGTGGGAGGAAGGGGTGAAAATGCCCGCTACAGCAATGAGCACGAGCGGCTTCCGCCACGGTCCCCAGGAGATCGTCAAGGACGGTATGCGCTTTTGCCTGTGGATTGATCAAACACAAATGCGCGATCAGGATTTGTCCGTCACCGCTGATCTCAGGGAATTAGGTGCATCCGTGATGCGCATCGGGGAGAACCTCCCGTCACATGCCGGCGACCTGGTATGCCAGTTGCCAGCTGCTCCTCGGCACTGGCAGTTTGTGGTTGATATGCTGCCGATTCAGCTGGCAGCAGAACGTTTGTCAAGGTTGTCAGGCGTGGACTGCGACTCGTTTCGGATTTGCTCTTATATAGTCGAAGACGAGCACGGTCTGTTGCCCAAGAAATCCGAGGCAACTCCGAATGCAGACTGAACGCCGGCGGTTTCCTATCTGGCTTTGGTACGCACTACTTTGTATTTTCTGGTGGGGCCTCTGGGGCTTTTTGTCCAAAATAGGATCAGTAGCGGCCAGCCCTCTGCAGATGCAGATTTTGTTCACCTTGGGCATGCTGCCTGTTGCTATTGCGATGCTCTTGCAGATGCGAGGAAAGCTGGATCGCAACGCTGGAGGAATTGCGTATGGCCTTCTGAGCGGCATTGTCACCGGGCTGGGCACTCTCGGATACTATGCAGCCCTTCGGGACCAGGATGCTTCAGTAGTCACTCCAGTTACCGGACTTTTTCCTGTGCTCACGGTACTACTTGCGTTCGTCGTGTTGCGGGAGCGGTTGAACAAGGTACAAATGGGGGGCATGCTTCTGGCCCTGGCTTCGATCGTAATCCTTTCGATTTGAGGGACTTGTGATCCATTGGATGGCATACGCCAGCTTCGCCATTGTGCTGTGGGGAGTGAATGGCTTGTTTATGAAACTCGGTACAAACCGGGTATCGGCGCGCTCCATGGTGATCTGGGTTACCCTCGGCTTTGTTGTTTTACTGCCTTTCCTGTGCGAAACAACGACGTTATTCGGGCTTAGTGCCCGTGTGATACTTGTCGGTTTGATTGCTGGAGCTGTCAATGGGCTGGGAAATTGGGCGGTGTTCGCTTGCCTGGAGAAAGGTGCAAAGGCCAGTGTTGCAATTCCACTCACGGCCCTATATCCACTGTGCACGATAGTCCTGGCGACAGCCTTCCTCAAGGAACGGCCGACAGTGCTGCAATGGCTCGGAATCGCATTGGCGGTCGCCGGCGGCGCAATGTTGTCCTATGAACCGGCGGCGGCCACCGTGCAGCAGGAGCAGCTCAATTGCGCCCAGTAACGGTTGGAATCATCGGAGCCGGCAATGTGATCTGGGCCTATTTTCAGGCGCTGGATCGCTTGATTCCTCGTGGTTTGGCGCGGATGGGGCCGGTATGCGCCCGGCGAAAGGAAATCTGGCAAGACTTGCAAACTCGTCGTCCCGGTGTCCAGCTGGTGGCGGATCCAATTGAAGTTTTGCAGCCGGACGTGGATGTCGTGCTCATTGTCACTTCACCCGACAGCCATTCGTCGCTGGTGCGAACGGCCCTGGAACACGGGAAGCACGTTGTGGTGGAGAAACCTGCGGCAGCAACCCGCTGCGAAGCTCTACAGCTTGCTCAGCTTGCACGGGAGCATGGTTTGCATTTGATGTGCGCGCCTTTCGTGCAACTCGCGCCGACATTCCGGGCCCTTTGGGGAAGAATCAAAGAGGGCGCAATCGGCAAAGTACATTCCGCTCGCGCGCTCTACGGTAATGCGGGTTCCACATGGGCGCGGTGGTATCACGATGGCAGCGTAGGGCCGTTGGCTGAAGTTGGAATTTACAACCTCAAGAGTTTCACTGCCGTCCTCGGGCCTGTAGTCGAAGTGCAGAGCGCTGAAACGCTTGCGCTGGCTGACCGGGAGATTGACGGTCAGAGGATTGGGACCATGGGGACAGACGTTTCCCATGTCCTATTAAGACATCAAGATGGTGCTGTGTCATCGTTGGTTTCCGGCCATTGCATACAACGCTACCGACGTCCCGCTCTCGAGTTCTACGGTACCGAAGGGACCGCAAACCTGCTGGGGGATGATTGGGACCCGAGAGGTTTCGAGATCTGGCGAAACAGCGCGGGATGCTGGGAAGAGTTTGAGCCCCTCGATCCGACCTGGCTATGGACTGATGGCCTGGCGGAGATGGTGAATGCACTACGAGAAAAACGCCAGCCCCTCCACAGCGTCGAGCATGACATTCACTTGCTCGAGGTGATCGAAGCCAGCAGTAAAGCTGCGAGAGAGAAGCGAGCCATCGCGGTCCAATCACGTTTTCGCCCCTTCGATCTTCGGCTAGGGGAACGGCAAGACCGTCATCACCTTCACGATCACACGCGACCCGCAAATGAACAGTAAGCAACAACTCGGAGCGATCGGACTGGACGTTGGGGGCACGAAGATCGCAGCCGGAGTGGTCCTGTGGCCGTCCGGCGAAATACTGCACCGGACAGTTATTCCCACAAAGCCTAAGCGAGGTGGTGAGGCGGTCTTGAAAGATTCTCTGGATCTCGTCCAGCAACTGAACGACTGGGCGCGTGGGGAAAGAATCGAAGTGGCTGGTATCGGAGCCGGCGTGCCAGAGCTTGTGGACTGCGATGGGAATGTGACCAGCAGCTGCACGATAGATTGGAGCGGCCGTCCGGTTCAGGAGAAGCTGTCCGAAATTGCGCCTGCGCAAGTCGAGTCAGACGTTCGCGCGGCAGCTGTGGGCGAAGCCATTTTCGGCTCAGGCCGGGGAAACCGCCTTTTTGTGTACATCTCAGTAGGAACCGGGATCAGTTATTGCCTGGTGCAGAACGGCCAACCGTTTAAAGGTGCAAACGGCAACGCGATTACGATGGGGAGCAGCCCGCTGAGCACAGTGTGTACTCACTGTGGATCGAAGTTGCGTCCAGTGTTGGAGGAGTTTGCCTCGGGTCCTGCGATTGCCAATCGTTTTGCACAAATCAAGAAAACGGAATCCGCGGAAAGCTGTGAAGAAGTGTTCCGCGCTGCATCAAACGGCAACAAGGACGCATTCGAAATATTGACTTCCGCAGGTGAGGCGCTGGGCGTCAGCACCGCATTTCTGGTGAACGTGCTCGACCCTGAAGTGATTGTCGTCGGGGGCGGTTTAGGTACAGCTGGTGGGTTGTACTGGAATTCATTCGAACGGAGCTGCCGCGAACATATCTTTGCCGACAACAGCCGTAGGTTGCCCATCGTCACCGCAAAATTGGGCGTTGACGCGGGCTTGGTGGGAGCCGCGGCAGTGGTCTTAGTGCAACAACACACGAAAGCAAATTACACTTATGAGACAAAATGAAAACATCCTGGAACGAATCGCAAAGCAGGGGATTGTACTAGGCGATGGGGGATACCTCATCGAACTGGAGCGTCGTGGCTGGGTGGACAGCGGTTCGGGCCGTGAAAGAGTTGGAACGGGCAAAGGCAGCGGACAGTTCACTCCCGAAGTGGCCATCGAGCATCCCGATGCTTTGCGCGAGTTGTACCACGAATTTCTCAACTCCGGCTCGCAAGTCTTGCAAGCACTCACTTTCTTCGGAACGCGGGAAAAACTGAATCGAGCCGGGTACGGAGAGCAAACCGAGGCCATCAATGCCGCCGCCGTGCGTATTGCGCGCGAAGTAGCTGGAAGCAGCGCGCTGGTTGCAGGCTCGGTGTCGCGAACACAACTTTTTGAACGAGAAGGCCCCACCGCGGCGGGACAAGTGCGTGATCTGGTCACCGAGCAGGTTCGTCTTCTCGCAGACGCCGGGGTGGACTTTCTTATTTTGGAAACCTTTTTTCACCTGCAAGAGATGCTGATTGCCATCGAATGCTCTCGTGCGAGCAGCTTACCAATCGTAGCTACCATGACTTTCCGTCCGACACTAAGCCAGTGTTCCGACGGGCATTCTCCCGCCGACTGTGCGCGAGCCATGGTGGACGCGGGCGCTGCTGTCGTGGGCGTGAATTGTGAGCAGGAGCCTGATCGCATCTTGGCCATCACTCGGGAGATGCGCAAGGCCGTCAGTGTTCCGATTGCCGCGCAGCCTGCGGCGTTCCGGACCACTGATGCAACTCCCTGCTTTACCCGTCTGCCGCAATTCCCAGATGCAATGGAAGCCATCCAGCTCCCGCGAAGCGCCTTCGAGAGCTTTGGGGAAAAAGCGAGGTCGGAGGGTATTCAGTTCCTGGGCGGTTGCTGCGGATGCAACGCGGCATATGTTCGTGCCATCGCCCGCGGGCTGTCAGCAGCTAACAATCGTGCCGCATAAGTTGGTTGAGCTTGTGTCTTGCCGCGATGAGGAAACGGATACATGTCCCATGACGGAAAGGTAAAAGTTGGAATTATCGGCTCACAATTCGAAGCCGACATCCACGCTGCTTCCATAAAGATCGCATCGGAGCACGCTGAAGTCATAGCCGTGGCCTCGCCCACTCACGGGAATGCCGCGGCGATGGCTAAACGATACGGGATTCCACGAGTGTTTACGGATTATCGAGAAATGCTTAAAGAGCCCGACGTCGAAATGGTCACGATAGCCGCGCCCAACCAACTACATGCGCAAATGACCGCCGACTGCGCCCAGGCAGGCAAACACGTGGTGTGTGAAAAACCGCTAGCAATGACGATCGAGCAATGCGAGCAGATGATTGATGTCACCAAGGAGGCAGGCGTCCTGCTTCTCTATGCCGAGGAACTTATCTTCACTCCTAAATATCTTAAAGCCAAGGAAATGGCCGACGGTGGAGCGTTCGGCAAGGTCCATCTGGTGAAACAGAGCGAAAAACATTTTGGCCCGCATGCCCCCTGGTTCTGGGACGTGAATCGCTGCGGGGGTGGGGCTCTCATGGATTTGGGGTGCCACGGGATCGCGTTCTGCTATTGGTTCCTGGGGCGTCCTGCCATACAGTCCGTGTACTGCCAAATGGGCACATACGTTCACGCCGACAAGACGCAGGCAGAGGACGAAGCCTATTGTATTCTTGAATTCGAAAACGGCGCGGTAGGTGTCGTCGAGGATAGTTGGGGACGGCGTGGCGGCATGGACGACCGGATCGAAGTGCACGGATCGGATGGGGTGACATACGCCAATCTACACATGGGCAACGCACTCCCCACGTACAGCGAAAATGGTTACGGCTACGCGGTGGAAAAGGCGCCGAGCACAAAAGGGTGGAGCTATCCCGTGTTCGAGGAGTTGTGGAACTACGGCTTCCCTCAAGAGATGGCACACTTCGCAAGTTGCGTCCGAGGAAAAGAGAAACCCCAGGTAACGGGAGAAGATGGTCTTGTCGTCATGAAGGCTTTGTACGCCGCTTACGCGTCAGCCGGGGAAGGACGAAAAATACACCTGCCTTTCGCCGCGAAAGGCGTACAGAAACCGATCGATCTGTGGTTTCGCGGTCCGCAGTATCGGCCGCATCTAGGACGCAAGTAAAGTTCGAACCAAACACCACCTCAGAGCATTGCGCGCTATATCTTTCTTCATCGAATTTCAGACTCAACACTGGCTGTGCAGAAACCATTCAGCGCAAAATCTATGTATTCCGCGCTCCAGCGTTGCATCCCTAACTAAAACCCGTGATCGTAACGGAAAAAGATTGATCAACCGCCAAGCGCCCAACTCCAGCTGAACAGAGGTCGGCATGGGCATGAGGGTTGAGCCCGTTCTGGGGGTTGTGCCACGGCATGAGATGCAAGGAGAGGAACCGCACTGGCGATCAGCCGGATTCGCATGTCTTTCAAAGAGCGTCCACGCTTTCAGAATATAGCCATCCAGTCTATCCTATTTTCCAAGTGACGACATCGAGCGTCATTTGCTTGCGTTCATAGAAGAATCGGTTGTTGAAGCAGAAATGAAGCGGGGCCTGTTCTTCCCAGCCAACGCTTCTCCGTCGGTATCGCCTCTTTACTCTCCCTGCCTCATTGCAGAGGAAGTGGTCGAGTAAAATGGGCGCGGGCTTCCACTCTCCGTTTTTCTGACGGATAAGCTGCACAGCTATTTTGTCTGGAGAGCTAGCAGCAGTGCTTGACGCGCCGTGATGACATCGATTCGCCCGTCATTCGCGCGTTGCGGCGAAGGGATGCTTAGCCGTATCGCCTCGCAGATACCTTTTGCCTTGACGTCCAGTTCCGCAAGCCGTTGTTTGGTCGCGGCATGTGGCAGGCGCAAGGCTGCGGCCACATCGCTCATATATTCATGGTAAGCCTGCACCTGCTGAGGGCTGGGCGGCACGCACTCTTTTGGCGCTGGCTCGCCCATCAGTCTCTCGAATAACCCCTGAGGGTGTTTCGATCGTTGCATTTCCGCAAAGAAAACATCGGCAGAAGCTTCATCCATTTCCCACGCTAGGCCCCAATCGAAACCATCTTCTGGCAAAGCATTCACCGCGGCGTAAAGTTGTTTTTTCTGCGTGCTGTTCAAGCGTCCTTGCTTCGCCTCGGCCGCCAGCGTGCGCATTTCCAGCATGAGCACGCTCTTCGCCGTAAGCGAAAAAATCAGTGAGCCCCCCTTCGTCAGGTCCTGGGCGAAACGGATCCCCGTGATCCAGGTGTCCACCGCCGCCTGCGGCTGGCCTTTAGCCATATCTCGAATTCCCCGAAGCATGTTCAGGCGTGCCAGTACGTGCGCCCGCGGCACGAACGCAATCGACGCCTGCGGTCCGCGGCTGTATTCGAGTCCCCAGTCACATTCCGGAAGTTTCGTGCCGCGCTGCATGATACCCAGCGCGATTTCGTTAGCAGCCACAATTCCACCAAGTTTGGCCTCATCCCACGGTGCCTCTCCGGAAAGAACTTTCTCTATTTGCTGCTGGATCCCTTGGACTGGCGGCGGGTCCTTAAGCTCCGCGAAGGCCTGCCAATAGCGAAGCGCCGCGTTTTTTGTTTCCGGAGGCAATTTCACCTGGTTGGCTCCCGCGCCAGAACTGAACAAGGTGAGCAGTACTAGCACAAGCACTGGAACTTTATTGGTCATTGCCTTCTCCTCTATTCTTCGGCCAATATCCGCAGCGTGCTCTCGTGACCTTGCAGGCTGGGCAAGACTCCCCGCGACTCTTCGGTTAGCACCGCACTAAATGTTTCGGTGTCTTCGAGAGCCAGTTTTGTCAGCAGAAATGTGTTCATCACCTTTGGTCCGAACTCAATGCTCAGCAGCGGCTGCGGATCGCTCGCCTCTTGCGGAACCGTAGTCGTTTCCCGCCGTGAAAACCAAATGGAGAGCCCTCCTGACAGCACGATCGCCGCGACGGCGGCAAGTCTCCTTAGCCAGACAGTGGGTGACTCCGGCTCTTGCTCCAGCGGCCGAATCGCCCGCGGCCTGAATTCCTTCAAGTAGCTTTCCATTTCTTCGTCATGATTCCGCATTTTTGTACCCTCACAACTCTGGCCTCGGGTTGAGCCTCTCTCGCAACTTTTCCAACGCGTAGCGATAACGCGATGCCACCGTATTCATCGGCATCTTCGTCGCATCGGCAATTTCCTGTAGCGTCAAACCGCTCCAAATCCGAAGAAATACGACCTCGCGCTGTTCCTCCGGCAATTCCCTCAGCGCGGTCTGCAATGCGAGAACTTCTTCTGGCGCTCGCCGCCCGTGAACAAACCATTTCTCCTGTTCGGCGAGTCCCGTTTCGTGCTTGCGGTCGCGCCGCAGGTTGAACGAAGCGTTTCGAACAGCGCGGTATAAATACGCGACCGGCGTTCGCGGAACCGAAGTCTCTCCGCGAAGCAGTTTTAGGAATACCTTCTGTACCGTGTCTTCCGCCGCGGCAAAATCCAGACCACAGCAACACGCGTACGCCGCCAGCGCGTCGCCGTGCTTCTCGTATAGCTCCTTCACGCGAACTGCTGTGAGCCTGTCGAATTCCAACGGCTCCTTCCGGCTGGCTGACCGTTTCACTGATAAGACACCTGAACCGGGGACTTTTGTCTAAGCCATCCTCTGCCAACCGGAGGTTACTGGAGCGAGGGCAAAAGGCGAAGGATCCGATGCTTGAAGAAAATCGCATCTTGGCAATGCAGCCGTCAGATACGCACCGTTCATTTCGGAGAACCCGTGCACGCCGGCATGGATGCTACGGCTACCTTCTCCGGACCAGTCACGGCTGCTTCGCGAGGCCACCGGGGTTGTCTGTCGATGTCCCGAGTCTGGAACCACCTTGTAACCTGAGGCGCTCAGCTTCCGTGAGCTCGCGGCTGGAATTTTCCTGTTGTCCTAGTTCCGCATAGACGTCGGCGAGGAAGCGGTGAGCGTCGATCGAGTCAGGGCGCTGCTTGACTGCTTTACGCAAGTAGGGCAGGGCATCCGCCGCCCTTTGCTGCATGACAAACAACCGGCCTAGAAGAAGGTTGGCCGGGAAGTTGTTAGGGTCCAGACGTAGCGCGCTCTGAAACTCTTTCGTTGCCTCATCCATGCGGGAAGTTCGTTGATACACCAGAGCCAAATAGAAGTGCATCATTGCCGAGCCCGTCATCTGGGAAACGGCGGCTTCGAAATGCGGCAGCGCCTCGTCCCAGTTGCCGGTTTTCACCAAAGCGCACCCCAATTCGTAGCGAGCGAAAGCATCATCCGGTTTCTTTTCAACTAAACTCCGCAATGGCGTTACTGCTTTCTGGTACTCCTTTAACGCCATGTAAGCCCGTCCCAGTTGCAGAAAGGCTATGGGAGTATTTGGTTCCTGCTTTAATACCTGCTCCAAGATTGGCACGGCCTCCTGAAACTGCTCCTGCTCCATATCCACCAGCGCCTCATAGAGAAGATTGGCGATCCTAATTCTCTCTTTGGGGTCCGGCCCACCTTCATTGTCTGCCGCGTTGGAAATTCCGGAATCAGAACTCAAGTAGCCGAGGGCGTTCAGGCTTTCGTTTTGCTCCGGGCTCAACTGTGTTTTTTCTGCGGCAGATCCTTTTGTCATCATCCGGTTGAATTCCGCAATCTGGGCTGCCGCGGTGTCTGCGACGGCCTTGGAATCCGGAGCCAGGTTGTGCGCCGCAAGCGGATCCACCGATTGGTCATACAACTCGCGTTCCGGAGCTTCAATGTATAGGTATTTTCCTGTCCGCCATGCACGCAATGTGCTCCATCCAAAAGAAAGGTGACCATAGGCGCTTTCTGCATAAACGGAACGCTGCAAATTCGAATCGCTGGGTTGGCTAGCAGCACCGGCCTGGTCCAATTTCATGAAGCTCAAAAGAGACTCGCCCTGCATGAGGGGGGGAACCGGCAGATGCGCGGCTCGCAAGATAGTGGGCGCGACGTCCACCAGTCCAACCCCGGATTCAACCTTCCTTGATGGGTGCTGCCCAGGAAGCTTGAACAGCAACGGCACGTGAATCGTTTCATCGTAGAGAAAGATGCCGTGATGGTTCTCCCCGTGTTCCCCGAACGCTTCGCCGTGGTCAGCCATGACGGCAAGCAGAGCGCTATCGAGCAAGCCCCGCGTCCGCAGCCCGGTGATGAGCCTTCCTACTACTGAGTCCGTGTACGCAATCTCGCCGTCGTATGGCTTCTCCTGGTAGCGCGTCTTATATGGTTCCGGGGGACTGTAGGGATCATGGGGATCGTAGAGATGAACCCAGAGAAAGAACGGCCCTGCAGGCTGCTTGTCGAGCCACGCGAGGGCACGATTCACCACTTCCTCGCCACGCCGTTCCAGGCTGACGTAGCGGTCCTCGCTCCCGCGCCGCCGATGAAACCCCGCATCGTAAGTATCAAATCCGCGTTCGAAACCTGGAGCCAGTTTCCTCGGATCGAGCACCAACGCTCCTACAAATGCTGCCGTCCTGTATCCGTTTCTGTGAAGAATGTCGGGAAGAAACGGGAGAGCTTTGCCGAGCGCATCTCCCATATAGTTCACATGATTGAACCCCGGGTAGGTTCCGGTGAGGATTGTAGCGTGCGAGGGGGTCGTCAAGGGCACTTGGGCGTAGGCTCGAGAAAAGACCACGCCCCGCCGGGCCAATCCATCCAGATTCGGCGTAAGCCCGCGTTCGGAGCCGAGGAAACCCATGCGATCGGCACGGGTGGTGTCCAGGGTGATCAGTACAATATTGGGACTCGGCGAGGCGGCCGTATTGGGAGGTGCCGAAGTCGCCGTACTGGCGCATGCTGCCAGCAACATCGCCCACAACCAGCACCACGGAACCCGCGATTTCGCAAAGTTCGCTCTCTGCCGCCCTGGAAATTCATACATAACGTCTTCCTCGTAAACCACATGCAAGCACCAGCCGGGAATTGAAACTCCCGGTAGTGATTGTCGCCGGATTCGTTCTCAGACAATGCGAAGGCTATGCTCTCGGGCCGCAGCGGTGGATTTGCGAACTACCAACTCTGTTTCCAGATAGTAGTCGGCTCCTCTCCTGCGTTTCAGGCTTAACATCTTGTCGAGGGCCTCAAAGGCGATCGTCCCCAATTGTTCGCGAGGAACGCGGATGGTGGTCAGGGGAGGGCGTGTCAGGAAAGCGAAAGAGATATCATCAATGCCGATAACTGAGACGTCTTCGGGAATCTTGACCCCCGCTTCCTCCAGCGCACTCATAGCGCCCATCGCAATGAGGTCGCTTCCGCAGAAAACCACCGTGGGGATTTCCGGCTCTGACAGGATGGTACGCACCGACGAAGCTCCGGCATCGACGCGATAATTGCTATCGAGAACGGGGAAAGGATTCAACTTTCGTGCCTGCAGCCCAGCTACCAACGCCTCTTTAATGATAACGGCCGTGTGGTTATCCTGAGGCCCCGCAATAACGGCGGCGCGGCGGTGGCCGAGTTCGACCAAATGTTCGATTGCCTGGGAGATTCCCCGTTGGTAGTCGATCGAAATGTTGCTCACTAACTTTTCGGCCGGGCCGAGGTTGCAGAAAACGACTCCGACTCCCGCTGCGATCAGGTCGGAAGTCACGCTTCTGTCAACGGAGGAAGTCACAATGGCGACCCCACGGACATCACTCTCGATCAGCTTCCGTATGACCGACTTGGTCCGCGACTGGTTGTACTCGGTGTTACAGAGAAGGACGTCGAGGCCTCGGTCCCACGCAGCGGCCTGGAATCCGCGGATGATTTCAGGGAAAAATGGATTTGCGATCTCTGAAATCACCAGTCCAAACAAATCGCTCTGGCCGGTCGCGAGCCGGCGCGCGTGAACGTTCTTGTAGTAGTTAAGCTGGCGGACTACCTCGAGGACCCGCTGTTCCATCTCCGTCGATATGTGTTGGGTCTTGTTTAGTACGCGTGACACCGTGGCCGGGGAAACCCCCGCTCGTTTGGCCACCTCTCTCATGGTGTGGCCCATGGTCCCTCCTTTTCGTAAATGCGAGCCGCTCAGCGCGGCAGTTAACCCAGAGCAGGTCAGGCTGTGGTCCACTGGCCAGTAACTCTGGAACTTGGAGGAAGAACCAGGCAAGAAAGCGCTTTCTGCAATGGCTCGTCACGCCCCCATTGAAGCTATCACGACTGGCGGGCAAAAAGCCACGAGCCAGCTCCAGCAGCGGCGATCCAGAGAAAAAGAACTTGACAAGTTTGCCGCCAGGCATGTAATAAGGGCCAAAAGAAACCGGTTTCTGAAACCGCTTATCAACGGTCAGGAGCGTGACGAAAAAGGTGCGAAGAATTAGGAGACGAACCATGAGAGTCAGGCCTATCGTCCGTGCGCTGAGCTTAGCATTGAGTGTTGTGTGTCTTGCGGCGCCCGGACTGGGGCAAACGACCTTCGGAACAATTCTCGGCACGGTTACCGACCCCTCGGGTGCGGTGATGCCCGACGTGGTGGTTACGGTCACCAACCAGGGCGAAAACATTTCGCGCGAGGTACACAGTGACGCCCAGGGAAATTACCAGGCGGAAAACCTGAAGGCGGGTCTGTATACGGTTACCGTGCGAGCGACGGGCTTCCGCGAAGTGACCACGAAGGACATTGTTGTCGCCGCGCGTCAAGTCGTGCGCGCCGATGTGAAACTTGTGATGGGAACTGCGGCGGAGCAGGTCACGGTCGTGGCCAATCCTGAACTCATCAATACGGAGTCTCAATCGATTTCTTCCAGCTTTGACAGCAACGAAGTGCTCGAGCTTCCGGCCAATTACCGCGGAGCCGGCAGCACTAGCCCGTATAACCTGCTGGCTTATCTCCCCGGCGTCACGGGCGACGGAGACGGCAACATCACGGTCCAGGGGGCAGGGACCAATCAGGTTGAGTATTCGATGGATGGTATCAGCACAGAAGATATCCGTTCGGCTGGCCCCCAAAGAGAGATGTTCATCTCCGCGGAAAGCATTGCAGAAATGAAGGTACAGGGGTCAGGCGGCGGAGCGGAATATGGCAACCCGGCGGACATTACGACGACCAGCAAGTCCGGCACAAATGTATTTCATGGATCCGCATTTGAGTATTTTCAGAACAAGGCTCTGGACGCTACGCGATTTACAGTGCCCCAAGTGCAGAAGCCTGCCAAGAGCGCAAACGATTTTGGGGGTTCCTTCGGCGGACCGCTATGGGGCAAGCACACGTTTTTCTTTGGCGATTACGAAGCCATGAGGTATAGGACTCAGACCGTTCAGCCAAATACTGTGCCCAGCCAGGCCATGCGAAATGGAGATTTCTCGAGTCTTCCCGGTGTTACTGTCCATGATCTCAACGGAACGCCCTTTCCGGGCAACATGATCCCAACGAGTAGCTTCGATCCGAGAGCAGCATTGATTCTCAAGTTTTATCCGCTGCCAAACCAGGGGGGCGTGAACAATTTTGCGTTCGACAACTACACCATAAACGTTCCCAATCCTACCCTTTCCGATCAGTTCGATATTCGCATCGACCATACGATTAACACGAAGCAGAGTGTTTTCGGCCGCTGGAGCTACAAGAACAAAAGGCAGGTCAACCCTTCTGGTCTGGCGCTTCCCGCGGAAACCGATTTCGAACATGACAATCAAATCGTGCTCGCGCACAACTATGCCATTACTCCAAACCTGATCAATGAGCTGCGCGGAGGCATCAGCCGCAGGCAGAGTGGCGGGGCCTTTCCGCTCGATGGGCCAGCCTTCATGCAGAAAATGGGACTGAATTCCCAGCAACTGGGGCCTTTCCCTCCGGGAGGTTTCCCCGACTTTGTTTTCGAGCCCAGGAGTAGCATCGACCCCATTGTTCACACCCGGCCTAATCCGGAGCTTTCCTACAATTTCCAGATCAATGAGAACCTGACCTGGATCAAGGGGAAGCACACGATGAAGTTTGGCTTCGATCTTCGCAAGCTTCACCTGGTCACAGCCTGGTACTCCGGTTCCTCGCCGGCGGACGACTACGGAGACTTCTTCTTTAATGGGAATTACACGGGGAATAATTTCGCCGACTTCCTACTTGGAGTTCCCTACTACACGTATGTCACCCACACTCCACCGAGGAACATCGATGGCAGCACCACTCACTATTACGGTTACGCGGCGGACACGTTCAAAGCCACGCAAAAACTGACGTTGAACGTTGGCCTAAGGATTTCGAGAATACCGCCGCTCTACGACCCCATTAACCTGACCAACTTCGATCCCAGCATTCCGGTCACGGGGCGCGTGATCTTTTCCTCGGACCCCAGGTCCCTGGCGGCAACGCAGCCTCTGTGGGCAGAGGCCGTCAACGTCTGCAACTCACCAAACAATGTCAATCCCAATCCCGGCCCGCCTCCCTGCACTCCCTTCTTGACCTCTCAACAGGCGGGCTGGCCGAAAGCGTTGCGCAACGTTTACACCAACTTCACTCCTCGCGTCGGTTTTGCGTATCGGCCCTTTGTGGACAATAAGACGGTTATTCGCGGCGGTGCTGGCATCTACGACGTTACGACCTTAGGGGCGGTATTTTTCTCCGTGGCAGGTATCCACGACGGCTTCCAGGCTAATTATGCAAATGCTGGGTTTGGCCAGCCGGGGTACTTCCAGTTTCCCAATGTCCAAGCCCCCAACGGGCTCCTGTTGCATACACAATCATTTTTCACTGCGAATCAGAAGGACAAGAAGGACCCGTACAGTGTCGAGTGGAACCTTTCGGTCGAACGGGTAATTCATGGTAATACTTCCTTGCGGGTGTCGTATATTGGCAGCCGTGCGAATCAACTGACCTGGGCCCCGAATCTCAATCAGCCGCTTCCAACGACGGCCCCTTATGACCAGGGCAACCCCAATCCAATTCCGTTTCCAGCTTGGAGCAAGGTCAGGATGCGTGCAGCCGGGGCGATCAGCACCTATGAATCGATGCAGACCGAAGTGATCCACAAGTATTCTCGCGGGCTCACGTTACAATCTACGTGGACTTGGGCGCGCAACCTGTCGGACACCGAATCGTGGCCCGGTTCCGGCTTTGACGGGGAAGTTACGGGCGATACGATGAATCAGTACAACCTGCGGGGGGACTACGGCAACGTCGGTGGCACCCGGAAACATCGCTGGATCACCACCCTGGTGGATGAGCTTCCTGTTGGGAAGGGGCGCCGGTATCTCGGTAACGCCAATGGTGTAGTGGACGGACTCCTGGGAGGCTGGCAGCTCAGCACGATTTTCCTGGCTGAAACTGGCCCCTTCGAAACTCCCTTCATATTTTTTGATTCCACTGGCAACGCTCCCTTTGGCGGCTTTAACCGGCCTGACCTGGCGGGCAATCCCAACAACTTTAACCACACTAGCACGCAGTGGTGGAATGCGAACGTATTCGCCTGCCCCGGTCGCACCCCGGGACAGGACCTCCAAAGCAACGCCCTTGCTTGCCCGACCCAAGACGCGGCCGGCAACGCGTTACCGCGACCTGGCCGCTTTGGCAACGCAAGTGTAGGGTCTCTCGTTGGCCCGGGGACCGCTACTTGGAACCTCGGCCTTAGCAAGAGATTCCGGGTGACAGAGCGGATCGCATTCAAGTTCGAGTCTAGCTTTACCAACGTCCTGAACCATCCAAACTTCGATGATCCGCGCCAAAATCTGACTGAGAGTGTTAGCGGCCAAGGCACATTCGGAAAGGTTCTCGCCACTCGCAAGGGTGACGCCGGTGGAAACCGTGTCGGGCAGCTGGCACTGAGGATTGAATTTTAACCGTAGTTCAGTCTTAGCTAGACCTGATCAGCGGCCACTACTTGACAAGCAAGTAGGTTGAATACTGCTCGTTCGAAATAGCCGTAAACGGCAGCATGTTCAGATCTGCAGTGGCCGTTTCGACTTGCCAATTTTGCTGTCCGGTCTTCTTTGCAGCTAACAGTTGCCGGCTGGTCACAAGCGGCGGCGTCTGGGTGATCGCAAAGAGGACCAGTGGACCACACAGCAGCGCGGCCGTTTTTGGGTGGCGCGGGTCAATGGGTTCCAGACGCTTCGTTAGCGGCAAATCTAATTCGATCTGGTCGCCTGCCTTCCATTCTCGCCGAACGGTTGCAAAGCTCGCCGGAATCACTTGTTCCCGCACCCGCTTGCCATTCACGGACATCGAGGCGCCCTCTGCCCAGGATGGAATCCGGAAGTTCAGAGCGAACTCCAGCCGCCGGGGAGTAGCCACCTCGAACTGCACCACACTGTCGAAGGGATACGAGCCCTTCTGGGTCAGGGAAACCGCCGCGCTTTCCTGAGTCCACCGTAGGGTTGATGGAATGTAAAGATTCACGTATATGCCGCGCCGGTCCCGGAAATACGTGTTGATTCCGTAGTCCGCCGCGACCTGTGGCAACGTACCAGAGCAGCAAGGCCAGCGATGATCGGAATAGACCTTTCGTCCCTTGAAGTTGTAATCGGAATAATAAAAGGTCCTCCCGTCCGGCTGTAACGGCTTTGCGCCGAGAATGGTGTTGTACATCACGCGCTCCATGCTATCGCCGTATCGCGACTCGCCGGTCACACGAAGCAGGTAGCGCGTGAGTTTAAAGTGCGCGTAGGCCCCACAGGGTGTTTCAAAACTACGGTGGCTGTTCGTGAGACTGGACTCGATGTCTCCGCTGTTTGGCGCGCGGAGCGTCTCGTCCGGCCCCCAGCCACCGGTCGCGAAGCTTTGCGCCTCCAGCAGGTCGAACGCGTTCTTAGCGGCGCGCAAATGCTTTTCGCTTCCCAAAGTTAGATAGGCCTGCATTGCCGAACACAACGCATTCACGTGGCTGTAGGCATGCCTTCCAGCGAACACGCTCCGGCCCTCGGCCAGCGGACCAAAATATTCGTCATCCAAATACTGAGCTCCCAATGCGCTGTACCGCTCCCCCGCGCCGCTTTGGTAAGCCAAGAAGAGATTTTCTGCGATGGTGTAGGACTCGTCCCAGGTGTAGGACTCATCCTTGCCGGGCCGCCAGCTGCGTCCGTGCTCAACGGCTTTCCCGGGCAAATGCGGCAAGGCGGTGTCCGTCGTATGTTCGAGAATGCGATACGCATCGGGATCGCCAACAAATCGGTGCGAATCGATCAGTCCACATACCAGCTTGTCGTAGCAGTAGGCGGGGAAGCGGTTGTTCTCGTAAAAATCTCCCGAGATCGTCTGAGCATACAAGCGATTCAAACGCAAAACTTTCTCGCGTGTCTTCTGGTCGCCCGTAATTGCGTAGCTGCGCGCTAGAGCAGACACCCATTGGCCGAAAGTTGCCGCCGGAGCAAAACCCGCATCAAAAGTGTGCCAGTCGTAGTTCGGGTCGTAGTGATACCAACCACCCAGGTCATCGCCGGGCGCCGGTTGGCCGCTCATCTCACGGAACGGTTTCAACAGGCTATCTTCGCTCAATCCCATTAGCACGGAATGGGTCTCCTCGAGCTGTTTTTTGTGGAGGTCACTGGCCAGAAGTACGTCGCTGTAGCTGAACTCTTCAAGAGGCTGCGGGGTGCGCGCCGCAGCCAGAGACTTGGGGAGCCAAGATCGAGAAGTCCATGAACTTGCGCCGCGAAATGTTAGGTACGAAGGACATCAGTCTGCTGCCATTATCACTCAATACGGAGCAAAACCGAACTATGGCTGTTTTCTGGAAACGGCGTCGAGCTTCTGTAGCATCCGCCCGATCTCCGGATTAGACATGAAGTTCTTCCAGACTAGCCCGGTCCGGTAGTTTTCGATCATGACCGTGATCGGGGCCTGATTCAGTCCCATATAAATTGGTGAAATCCAGTTCTGACCGGGATTGAATGCGTCGCGCGGGCCGTAAATATCCCAGAGCTGGAGACCGAGGTCCCGATAGTAGTGTTTGAAGGCTGCCATCGAGGCTTCCGGTGTGTAAGGGAAAGATGCCAGCGCGCCGGTAGGGGTGAGCGTACCCTGATCATTGGCGTTGTCAGGCGCATGCGGGATGTAGCCCGATGGGCCATCGCTGGCCGTCAGTCCCCAGGCGTTCGAGCCGTATCCCTCGAAGTGCTTGGGATTGGCAATCGAGTAGGCGCGATTGATCAGCGCGATGTTGCGGTTGTTGTCGAAGTAGGAAGATGTATAGTGGTCGTGCAAGCTGTGCGGATCGAAGCCGATGTAGGAATAATGAGTAAAGAATAGCGGTCCTCCCGTACCAACGCCTACGTCAAGCTTAGTGCCGAAATAGGTGTGCCCATTTCCATAGCGATTTCCA